>Ga0123334_1001113_pt1 | contig 35002 bp, 25 predicted proteins | sample BiotimSIPDNA_FD_89706 | JGI IMG/M metagenome (GOLD analysis project Ga0123334, IMG submission 89706) | Anaerobic biogas reactor microbial communites from Washington, USA - Biogas_R1 time_0 SIP DNA | ecosystem: Engineered > Bioreactor > Anaerobic > Unclassified | place: Washington, USA...
ACTGGGGGGACGTGGAGTCGGCTGTTTTGACCAGACTGAAGGGGACAATATCGAGTGTTGCGGACAGGGATTGACCTGGATCAAGCGCCACAGCGCCCACCCAAACCAGGCGATCGCCCACGCAAAGGCAGTCCAGCAATGGTTGTACCACCTTTTCTAGCAGTCGCTTGTTTAAACTGGCTGAAGCAGCGTTGTAATCCATGGTGTTGGCAAAATCGTTGGCTTGAAACCAACCCGTTGAAGCGACTGCCGTGTTGCCGAAAAGATGCTTCACAGGCAATCGACCTTGTCGGTTATCGGGTAAGGCCAGCACGATGAATTGGTCGGTCAATCCTGTAATCGTGGATGTTCCCTTGAGCAGATAGTGTACCTTACCCCCAATGTCGGTCACAAGGCCATCTTCTGGTGTCAAGGCGGCTATCTGTTCGATGGGCAAGGCTTTATCGAGCGTCTGGTTCAGGTCTTTGTCCCAATGGTATGTCACCAGCTGTTCAGGGCTAAAGGTTTCCAACAAAAGGGCTTCCCTGTGTTTATCCAAGGGTTCGATATAGAAGGCCAACCGCAGCGCAATCAAGCCTACGATAACCAATAGGAGGATTTTCAGGGGGCGTTTCCAGGCCATACGAATAAGGTGTTGATACGCAATCATGCGCAGGGGTTACTCAGTGAGTTTCCTTTTTTCCGTACGATCCGTAAGCATCCACGTTTTCGGCAGTCACCAGGTCGACAGCCACCGGCATTTTCTGCTGAAAATCACGTTGACCTTTCAGGTACTTATCAGCCAGCATGGCGGCGGTGTTGGCCATGGTTTTGGGAAATTGCATACCGGTAGCCTTGATCTTGCCTTCCTTGATGGCCTGAATCACATCGTCAGCACCGTCAAATCCATAAATCTGTACATCGGCAGCTTTACCGGCAGCCAATACAGCCTGGTAAGCGCCCATGGCCATGGCGTCGTTGCCACAGAAGATGGCATTGACTGTTGGATGAGCCTGCAACATGGATTCGGTCACTTCCATAGCCTTGTTCCGGTCGAAATCGGCGCTTTGCTGAGCCAGCATCGTAATGTCAGGGTATTGATCAACCACACTGTGAAAGCCCTTGGACCGGTTCCAGGTGTTGTTGTCACCCACCAGGCCCAACAATTCGACGTACGTACCCTTCCCATTTAAATTGGCCACAAACGCTTGCCCGAGGGCTACGCAACCCGAATAATTATCGGAAAGAATCTGGACTGTGGCACATTCTGTGTCGTTTATTTCCCTGTCCATACAGAAAACCGGGACACCGGCAGCCTTGGCCGCCCGCACATTGACGATGGAGCCATTGGCATCGGTGGGATTAAACAAAATGGCTTTGTAGTCGGAAGCCAGGATGTTATCAAAATGCTCCGTCTCTTTGGAGGGATTGTTCTGTGAATCAAAAAGCACGGCCTCATAGCCCAATTCCCTGGCTTTTTCAATGGCTGTCTCGCCCAACACGACAAACCAGGGATTGTTGAGGGTGGATATTACCACAGCGACCTTGTCTTTCGCTTGTTTTTTACTCGTGGTACAGCCAACAAGGACTAACAAACCAAAAGCCAACAGCAGGCTGTCTCTCAAAAAATGTTGCATGGTCGTCGGTATTTAATGGTGAACGTACATTTCCCATCCCAGATAACTGCTCACTGCCTCTTCAATAATGGCGGAAACACTGCCTCTCGTCATGGCGACATGGTGCTCGAAGCCGTTCTTGCACATGTATTTGAGGAGCTTTTGCAGGTTGTCAACCTCCGTAACGGCGATGCAACCATCCATACCGTAAGGATCGTTGGTGAAACGACCTTCACCCAAATAAGACTTGATCAGGCCAAAGTTGTCGTCGGTGGAGATGCGGAAGAAGGTGAAAGGCCCTTGGGTGACTTTCCCTTTCACGGCGCCAAAGGTGTTGGTACTGCCAAGCACGCTACCCAATACGCCCAAGGTACCGAGTTCCAATTCATTTTGCACAAAACTTTTCGGGAAATTGCCACAATGGGTGCACACACATTTGTTCCTATCTTCGGCAAAGTTGTTGTTCCAGTCCAGCAAGGCAGGAGGCGTGCCTGATGCCAGCATGAGGGTGTACATGGAAACGGCACCGGCAATGTCCACTTCACAGGCACTGGGTTTAAGCTGTTCGCCCATCATGCTCATGCTCACGCAAGCAGCGCAACCATAATTTTTTTCCAGGGAATCCCAACATTGGACGGCTGTAGCATCGATCTCGTTTTCGGCCACCCAATCATCAACGGCAAGACCGAAAGCGGCTTGCAGGGCCAACTTGTCTGCATAGGCTGCAGGCACTTTTGCGTAGGCTCTGATGGCATCAAGGCGTTCCTTAAGCCTTGGCGAAGTTTTATCCAATTTACCAGCGGCGCCCAGGATTTCAGACAGGTCGACAGGAACCACCGTAATACCGGTGGCTTGCAGGATTTTCTCACTGGCCCTGCAGGTCTGGAAACCGGCCGGCCTGGCACCGATGGCACCAATGCGAGCCTTGCGCAATCCATTCACCACCCTACATACGGCGGCAAAATAATCCAAATCCTGCTTGAGCGTATCACTGTGGATGGAATAGGTGTGAAACGTCGTGTCCGTGAACGGAATGTTGTACTGATACAGGTTGTTGCAGACAGACAGTTTGCCGCAGAAGGCGTCTCTGCGTTTATCCAGGGTCACTTTGTCGTTTTCATCGTCACAGGCTTGTACCAGCACCGGCACGTTCAACTCAGACAGGCTGATGGCGTTGATGATACCAATCTCGAATCCGAAATTGGGTAAAGAGACGATGATGCCGTCTATCTGGTCTTTGTGAGCCCTGAACAAGGCGGCGCATTTTTTTGCATCCTCCCTGGTTTCGATGGAACCGGTGGGTGTTTCTGCCGGATCAAGGACAACATACTGGTAACCTTTGTCTGTCAAGGTCTTCAGTAAAGTAGCCCTGACATCCTCAGCTAAGGCAGAGTTGAAGTAATTGCGGGTACCAATGATGATACCGAAGGTCAAGGTGTGTTTGTAAGGCATGGTATTAGATGTTAATGTGTGTTCTTCCGTGGGTGGCTAGGGGTTGATCAGCGATACCGCCTTGCGCCAACCGGCATAATTTCGTTCTCGGTCCTGCGCTTTCATTGTGGGTCTCACCAGTTGACGGTTTGAAGTCATCGTGAGTAGCGGTTGCAAACTTTGCCGTCGCCCCAACGCCAGGGCATTCATCAGAACAGCGCCATAGGCCGACGCCTCTTTGATGGCACTACGTCTGACAGGTACGTTGAGCATATCGGCCTGGAACTGTAGCAGAAAGGCATTGCACACGGCTCCCCCATCTACCCTCAATTCTTTAAGGGACAATCCGGCGTTGGCCACCATCACATCTACCAGGTCCTTGATCTGATAGGCGATGGCCTCCAGGGCTGCCCTGGCAATGTGGCGTTTATTGGTCCCCCTATCCATGCCACACAAGATGGCCCTGGCTTCGTTGTTCCACCAGGGGGCACCCAGGCCTGTAAAAGCTGGCACCAGGTAAACACCCTTATTATCAGAAATGGCAGTAGCCAGCACCTCACTTTCAGAAGGATCGGAGAGCATGCCCATGTCGTGGGTAAGCCATTGCAAGGTGTCGCCCGTGCAGTGGATATTGCCCTCATAGGCATAGTAAACCTCACCCAAGGCTGCGAAACCCACGGAGGTCACCAGTCCATCGGAAGGTGCCAGGGGTTCCGGACCAATGTTGACCATTACGGACGACCCTGTACCTACTGTCGCTTTACCCATACCGGCTTCCACACAAAGCTGGCCAACCAAGGCTCCGTGAGAATCGCCCATCACCCCGGCTATGGGGATGAAATGATCCAACAACCCGTTAAGGTTGGTTTCTCCATAGACGACATCACAAGGCCTGACTTCTGGCAACATGTTGAGAGGAATATTGAACAGATTCAACAGTTCGCTGTCCCAATCGAGGGTGTGAATGTTGAACAACAGCGTACGCGAGGCATTGGTGACATCGGTGGCATGTACCCGACGGTCGGTCAGGTTCCACATCAGCCAGGTATCCATGGTTCCCATCAACAAGAGCCCTTCATTGGCTTGCTCCCTGACTCCTGGCACCTGATTGAGGAGCCAGCTCACCCCACTTGCCGAAAAATAGGGATCCAACATAAGACCAGTCTTGGCCCTGACCATGTCGTTGTGACCAGCTTGTCTAAGGTTGTTGCAAAGTGCAGATCCTCGTTGGCATTGCCAAACCACGGCGTTGTACACAGGCAATCCGGTTTCCTTGTTCCAAACCACCACGGTTTCCCGCTGGTTGGTTATGGCAACGGAGGTAATTTCGTTTGCCAGTACATTGGTCGAAAAAAGTAGTTCTCTTATGGCGGCGTCCAGATTGCGCAGGATTTCCACAGGGTCGTGTTCCACCCATCCAGGTTCGGGGTAATACTGTTCATGCTCAACAGCAGATTGTGCGGTGAGCGTTTCTTTGTCATCAAAAAGTAGGACCTTGGTGGCCGATGTGCTCTGATCTATGGCTAGTGTATAGGACATGTTTGATTTGTTTCAAAGGTTTATCCAATCGACAACGGTCTTGACAAGACTTTCTGCATCAAGCCCGTAATGACGAAAGAGTTGGGTGGAACTACCCGTCGCCGCGTTTTCATCCGGAATGCCAACCAGCTTCATAGGCACCGGTGCCTGCTGGACAACAACCTCGGCTACGGCAGCTCCCAAGCCGCCAAAGATACTATGTTCTTCCACGGTCAGCAAGCGCCCGGTTTCCCTGGCAGCATTGACGATGGCTTCCACATCCAATGGTTTAATGGTGTGCATATCGAGCACCCTGGCCTTTATACCCATGGCTGCCAATTGCTTACCGGCTTCCAGACAATGCCAGACGGTCTCTCCGGTCCCGATCAGCGTCAAGGCATCGCCATCCAGAAGACGGTTAGCTTTTCCGAACTCATAAGGTGCATTGGTTGAATTGTACACATCGGGCACAGGATTACGCCCCACCCTGATGTATACAGGTCTTGGGTGCTTCAACAGGTCATCGACGAGCTGTCTGGTCTGGTATATATCGCAGGGCAACTCCACGCTTAGACCAGGGAACGTCCGCAAAACGGCCAGGTCGTGGAGGCTGTGGTGGGTGGCTCCCAAGGCGCCGTAGCTGACACCTCCGCTGACACCAAGAATGGCTACATTGAATCCTGAATACGCCACATCGACCTTAACTTGTTCCAGGGATCTGGCCACGTAAAAACAGGCTGGTCCACAGACAAAGACCTTCTTTCCCGCCGAAGCCAAACCGGCGGACACACCAACGGCGTTTTGCTCGGCAATGCCGATTTCGACAAACTGTTGAGGCAATTCCTTGGCAAAGTCGGTCAGGGTAACCGAACCTCTGGCATCGGTGGAAACAGCGATGATATCCCTGTCAAGCCTGGCATTGGCCAGCAATGCATCGGTAAAGGCCTTGCGGCATGGTATGGTCTGGGTCATGGTTTCTCCGTTAAGGTTTGTATCCTGGCGTCTATCTCAGAGAGTGCCAAGGCCAATTGTTCGTTGGTCGGTACGCCGTGATGCCAGCTGGCAACATTTTCCATGTAGGAAACGCCCTTACCCTTGGTCGTATGGGCAATGATCATGGTGGGCTTACCAACCGGCTGCCAATTGTCCAGGCAATCAACCAGGGCGGCCATGTCATTGCCATCCACTTCTTTCACATCCCATCCCAGGCTTTCCCAACGCTGGCGCATGGGTTCCAGGGTCATAACCGATTCGGTGGGACCGCTGATTTGCAAACCGTTTCTGTCGATGAAGGCAATCAGGTTGTCCAAGTGGTAGTGTGAGGCTGTCATGGCGGCTTCGTACACAGAGCCTTCACCCTGCTCGCCATCGCCCATCAGGACAAAGGTCCGGTAGGATTTGGCATCCATTTTTGCTGCCAACGCCATGCCCACACCCACCGATAAGCCATGGCCGAGAGCGCCACTGTTCAACTCAATGCCAGGTACTTTTCGGGTGGGATGGCCTGCCAATATGGATTGGAAAGTTCCATACGTATCCAACCAACTATCCGGAAAGAAGTTGGCCTTCGCCAATGTGCAATAAAAGCTTTCTACGCTATGTCCTTTGCTGAGGATGAAACGATCTCTATCCGGCCAATCGGGTTGGTCGCTGCGGTAGCGCATGGCATGGAAGTACAGGACGGTCAGGATGTCGGTGGCTGAAAGGGAGCCTCCTGTGTGACCGGCTTTGGCGTTAAAAATCACTTGCAGGCATCGCCTGCGAATTTCTTCTGCCTTCAGCCTTAGTCGCCGAATAGAGTCCGGCTGCTGGTGGTTCATGGTTAAGGTCGGTTATGCTTGACGTACAATGCTTAGCCAAAAATAGAATTATAAACCAACACTTACAAACAGGTTTCCGGTCCATTAAAAGAAACACCGACCTTCATCAAGGCCGGTGTATTCGTCAATCGGTGGCAGTTAGTGACATTTTAAAGCCTGTAGGAGCCATTATCTTGTCCTGCAACTCATAACAGGACAGCACAGTTCAGCCAACTATTTGATGTAAATTTAATCCAACAACTACATGCACCAAGCGCCATAGTGGGAAAAAAAGCCCAAACCGGCAAAGATGATAAATGCAATACCGGCCAACCATAGGATGAGCGCTGTCCATGAAAGCCATTTAGGTGTCGGTTTCAAGTTAAGTGACCGACCGAATAGCAAGACAAACAAGCTGATGAAGGGAATGGCTATCACAAGGATCAAACCCAGGGTAACCCAAACGGCGATGGACGGTTGAGCCATGAGTTGCTCCATGGGATAGAACCCGACAAACCAATCGCTCATAAATGTCACGCTGCCGGTGGCCATGGTAATGAGGACGAACAGTAGAACCATCAGCAGAATGAAACCAACCAGCCCGATAATGCCACTGATAAGGCCAACAATACCCTTGGCCAGGATGACAAAAAAGCGACCCAAACCGTGGCCGATGCTTCTGGCATTTTGTTCGATGTGAGAGTTGTCCACCAGGTTGCTAACCCTGCCTCTGGCTTTATCAAACTCTTCCTTGACCTTCTTTTCGATGTTGTCGATGGTCACGTCTTCGCCTTCCATTTCCAGGCGTTGCGAGGCTGTAATAGCCTCAGGAATCACAATCCAGCAGATGATATACATCCATACACCTGTCAAACCAAAGAAGGACAGCAAAATAAATCCCAACCGGAAGAAGACCTCACTGACGCCAAAGAACTTGGACAAACCGGTGGTCACACCACCCAGGACAGCACCTTCTGGATCCCTGTACAACTTACGTCGACGCTGTTCAAAACGGGTAGAGCCATGCTCATCGTTCCTTGGCGAACCGGTGCTACCGGACATATTGTCCGAGGCATTGTCGGACGTGTTGTCGTATTGCTCGGGGCGTCCGAGGATATCAATCACCTTCTTGACGTCGGTCAATGTCACCACTTCCCGGCGGCCTTGCATCCATTCGTTGAACAATTCGCTCATGCGGTGTTCGATATCGTTGAGCACTTCTTCGGCCGATGCTTCATCGCCCAGGTGGTGCTTTACCTCGTTAAGATACGACGTCAATGAAGCATAAGCGTCCTCGTCTATATGAAAGACCGTTCCGCCTAAATTGACACTCAAGGTTTTTTTCATCTTATGTTGGTTTAATCGTTTTCTTGCTGTGTATCAGTCGTTCAGGTGATTGATGGCGCCTGACAATTCTTTCCAGGCGGCTTCCAATTCCTGCAGATTGGCAGCACCTTCTTCAGTGAGGGAAAAATATTTGCGGGGAGGGCCCTGGGTTGATTCAACCCATTCGTAGGACAACAACCCGTCGTTTTTCAAACGGGTCAACAAGGGATACAAGGTCCCTTCCACCACGATGAGGTGGGCGCTTTTCAGGCCTTCAATGATGTCGGAGGTGTACGAGGGTCGTTTACGGACAATCAGCAACGTACAATACTCCAAAAAGCCTTTGCGCATCTGCGATTTGATGTTTTCGATATCCATGCCTTTTGAATTTGCGACAAAGATATGCAAAATATAGTTCCTTGCAATACATAGTAGTAATTTTTTACAAGGTACTAGGCATTTTTTTATCCGACGTGTATTATTTCAAGGTTTTCTTAGTCTGTTATCCTGAATTTTTGGCTCATTCCGTTGTATTGCAGCAGATAAAGACCAGGAGACAGACCGGGCAACACCTGCAAATGAGCGGTTGACAGACAGCGGGTCACACGTTGACCGGTTAAGGAGTAAACGGTAATGACCTCACCACTGACAGGTGCCTGGAAATACAGCGTATTGGGAGCCGTATAAAGGCTGACATGGGCAGCACTTACAGGACGCTGTACGCTTGAGAGTAAGGTGACCGGCATTTCAGCCGAGGGTGCACTCAGGTAGCCATCGTTACGGGACTGAAGAGTATAGACATATGTTTGTCCAGGGGTCAAGCCATCCACCTCACCTTCGGTTTCAGGTAGGGAGTCCAGCACGTTGACCAGGTTCAGGGTAGCGCCCTCTAGGGAATAAACATTCAGTCGGTAATGTTCGGCATAGGACGATGGCTGCCAATGGGCTGTAAAACCAGTAGCACTCAAGTTGGTAGCCGGCATGACCTGAGGTGGAAGCAGGCTGTCAACGGGAATGCCTTTGGCGTTTATGTTCACCTTTACGCTGCCTTGAATACCGCCGTCGTAAATAATCAGCGAAGCTGTGTGATCACCGGCTTGGCTCGGTTGGTAAGTCAGGCTTAGTTGATACCCACTGTTGCCCTGTGCGGCCGAAATCTCCTTGACGGCTGACTGGAATTGGGCATAATCGTCCACTTGTTCAATTAAAACAGAGAGGGGCGCATTCAGGGAAACGCCTTTCACATAAAGCGTGCGTTGACGGACATTTCCTACAATGGTGGGACCGAAAACCAGCTCCGTCTCGTTGGTTGGCGTAGACAGGACAGGTTTACTGGCCACATCGAGTGTGAAGGTTTGACCGGCGGATGCCCCCCACAAGTACTCAGCCAACTCGGGGTAATCAATGAAGGGGTTGCGGTTGTTTTGAATTTTGAACACCGCTTCGTTGCGGTTGGTCTCTTTGGTGCTGACAGGATCCTGTCGGTGCCAACCCATCAACAACTGGATGGCCCAGGGTTTGAGCGTGGGATACGTGTTTTGATCGACCATATAGGTGTACCGCCAGTTCAAGTTTTGGTAGCAGGTCACCATGTAAAAGTAGGTACGGGCAAAGTCGCCTTTGTAGGCATCGTCCGGTTCAAAGACCATGGCATCGGTACCATAGCCAGGAAAGATGTTTCGCCCAACGCGGGTAACACCATTGTCGAAGGTTGTGTTTCCAACCATACCCAGGGGGTAGTTGCTTTTGGCCATGTTGGCATCGCCATCCGATGGATACAGGTGATTGATGTCAGTATAGGCGGCATTCACATCCCCACCCCACCAGCTTTTGGGAAAGGCGTGTTCGCGGTTCATGCCCCAACTACTGGTACGTACCACGTTTGAATACATGTCCCAGATACTGCCGTCGTCCCTCACATCGGTGGTTTTGAAGAACGTCCACAAGCTGGCGTAATCGTGAACGGTATGGTTGAGCAGCAGGTTGGAGAGAGTTGTCTTGAGGGCTTCGCTCTTTTTGCCGTTGAGGACGTCGTAATAGCCGTTGGGGTTGGCCGCTTGTAAAGTAACGGACAACCAAACAACACACACCAGGAGGCAAAAGGAGCGATAATGGAACATAGTGAGCATAAAAAAGCCATCCGTTTAGCGAACTAAACGGATGGCCGTGAATGAGTGGTTAAAGAACGATCTTAGTCGTTGTTTTGCCAACGCGTACCAGGTACAACTGGCTTGGTGTCAGCGATAGGTTGTTGTTGCCTTCGTGTGCGACAACGGTGGTCACCTTGCGACCGAGCACGTTGTACACCTCGATGACCTGGCCTTGTTTGGCTACTACCGTCAATTGACCGTTGCTACCAAAGACGTTCAGCGAAGCTTGAGCAGCTGGACGTTTGGGCAGTGCCGTGGTGACATTGATGTCAGTCAGGCTGCGCGGGAAGAATTGAACAGTACCGTTATATTCAAGGGCCAGGGCGACATAATTAACGGCACCAACGGGGATGTTGGTCTCGGCTGTCATGTAATCCAAGCCTGTATAGTTCGTACGCAACACAAGGGTGTCCTTGCCATCGGTGAAGTTGAAATTGGTTTTGGCTGTACCCCAGGTTGTTTTTCCACTGACGTTGGTCAATTGGTTGAGACGGATCAGCATGGATTCGTACTTATCCTTATTAGCCTTGTACTCAGCTATGGTCAATTCGACAGGAGTCAGGGTATTGTTTGAGCTGTTGACAGTGGCATTCTTCACAGGAATGAGTTCCATCACACCGCCGTAGGTATCAAAGGTTCCCGTCAGGTTCTTAACGCCATCGCCTACGTTTAGGTCAGTTGTAATCAAACCCTTGGTGTCGTAAATCAACACACCACCCTTGCTATCCTGGAAGTACTTGGAGTTTCCTGAACTGTGTTTGAAGCTCATGATTGCTTCGCCGGTAACGCGGTAGATCGTGGTTTCATCGGTGGGGGCAGCATCATAAGCAGCACGCAAAGCACCCAGGTCGGCTACTTCAACGGCTTGCCAGGCTTTACCCGTCACTGTAGCGGTGATGGCTTCGGCCAATCCGCCACCAGAAATGGTGATAACAGCGGTATCATTACCGACAGCGGTAGGCACATAATTGACCTGGAGTTCATAACCGGCTGAGTCGATGACATCTGCGGCGGGTACGGAGGTAATCTTGGTATTGAAGGCTGTACCGACGGTATTGACCAGTGCAACGGTCAGATTACCGGTCAGATTGGTACCGGTAAGGGTCAGTTGCTTGGAAACCGTAGCACCGACTTCGGCATCAAAAGCAGCACCGGTCAGTGCGGCAACGGGAGTGTTGCTGGCAATCTGACGTTGTGAGATCACTAAACTATCAAGGAAGAAACGTCCTTTGGAAGCTTGGTTACCAGCAATGGTAAGAACCGTTTGGGATGTCCCACCAGTCACCTCAACGGGGCCATATGATACCAATACATAGGGTGTATCAATAGGCAAGCCAGATACGGTGGTGGCTTCCACTCCGTTGACTAACAGTTTTATTGTGGGACTGTCGTTCCTCCAGGCTGCAGCCTTGAAGGATACATAGAACTTACCACCGTCTTTTGACAAATCCATGGACGGCGTAACAATCGTCCCCAACCCCGAAGAAGAACCCAATTTGACGACACCTCCGGCTTGATTGACTTTGGTTCCACTCCATCCTGTTGTCTGGGTGTACGTATCCATCGTAGTGCCCACGTCTGTACCATCGGGAGAATTCAAGGTTCCTTTAGTGAATTTGTCAAAGTTTTCGCTCAAAACTATGGTGGGTTGAACAACGGGTTCATCAACCACTGATTCGACCAGCACATCCTTGATTTCCCAAGTGGCAGCATCGTTAATGGCTGCAGAGTCGGATTTGTAACGGAAAGCAAAGCGTACATTTTCCTTACCAGCATAGGCATCAAGGGCTATCAAACCCGAGCTGACAAAATTGTAATCATTGCCAGTACCATAGGTGAAATCAAACTTCGTCCACTTGGAGGAGTCAATGTCACCACCTGTGTAACTATCGGTGACCCACAGTGTCAAGTTCCAGGTGGGATACAAGCCGTATTTATGGCAATTCTGAAAACTCAGGTTGGCTTTCTGGACATCGGAGAAGTCCATAGAAGGAGACACCAACCAGTCTTCGTTCAACTTAGGAGCACTGGCATAGCCCGATATCTTGGCAAAGCCGGTGCCACTGAAAGATGACCAGGCCCAAACTTGGTCACCCTTTACTGAAACAGGGGTGAAACTTCCTAATGAAGTGGCAAAAGTTTCCGAAAGTAAGGTGGCAGCCGAAGCGCCGGAAGCCATAAAAAGCAGGCCGGCTGTGACGACCAGCCATTTTTTAAAACGTAGAGTAGCATTTTTCATAGACACTTGTTTTTAGATGAGACACCCAGTAAATCCAAATCCAAAAGTACACAATAATAAATAAATATACAGTGATGTGTTGTGACAAAATTCCTAAAAAACAGTTACATCCATCCAATTAACACAAAAGAGCCGTCAAGGCACATTTAATTGTCTTTCACGATATAAAGGGGCGTTGTACCGATCATCAGAAGAAGGTATCCGGTTTGAGGAATATCCAATCTGTAAGGATTGTTCATCAGTGTAGTCGCAAGCAATCGGCGTCCGAGAAGGTCAAATACCTGCAAACGTTGACCTGCTTTAGCGGTTACCCACCAGCAACAATCGCTGCAATAGGCCTTTGGACGATTGTCATCCATCGGTCGCTCCAAGCCCACCGAGCCGGTCGGCAAAAAGGCGTAACCAATGGAGTCACCCCAAATGTATTCCACCAGACGGGGTTCATCTATGTAAGGGTTGCGGTTGTGTTGATATTGGCTGTATATGACCTCGTTGCGGTTGATCTCCTTGGGACTGACCGGATCGTTGCGGTGCCAGGCCAGCAGCAGCTTCACACCCCAGTTGCTCAAGGCCGGATAGCTGTTTCCGGCCAACATCTCGGTATTGGCATTGCTCTTCCAGGATGCCACCACATTCTCGTAGCGGGTCACCATGTAGAAGTACGTTCTGGCCATATCGCCCTTCAACTCATCGGCCGGTTCAAAGACGGTCAGGGTTGCCCCGCTTTCGGTGGAGGTGCCCCATTTGGAATAGTTGTTGGCAGAGGTGCCCGTAACTGTTTGCACGGTCCCGAAGGGAGTGTTGCCACGTTTGCCATTGACCCATTTGTCGGAGGGGTACAGGTGAAACAAATCCGTGTACATGGGGTATCCGTCATCAAACCAGCTTTTGGGAAACGAATGCTCCCTGTTGTAAAACTGGTTTTCACTAGTGCCACCACTGCCCCTGTCCTGATCATCCCCAAACACATAGTTGGTGATATTGGAATAGATGTCCCAAACCTTGCCGTCAGGTCGTTTGTCCGTTTTTTGAAAGGCTGTCCACAGGTCACTGTATGACAATTCCGTATGTCCTTTGATGGTATTGTACAATGCCGTCTTCAGCGCTTGACCGCTCAATCCCTGCGTAGCATCGTAATACCCTTGAGGTGGGCTGGCCGTTGCAACGCTGACTGCGATCAACAACCAACCCAACACGAGTATGCGGTTTTTCATATGCTGGATCATTCAAGAACAGGCGAACAAAATGGCGACGTTTTTACCACTGGCTCACATTACTTAACGACCAACTCCTTGATTTCCCAGGTTGCCGACTCGGTATCCGAGCAGAGGTACTTGAACGCCAACCGAACGTTGGATTGTCCCATAACGGCCGTGGGCAAACTGATGTTGCCGCTGTTGACAAACGTCCAATTGGTACCGGCAGGATACGTTGTGATCGCCACTTGAGTCCAGGTGGCTGAAGAGGGGGCTCCGCTGGTGTAGTTGGTACTCACCCACAAGGTGTGATTGGTGGTCATATTGGCCACCTCACCTTTGTTGATGGCATGGCTGAACGATACCGTGGCAGCACTGACAGCACTCAAATTGATGGCTGGTGAAATAAGCCAGTCTTCGTTGGCGTTACTGCGACTGTTAGCGTAACCCGACATATTGGCATAGCCCGAACTTTGGTAGGTTTTATGTTCCCAAGCCTGATCTCCCGCGACAGTAACACCCGTGAACCCACCCAAACTGGTGGCAAAGGTTTCCGAATAAATGGTGGTGCCGGGATCAGGCGTAGGACCGGGATCAGAGCCACCGGTACCGGTGCTACCCAACGCGTAGGCGGTCAACGTCTTGATGCCGGGCACACTGAAATAGGCTTCCAAACTGCCCTGGACACTCACCTGAGTGCCAAGTTTGGCAGGATTGTCCAACAAGTTCAAAGCGGTGCGGGGATCCGTACCGTAGGACAATTGAACAGGTACACAATTGCCGTCAGCGGTTTCCGTTGGGCTGTCGGCCAGCAATAGGTTGCTGGCGATGGCTCCCGTGGCCGAGTAGGTATAGGTGTAAGGTGACGTAGCGGTATTGATAAAACCAACAATGTAGCCGGTGACCCACTTGCCCGTCTCGCCTTGCTTGAGCTTGGCTTGGGCTACGGAATAGGGTTTGGAGGCCGTTCCGTCGCCAAGATCACCTGTACCCGGGTCGGTACCCGAATTAGAGGGTTCATCCAACCAGAACTCGGCAACGTCTCCTGCATACAGAAGTACGCCGGGGGCACCGGAATAGGTTTCAAAAGAACCAACTACGGCAATAAGACGACCAAGATTATCGGGATGGGTATTCAGGTTTACGGAGTCGCGCAAGGCTGAACCGGCAGGCAGATTAACCACCATGCATTTGGACCAATCGGTTTCCATAGAGTCAGCGGCAATCACCAGCGTGTTTTCCATGAAGGGGGCTGTCCATTTGATACCATCATTTCCCGTCAATGGGTTGTCATTGTTGACGCCCGAATTAAGGGCACCTACGATGTATCCCTTCACCCAGGCCATTTTACCAACGTTTTGGTGTGAGAGCACATAACCTACCAGGTAAGGATCGGCTTTCGTTCCCGAGCCCTGACTGACAAAACCAGCTCCGAAACCAACAAAGGCAAAGTCCATGGAATCACGTGGTGTAAACTGGTACGTGTTGTTGTATACCGACAGAATACCCGTCAGGTTACCATTTCCGGCAGGGAGTGTTTTGTTGGCGAAGTCGGAGGCACTGCTCAGGCGGACCACCAACGTCTTGCCGGGGAAATCAGTCGACGACAAGGTTTTGCTAACAGTTTGCGTGGAACCGTCGTTTGCAACAGGCGCACAGACCTCGGTACCACCTGTGGCGAAAAAGACATTCTCCAGCGTAATTAACTTGCCCAAGTTAGCCTCGGCAGCCACCGTATTCATGGAGAATACCTCAGGGGTGAGCAGGTCATTGTCTGGTTCTGGCCAACCATCCTTGAAAACGTGGGCTTGAGCCACTTCCCAGGTCATCTGACCGATGCCCGTGTTGTAAGGACCACCCAACTGCATATAGCCGCCGTATTTGCCTACGTACAAATCCTTGCACTCAATGTAAACCCGTTGGCCTAGCCTGAACTGGGTGTAAAGGTCGCCTTGGTTGATGGCCACCTTCAACCCACCGGTGCTGTCCATAATGGTCAACTCTTTGTAAAAGTTGCCGGAAATATCGTTGGCCACAATAATACCGGAGATGACATCGTCGTCGGTAATCTGAGTGACGGCGACACCGGCATACTTGGCTTTGAAGGCCGCTATGGTCAACGTGGCTGTGTCTGAATAGACGGGTTCATTGAGGGGCGGCATGTCGAATTCACGCTGGTCGCAGGCGGTAAGAACAACGCCAAGACCCATCAGGGCTACGATAAAACGGGAAACTGTCTTCATATGGAGGATTGTTTAGTTGTCTGAAGTTGGTTAGAAACGGTAAGCTACCATCAGGAAAGCGTTCAGCCCCTGAGCATAGTAATAATAGGGAGGATACTTGTCTACGTTGTAATTGACGTAGTCGAAGCGGCCCTGTTCGTAGCCACCTGTCTTCATTTTCAGGTTATTGAGCAGGTTGTTGACCTGCAGGTTGATGTTAATCAGGTTACCATTGTCCAGGCGGATGGATTTTCCGATGGATGCATCCACCATGATGCCTCCCTGGTATTTTTCCTGGTCGGTGATTTTGTGAGCCATGGCCATGTAATCGGCGTAGCTGTTGGCATTGAATTGCAGGATTTCAGCCGTGCGACGGATGGGGGTCATATCAATGTAGTTGTTGCCGTAGTAGCTGGCTCCCAGATCGAAAAACCAGTAGGCCGGATGAGCGTAACTCAATTCTACGTTGAAGGCTGTTTGAGGGGTTCCGCTTACCTTGTAGTTCTTCAGGTAAATGGTACGGGAAACATCGGCTTGCATACCATTTTCCACACTGATGGTGGCTGTGGGGCGGCTGTCGTAGTAGAAATCGCCCACAGAGCCAAGTACAGTGGCGGTGAGCTCAGAAGTCAGTTTGGCTGACAGACCGAGTTCCAGGCCTTTGTGCACCTTGTCTACACCAGTCAGGACGGAATTCACAAACGTGCGCATCTCATCGTTGTAGAAGTTGTCGATTTCCACCTGGTCGGCGAAGCGCGTATAATACACGCTTACCCTACCTCTGATAATGCGGCTATTGTAGGTGTAATTGAGGTCGGTGTGCGTCACAGCTTCAGTGCCCAATCCCTTGACGGCATCATCCTTGATACGGGGCGAAATGTAAGCGTTGTTGGGCAGTGGCGGATTGGTGGCAGCCAGCAGGTTGGCGGAAACCAGGTGATTGCCGCTGGGCTTCCAGGTAGCTCCGGCTTTGACCGTATGGGTGAGGAAGCTATGCACCTGACCTCTGCCGTAGGAGTTGTTGGGTGAACGACCGTTACGCATCATGCCCTCGCGTTGGAAGCGGGTGTAGTCAACTTTAGCTGCGTAGTAGTAATCCCAGTTGTTGTATGAATAGTTGTTTTGGAACCAGGCGTTGCTGTTGAGCACGTCGATGGTGTAATTGTACCCAAACACATCGTCCTTTTTCTTGATGGTGGACGCACTGTTCAAGTCGTTGTACTGGATGTTAGGGTTGATGGGGGAATAATTCTCCGTGTACTGATCAATGTCAGAAAAGCGATCGGCACCCAACAGATCGGCCACCGTTTTGTAGTGCAAGCCCTTGGTGTAGCGGGCTTCTATGCCACCGGCGGTTTTCAGATGTTCGCTTTGACGACGGTTGAGCACAGAACTGAGTACCACCTGTTTCTGGTCGTTGTGCCGTTCTTCCAGGATGTAACGGGCACTTTGACCGTCATCTTTGGCCAATTTGTTAGCCATATAAAGATCGTTCCAATTGATTTGGGTATCGTCTGGATTGCCTGCTTGCCAGATTGACGTGTACAACGACTTCATGGCATCCGTCGATTGATAGCTGGGCAGGTTGCGGTAATAGGTGGGGCTGGGATTGGGCGCGTTGTTGTACGCCAGCGCCGTCGAGCCGTAGCCGCTGGCTCTCAGGGCCAGGCCAGTGTTCAACTTGGTATCCTTGTCTGGTGTGAAAAGGTGGTTGAACAACACAACCGGCTCATAGGTTGTCACGATACGGGAGTTTCGCTTCTTGCCATCCTGATAACCCCAATAGGCATTGTAGTAATTGGTACCCCGCAGATTGTACACTTCCTGCGTATTGGCACTTTGGCCGCCACGCTGGGTGGGTGCACCAAAAGAGGTAATGGATAGACTGTGGCGGTTGTTGAACACTTTTTCCAGTGCGGCCAGGTAACCAAGGCTGTTGTAGAATGTCCCTTCGATGTAACCCTCATCGGCCCAACGATACCCAAGGGCGGCGGTAAAAGCCCAACCAGAGGGCAGCAAGCCTGTGGAATAGGTATAGGTGGCCCTAGTTTTGTAATTGCGGTTGGTGTAGGCCAGAGAGACCCTGCTTCCCGGCGTGTATTGGCTGGCCCTCATGATGATGTTGGAGGCACCCCCAACGTTGCCAAATCCGTAGTCGATGGCTGATATCCCGGAAATGTCTTCGCTGTTGCGAACGACATCGTTAAGACCACCCAACATGGAGTAGGAGAATACCCCTCTTTCCAGGTCGTTGAGCGTGACCCCGTTGAGCGACATTTGCGTGTAATTATTCTGATACCCCCTGATGCGGAAGCGCATGGCGCTGAAGGCATATCCGGCGTTGGCGGTAAACACATCGTTGGCCGAAGCCAATGCGGCCGAAACGTACTGGGCATCATCATGCTCGTCATCGAGCATGGACTCGTTGAAGAGGAAGACAGGCGCTCCCGTAACGGCGGGTATGGCTGCGGTATCTTCCTGGGCATGAGCGCCTACTGTGGCCATCAGGCCTGCAAGGACACATAGACAACCTCGTTTGATGGGATTCATCGGCGTTGTGCGTATTGGTTAAATGGGGCGTAAAAGTACAAAGATTTCGAATAAAAATACGACCTTTACATCGTAAATAAAAACGCTCCCGGCATGAAAGTTAAAGCATTTTTCATTATAGTGTGTTTATCGCTGTTAACCAACGGGTTGGTTGTGGCCCAGACACAAACAGATAAACAGGTGGCGGTCTACAGCCTCGGGTTTTACAACCTGGAGAATTTGTTTGACACCATTCCTTCGCCAGGCGTCAACGACGTCGAGTTCACCCCCGACGGCGTCAAAGCCTGGAACGGACAGAAATACTGGAAAAAAATCGGGAACATGAGTTACGCGATCAGCAAGTTGGCCAGGGAATTCTGTCCGGAGGGGCCAGCCATCCTCGGCGTTTGCGAAATTGAAAACCGTACTGTCCTGGAAGATTTGGCTAAAGCACCACTGTTGCGCCAAGCCAACTATCAGATTGTCCATTATGATTCACCTGAGCTTAGGGGGGTGGATGTTGCCTTGTTGTATAATCCGAAACTGTTCACGCTGACATCCAGCCGTCCTTACCGGTTTACCTTACCCAACCGTCCCGATTGGAAAAGCAGGGACCAGTTGCTGGTTAGTGGTCTGTTGGCCGGTGAACCCATCCATGTGATTGTCTGCCATTGGCCATCCCGTCGTAACGGGGAGAAACAATCCCGTCCGCTGAGGGTGGAAGCGGCCAAATTATCCAAGCACATCATCGACTCCCTTCACAAGGCCGACCCCTACGCCAAAATTGTCCTCATGGGCGATCTGAATGATGATCCCGACAACATTCCCCTCAAGAAAACCCTCAACGCCAAGATGAAACCAGAAGAAGTCAAACCACAAGGGTTGTTCAACCCCATGTGGCGACTTCTCGATAAGGGTATCGGCTCATTGGGTTACCGGGGAGAATGGAACCTCTTCGACCAGATCATCCTCTCCTACGCCTGGCTGGGCAACGACCGGTCAACCTTGAAATACTGGAAACCGGAAGTGTTCAACAAGGACTTCCTGATTCAACAGGAAGGCACCTATAAAGGGTATCCCTGGCGGACGTTCAGTGGCAACCTCTTCATCGAAGGGTACAGTGACCACTTCCCCACCCTGGTCTACGTCGTCAAAGAAGTCCGCTGACTTATTTCAACAACGCAACCACCGGTTCATAGGCTGGTTCCTGAGCAATCTCAGGTACCTGTTCGGTGTACACAACGGTGCCGGATTCGTCCAGTACGACCACGGCTCTGGACAGTAGCCCGGCCAGGGGTCCATCGACCATACGCACACCATAGGCCTCTCCAAAGGTACGGGGTTGCCGCATTTCACTCAACGTAACGACATGAGTCAAACCCTCGGCACCGCAAAAACGGCTGGAGGCAAAGGGGAGGTCGGCGGAAATGCAGAGTACCACCGTATTCTTCAGTTGTTCTACTTCCTTGTTGAAACGGCGAACAGAGGTCGCACAGACTCCAGTGTCAATACTGGGAAAAATGTTGAGAACAACGCGCTTGCCGGCATAATCAGCCAGACTCACGTCGGACAGACCGGCCGTTGTCAATGTGAAATCGGGGGCTTTGCTGCCTTTGACGGGTAAGGAACCACTGGTTTTGACGGGGTTGCCTTTGAATGTAATCGTAGCCATATTGTTTTGTTTTTAAATTAAACAGTTATCACGCACAAATGTTCGGCAAGATACGGTAAATTTGCAGAGACAGCAAGTATTTTGCCTATTTTTTCAAGTTTTTACTTGTTTTATTCTGCCATGACTCACACCAAACACGAAGGCTACCCGGTTACCCCTTACGAGAAACCTGTAAAACGGTATTGCCAAACCCTTGACCTCAAGGACGATCCCGCCCTCATTGACGAATACGTGCGCCGCCACAGCCAAGCCCAGGCCTGGCCAGAAATCAGGGCCGGCATCAGAGAAGTCGGCATTCTGGAAATGGAACTTTACATCCTGGGCACCCGCCTGTTTATGATTGTGGAAACGCCCCTGGACTTTGAATGGGAGGCCGCCATGAAAAAGCTGGCTACCCTTCCCAGACAAGCCGAATGGGAAGACTACATGGCGATGTTTCAATTAGCAAAACCAGGAGCCTCTTCGGCAGAAAAATGGCAGTTGATGGATCGGATATTTTACCTGTATCCTTGAAGCAGGGCTACAGGAACAATAGCACAACCCTGTACGTGAGAAAGGCCATGACCCAGGCCACAGCCACAGTGTACACCACCTCAAACAAAGCCCAGCGCCAGGAGCCCGTCTCGTGCCTGATGGCCGTGATGGTGGCGATACAGGGGAAATAAAGCAGCACAAAGACCATAAGGGCCAAGGCCACGGCCGGATTGAATACGGGTCGGCCATCCGCATACGTGTCGGCCTTCAACCGATCGGGCAAGGTTGTTTCGTCGCCCTCTGCCGTGTACAACACCGAGAGCGTGCTGACCACGATTTCTTTGGCAGCCACACCGGAAAAAAGGGATACCCCAATTTTCCAATCAAAACCCAAGGGCTTGATAAGAGGCTCCACTGCACGCCCCAGGTGACCAATAAAGGATTGTTCCTGCTGAAGCCGATGGTTTTCCGGTGTAGGATTGGCATCATAGGCTGCGTTTCTGGGGAAATACCCCAACAACCAAATCACGACAGAGGCCAACAAAATGACGGAACCCATTTTCTTAAGGTACTGAAAGCCCTTTTCCCACATATGTCTGAGCACCGAGCGCATCGTTGGCACACGGTAGGGCGGCAGCTCCATCACAAAGGGCATATCTTCCTTCTTGAAGAAAAAGCGTTTGAACAACCTGGCCAACAGAATGGCCATGATGATACCCATCAAATATAGCCCAAATAGCACCAGGCCTGCGTGATCCGGGAAAAAAGCACCAGCCAGCAACAGGTAAACCGGCAGCCTGGCGCTACACGACATCAAGGGTGTAACCAGGATGGTCAAAAAGCGGCTATTGCGGCTCTCTATGGTTCGTGCTGCCATAATGGCGGGTACGCTACAACCGAAACCCATAATGAGCGGTATGAACGACTTGCCGTGCAAGCCCATTTTGTGCATCAGTTTATCCATGATAAAGGCTGCCCTGGCCATATAGCCTGTGTCTTCCATCAAGGATATAAAAAAGAAAAGGATGAGGATGTTGGGTAAGAAAACGATGACACCTCCCACTCCACCGATGATGCCATCGATCAGCAGATCCTTGAACGGGCCCGCTGTCATTTGTTGACTGACCAAATTGGAAAGAGCTGTCACGCCGGCTTCTATCCAGGCCATCGGGTAAGCACCCACCACAAAGGTCGCTTCAAACATGACAAACATAAACAGGAGAAATACCGGATAACCCAGGTATTTGTTCAGCACCAGGGCGTCGATTTTTCGGCTACGACGGGGCTTGTCCGTCTTTCGACGCACATAGGTTTCGGCCAAGGCTCCGGCAATATACCCGTATTTGGCATTTGTGATGGCGGCTTCAGGGTCTTCTTTCAGCTCCTGCCTGATGATGCTCACCGATTTATCTCTGGTAGCAAAAATAAACGCAGCATTAGGTAAAGCCGCAACAATGCGCTCAGCATCCGGATCACCCTCCAGGAGTTTGATGGCCAGGAAGCGGCATGAATAAGTATCTTTGACACCATCATTCTCGGCTATGGCTTTACGAACATGCGTAATACAATGCTCCAACTCATGGCCGTGATTGACATGAATATGCCTGGTCAATTCACTGAATGCAGTCCTTTCGTCTTTTAATTCATCGATGAATGCGTGGCTCAGATTGGTACGGTGGTAATAATCGTGCAGCTCATTGAGCACCTCCTGACGAATGCCGCCATCTTTGTAAAAAAAGTCAGTACCCTCATAAACCATGGAGACCACATGAAACAATGTATCAAGACCCCATCCCTTTTTCCCTATGGTCGGTACGATGGGTGTTCCCAGCAGTTTGCTCAGTTGGCGTTCATCCAGGCTATCGCCACGCTTTTGGAATTCATCATACATGTTCAGGGCAATGACCATGCGCACATTCATGTCGATGAGTTGTGTGGTTAAAAACAGGTTGCGCTCCAGGTTGGTGGCATCCACCACATTGATCACCACGTCAGGTGCTTCCTCGATAAGGTGTTGACGCACATAGCGCTCTTCAGGACTGTAGGCAGTCAGCGAATACGTTCCAGGGAGGTCAACCAACTTGATGGTATAGCCCTCAAAAGAAAACGAGCCTTCTTTGGCATCGACGGTCACACCTCCGTAATTTCCTTCGTGCTCATGTCCACCCGAAGCCCTGTTGAACAAGGCAGTCTTACCACAATTAGGATTGCCTACCAAGGCCACCCTGATGTGCTTTCGCCGGCTTAAAGCCACACGCCTCAACGCCTCTTCCTCTACCAAGCCCTCAGGCATGTCTTTTAAATCGACCTCGGCCAACTGACTCATACCCACCACCTCCACGTTGGCGGCCTCACTCCGGCGCAAGGAAACCTCGTACCCCATGACACGGTACTTCACAGGATCCATCAACGGAGCGTTCTGCAAGGCCTCCACAACCTTACCACGCACAAAACCCATCTCAAGGATGCGCTTGCGAAAACCACCGTGTCCAGACACTTTGACGATGACGGCTTTTTCTCCAGGATGTAAGTCAGCTAATTTCAAACGATGATCGAACAGGTAGAACGGTATTATCCGCGGCAAAAGTACGGTACTTTTGGATGATTGCCAATACCTAAGTTTGGGTATTCTATTTCTGCACTAACGATCAGACAGATTCAAGTAACAGCATTCGTTGAGTATCACCAGCATCTGAATTTTCAACGACGTTAAGGGTGAAGTAGTTAAGCCAAGGAAGAATGAAGGTACCAGGATTCACGGGAGCCAGGATCATTTTATGATCATTGGGGGCGTAGGCTCCGAAGATAGCACTGACCACATATAGGTCATCTCCGGCAATCTCCGCATACTTGATGTTTTCGTACTTGAGCGTATTCGGATTGTCGGACAGCTTGAAATAGGCCGACACGTGCGCCATAAACTGGCTGAACGTGGCTCCGTCCATGCGCCAATGGTCGTTGGCCCTTTCCAAACATAAGTAGGTATCCTTTGTTATCATCTTCTGTATAGCCTAATTCTCCAAAATGGTAGACAACCTGACTTTCTTAGCTAACCCTACGGTTTCTTCGACGGAATTGATTACCACGGTTTGCACTTTATATAATTCATTTTCATGAACCACCTCAACACCACCCTTTAACAAGCTATTGAGACGGTTCGACAATCGATGGGCATTTTCTCCTGACTTAAAGGCGCCAAACTGGACGATGTACCGCCCGTTGCCCAAGTCGAGGAACATCATATCCCGGGTTTTCTTCCTGGCCACGATGTGTTCCCTGCCAGTCAGCGAAGAGGCCTCAAGAGCCGGCTCAACAGGCACATCCATGGCTGGTTTGTTCGAAACGTCACCCGGCTTGCGCACATGCATCGGTGCTGCGGCCATCAATGCCTCAGGCAGTGAGCCGGCAGTAGCTCCCATCATGGCTGAACCCGGAATATTTTTATCAAATGTGACCCTGCGGTTGGCTGCCCGTTCGAGTTCCGATGCATTGTCGTTAACAGGGCGGCTTTCACCATAACCCACCACGGATAGTTGATCGGCCTTCACCCCGTTGGCCATCAGGTACTGGGCAATGATGCCGGCACGCTTCAGGCTTAATCGTTGGTTGTAGATGGCACCACCTACTGTATCGGTATGCCCTTGAATTTCAAGTTTAAAATTCGGACTGGTTGTTAGGAAAAGGGCCAATTGCTGCATGGAACCCGTGTATTCTGCCCTAACGTCGGTTTGGTCATGGTCAAACAAGACATAGTATTGCAGCAACGCATCCTGATTCGTTTGGAGGGAAGCCGTGTCGCCCAGGTGTTCAATGATGGCCGTGGTCTTCTTAATCAGCGTCAGCGGATCGGCTTCCACCAAATCACCCTGGACATTTTCATTGACCTTGACCGCTGTGCGGTCTGAAGTCATTTTTAACACCCGCAACTGGGTGGTGTCTACTCCAACCGTATAAGTGCCTGGCCTAAAACCAACATAGGTATAGTAACCATCGGATTCAGTGAGCGTCTTGCCAACCTGCTGACCGGCCTCATCGGCAAACGTGACTAGGATACGGCCAATACCATTGCCCAGTTCATCGGTCACCAAGCCAGAGACTTCACCCATGGGCTGAACGGCCACGGAAATGGTTTTAAACTGGTTGGGGTCGGTGGTAAGTTTGATGGTTTTAAAGGGCAAACGCCAAGCCAGGTTGTCGAAGGTGGACTCATCGAGGGTAATCGTATACTCGGTAAAGGCCTCCAACCCGACGATACGTATGATGGAGTCCTTTTCCCTGATCACCACTTGTCCACCACTACAGCGGACGCGGATGGGTTCGGTTCTAGGCTCACCCTCATCGTGGATGCCGTTAAAATTAACATCCACAAAGGGATCAATGGCAATACCGCTACGCCCCACAGAACCGCGCTTGTCGGCATGGACGTAACGATTACCGCTGCCAAAGGCGAAACTACCTCTGGCACTTTGAGAAGCCTGGAATTGTCGGTTGCCCCAGCCTCCACTCACGTTGGTTGACATGAAAGGCAGGTCGTAGCGGAACGACAGGTTGATGTTGTTGGTTCTTGATAGGAAGTTGTTTTCGTACCGCAGGGAAGCGTACCCGTTGGTGAACAGCCTGGATTCGACTTCGCCCCTCAAGGATATCCACCTACCTGTGGTGTAGTTGTACTGTGCCGATGGTCTGAACGACAGGCTGCGGCCAACCCGCCAGCCCGCGGCCACATTGGCGTAGATGTTGGGGTTTCCGGAACTGGTCCAATTGATAAAATGACTTACATTCGTACTCAACTTGCCATAATTCCCGCTCATCATCCATTCCGCCGAGTTGTACTTGAAATTCTCGTACAGGTTTTGCCTAACCAGCGCCTTGGTATAGCCAGACAAACGGCTAAACCGGTACGGCATGGAAAGGGTGACGGAACGTTCCTGTATGTAGTTGTAAATAATGGCTTTTTGGCCAGGGCTGTACACAGCCAGGACCATATCAAGGGTGACGTTAGCCGGAAAGGTCATGTTAAGCGTGCCCCTGGTTCGAACATTGTGGGCGTATTCACCGGTTATCAACAACCGGGGTATGGGTTGAAAGGTAAAATTGACAAACGGAATTTCGGGGTTGGCACTGATGGATGTCAGGTATTCCATGCCGGCTCCAGCCGTCAACCACCTGGAAACCCCATAGTTCAATTCCACACGTCCGTAAAGACTGTTCAACGTGTCCATGACAGAACCACCAACAGCCTTGTATTCAAATTCACCGGTAGGTAACATGTTATAAGGCATGTTGAACCGTTTTTCTTCCGATCGAACTTCGCCACCAGGGCCGTAAAACCGCAGGGTGATGTTGGTCGTGCCATACACAATGGGGACGTCAAAACGGTAAAAGCCTGATGCGTCGGAACGGGTATAACCAATCATGGCGTTGTTGACATAGAGCTCAATCACCCAGTCGGGTTCCGTATAATCGGCTATCTGGTAGGTTCCCAGGGCTTTTCTGACCGTCGTCGGCGCATTGGTCACCATGAAGCCATCCATGGGAGCCAGCAGCGAGGCTATACTGCGCGTGCTGACACGCCCAAGCTGTACCTGCCTGAGTGCGCGTGTGCTGTTGTCAGCCCATCGCCAGTAATATTGTTGTTGTTCCCTTGGCATACCGTATCGATCCGACCAATTTAAAAATACATTTGTTTCTCCGCCGAGCAATTCGACGCCTCCACCTAATTCCATGCGCGTTTCACCGGGGTACTTGTTGGATTGACTGGAAGCAATGGACCAATCAATCATACCGCCCTTCAACCAGTGGTAATCCCTTGGTAGAATGGTATCGTATACCATCTCGTCTGTCTTACCTGCACCCAATTTTTCACGGTTACGTTCCTGGTTCATAAACTTAATGACGGGCAGATCAAACGTAGTCGAAAACTTGGCCGTCAAGGTTCTGAAATTAAAGTCAAACGAAAAACCAAACGCCTCCTTCATTAGCTCTGTACGCAGGTAAAGCGTACCCAAATCCATCAACGCATCCTTTTCTTTAATCGGCGTGCGTTTGCCTTCAAACATAATAAATCGATCAGGCAGATTGACCTCGTACACCCTATCCTCTGTCTCAATGTAGCCTTTTACGATTTGACCTTCGGACGATACCGTACGGACAAATTTAAACAGGTTGAGCAAATCGTCAATGGGTAGGTAAAGCGCACCTGGATCCTCGTAATAGGCCGGGAAACTGTAGCTGCCCAGCTTGCCACCAAAGGTGATGGACACGTTGAACGACTCCAAATTGGGGTTGTCCATGGCTTCCTGGGCTGAAAGACGGTGGAATGGGGAAAAAAACGATACCATCAATGACAGCACGACCCCCAATCTGGTTACCAACGAGCGGACGTGATGAGGATGGGAGACGGACATTGAGGGTGTTGTTTTACATACGACAAGCGGTTGCTGTGTCCACTTAATACGCTTCGATGATCAATTGAATATCGTTTCGGTAAACACCCGGATTACTGGGCAATGCACTGCCAACCTCCATCGTGCCACCCATGTACAATCGATGCAGTGGATTACTGCCTGTATTGGAGCGAAAACGAATATACCCGTTACCGCGCTCTATGTAGGTGCCCGATTCAAGATCGAAGGAGATGTCTGTTATTCGTGTATTACCAACGCCTGGAGGCATGCTGGAAACCATGAAAGGTGGCATGACAGCGCAACGCACAACAACAATACGGCCTGGTAACAAATTGAATTCAAATTGACCTTGCTGAACATTGCCACCCATAAGCACGACGCTTCCACCAGGGGTTCGTACACCTAAGGGTGAAACCGTCACAGAGCCTGTTGAGCCTGAAAGATAGCAAAAATCACCAAACATCAATGGCAAAGAGGCAGAGACGACCACAGGTGTCCGGGGCGGCAGCGTGGGCGGCATTTGAGCCAACACATTTCCTCCCCCAATCACCAAGAACAACAAGGGGTATATGATTTGCTTCCACATGATGGCTGTTGTTTAGAGTCAGGGCATCCTGTATTCAGACCTGGCCAGTTCGCTCGCTCCGGCATCGCGGGGCGTCAGGAAACGAACCACGATTTTGCCGGCTTTCAAGTTCAAGCCGCGTGGCACCTTCAATGGCAGGTTGTAAAGCCTGCGGTTGAGTTCGGTGTAGACACCCACCCCATTGGCCAAGCCAAGCAGTAGCTTGTCGCCTTGAGGGGATTCGTAGGTAGCTTCCAGCGTGCCATAGGCTGATTGGTTACCACTCCGGTTGATGGCTACGCTCAGGCTGTAAATGGTATCATTTACCTGAGAGGCAGTCAAATCGGACAGCGAGACATTCAATGACAAGCGACCGTTACGCACAATGATGGGAATACTGATGCCAAAAATGGGCGTAATGCTCACCGAAAGGCGGGTCGTATCCCTGTCTTCTTCCATACCCAAGGGCGCTGAATTCTTATCGGCCCTGAAATACAGGTGTGATCGGTATTCACCGTCAGCCAGGTTCTGGGGTTTGCGGTACTGGAGACGCACAATCTGCGACTCACCCGGGGGTAATGTCACCCGCCTGGGAAAGACCCGTAGGAAGTTGTCAGCCCTGGGCGTCGGTTGCGAAGCACTGTCGGTTACATCGAGAAATCGTCCGTCTTCCTTCATCTCATACTGCAAGAAGGAAATCAGGTAAACAGCCGTGTCTTGTCCGATGTTGGATAAGTTCAGGTCTTCCCGTTGCTTACCGTCTTCAAAGACCACACGGATGGGAGCGACCAAAAGGTTGCCCTGTGCCAGTAGTTTTTGACCGCTCAGCAATAGCACAAACAAAACAACGAAGTAACCGATTGTACGCTTCATGGTAACTGATTTAAACCTGTTAATTGCCCAAAGATACGTATATTCCTCAATGTTGGTTCGGCTTAACCCTTTTTTTTCACATAAGTGCGTAACCGCTAAGCTGTTCAACCGAGGATTCGTCGTTTTTGGGAGCAAGTACCGGTTAATGCATGGAATCATGTCAAAGAGCGTCTTGGGCCGAAGTCCTAATTATACATAAAAACCACCTCATACGTGCCCGTGTAATACCCGGCCGGATTGCTCATGCCGTTAGCAATATACAGGGTGGCTCCTATACTTATTTCTGCTTTACCATCGTTTTGCCGTACGACTTGACCTCCCACTGGCACATCAGATGTGAACTCGTCAACGGTGACCTCACTAATCCCGCTGGATAAAACCAGCCGTTGGGGCGTTTGTGGCAACACGATGGATACCAAGCTACTTGGCATACCGGCTACCGTAAAACGACCGGCACTGTACGCATCATCCATCAAGGTGATACTACCGGTCGACGTACGTTCACCCTGCGGTGAAATTTTGACGGTTCCTCCAGCTGTTTCAGGTACGATGCGTCCGAAGTTCAACAACTCAGTCTCCGTAGCCGTCACCGGAACTGCAAGCTCTACCTCCATCTTACCCAACACGCCGGTCTGGGCGAAAAGCCCTGGAACAGCGAGCAATAACAGGGAAAATAAGGCGAGGATATGCTTCATAGGTGGTGGCCTTGCGCTGTTACACGCACGGACTGCTTAGTTGTACGAGATACTGACCGGGAACGAACCAGTGTACTTGCCTTCTGCCTGGGTGGTGGGAATGGTCAAGGTCGCTCCAACGGCAAACGAGTTGTCCGCACCAATGGTACCCGTTGTCACACCGGCAACTTTGGAGGCCAGTTTTACCGAGAAGGCACTCACATCCATGGTTTCAGTGCCTCCTTGTTTGGTCAAGGAAACGGTTCCACTTGGGATACTAACCGTATAGCTGGTGCCAGAAAGGCCATTGACACCGAAAACGGCAGCCGCTGGAGTCACATTACCCGTGGTAGGGACAAATAAATTGGTCGGGGTGATGACACCGTCAACACCAAGGACCAAGGTTCCGACGCCTTCGCCCGTCAACGCGACTTTGCCAAATTGCATGTCGACTGTTTTAACCAACGTGACCGTTTGAACCAGCTCGGCCTCAACGAGGGCACTGGCTGTGGGGTTGGCTGCTGTTGCGGGCAAGGCTGCTACCCCGAGGGCGATAACCGCCATTGCGAAGTATGTAATTCGTTTCATAGGTGATAAGGGTTTGGTTTTTGGTTTGGTTTTTGGTTTCTGGTTCAGTTGTAACCCACGCTCACTTCAAAATTGGCGCGGTATTCGCCTGGTGGCAGGTCTGGAGAGGCTAAAATCAATTTGCCTCCCACGGTGAAATAGGCATCGGCGGTGATGATGCCTTTGAGCGCGTTCTCGCTCGCTGAGGAGGGTCTTGCGACCAAGTCTTCAATCACAATCTGATTCCCGTCTTTTTCCAACGTGATGTCGGTGGGTAATCCGATGTAATATTCGTAGTTAGCGGTACCCCTGACCTCGAAACGGGCAGGTCGCCACCCCGATTCTCCAATAGCGGTAACCCCCGTGGCCAAGCGCTCACCCGAAGGCTTCAACTCAACCACGCCCGTTGCCCCGTTGACCATTCGACCGAAACTCATGTCCTGCACCTTGACCAACTGGAGGATTTCCAGAATAGTGGCTTTGGCTGTCGTTTCGACAGACCTGGCAGATTCTGCTTTCAAGAAACCTGAACAGACGACCAGGCCCACCATAAAAAGGATGATATGAGGCAATCTATTCTTCATTGTTGTTTCTATTGATACGCGACCGTCACTGAGAAACTTCCACTGTACTCACCAGGTACCTGGTCAGCAGCAACTGTAAGCGTGGCACCGACGTTAAAGGTTGATGTCCCACCAGTGGATAGCAACAGGTTGGAATTATGAGTAAAGTCGTTCACAGCCATCTTTTCTGAACCTCCTGAGCGGGTCAGCTCGACTGTACCGTTCACTGGCAAGGTTATATTGAAGGTAGCGCTATTTTCTCCACTCACGCCAAAGGGCGCTGCTGAAAAGGAAGAGGAGTTCAAGACTGAGACTCCTCCTGTAGATGTTCGGGTTTCATCAGCCGTGACCGTCACAGAACCCGCTATCGATGCTCTTGATACCGTTCCGAAATTAATGGGCGTTGAACCCGTATTTTCAATGGTTATCGGAGCAATAATTTTGGCGTCAATGCCAATGCTGGTTGCGGTCGATGAAACCTGGGCATACAGTATACCAGACCCTCCTAAAAGCACGATTACAAGAAAAGCAATACGGCTCGTGTGGTTTAAAATCTGTACCTGCATACCCCAGTTTATACTTAATTATAAGCAACAGTTACATTAAACGTTCCAGCGTAAGCACCAGCGATTTGATCTGAAGCGACAGTAAGTTTGCCACCAACAGCAAAGTTGGATGATCCACCGGTTAATGTTCCGGTTGTTGCAGCATCGGTACCATCTACATTAATAGAGAAGGTATTCAACGTCATGGTGCTCGTTCCAGTACCACCAGTAGGGCCTGTCAAAGTAACATCCGATGAAGGCAACGTAACGGTATAAGCAGAACCGGCTGTTCCTGTAACTGTATACAGAGCACAAGAAGCATCGTCACCAATCAAGTCAACCGTTCCATCAGCCGTACGAGTGCCAACATCGGTTCCTGACGTCGGTGCCATTGTCACTGATCCACCGGTATTACCTGGAGTAATCGAACCGAAATTCAAGCTTGCTCCACCAAATTCACCACCGGCAGTATTGGTAGCCAGGGTCAGGGCGTTGACGACATTAGCTTTGGCAACAGTTGACAAGGTAGTACCTTCAACCTCACCCTGTGCAAACACACTCACGGGAATAGCCACGAAAGCGGCAACGATCAAAAGGGAAATGATAAACTTTTTCATAGCATGTAAAATTTAGTTGTTATTGTTTGGTTATGTATCTCCGTTTGGGTTAAGTGACTGACCTATAAAGGCCTTTTTATCTGATACAAAAATACGGGTTCCCCTCCTAGGGGGAACCATAATCAAAGCATCAGTATGGATACAAGGCCCCGAACAACAAGGATACAAAAAGGATACAAGGGGCAACAAAAAGGAGGGATAAGGGGAGTGAAATACCGGACTAGTAGGCCACTTTCACGGTGTATATATCTGTTTTTGAGCGCAATGACACAAGGTATACACCGCGATGTCTGAGTTTGACCCTGAGCTGTTCACCACCGAACAAGCTGCTTCTTTTCACCACCCGACCGTTCAAATCGAAAACCATCAGGGCGTATTCGTCCTTGAGCTGGCTTAGATCGACCACCAAGTGCTGGTCGTTGACGTACACATCGGCCAGGTTAAGCTTGTCTTCGGGATGGACGGCGCCGTAATGTAAGACAAATCGATTGGCTGGATCGGATGATGTAGCCGAGAACGTATAGGTGTCAGCCAGGCTGAAATCATGGAAAACACCGGTTTGCTTGTCCTCAAGAATGATGGTACTGGTTAGTAGGGGGTCGAAGGTGACGCGTAGGCTGTAGCGACCACTAACGCCGGCTTGGAAGGACAGCGGGGTTTTGCCGTTGGCTTCGGGGGTTGTGAGGCGTCGGATGGTGTAGGGTTGCCCTTTGATGGGCAGGTATAGGCTGGGGGCCGAGGTCACGTGGCTGAAAAGCTTGCCTGTGCCCTTGTCGTTGGCCGTATAGCCAAAGGAAAGCTTGACCTCGTCACGGCCATAGCCTTCCAGCGAGGAGAGCACCACGCGTACGGCACCGGGAGTAGCCGACCCGGCGGCCCGTAACCAGGCGCTGGCCGATTGATGGGTTCTGGCCACGTTGAAAAACTCCAGGGAGCCAGCCGAGGCGGCTTTCACGAAGAATCCCTGCATGGGGGCAACGTACCGCGAAGCGTTGTTGGTACCTTGATCATCGGTCTCCTCCGAGTTATACACACCGTAATTGTTGGCGGAGGAGCTCCACATCCACAGGTCATACCCACCACCGGAGGCATCCAGCACCGAGCGGTCAAAGCCGGCGGTCGCCTTCCAGTCAATGCTGCTGGGGTAAGGATTGCCCACCAGGTGGAAGCCGGCCTGACTGCCACTGACGGCCTTGGTCAAGGCATAGGCAACGGTGTCGTTGTTAAGGTAGCCGGTAAAAGCGGGCGTGGCAATGGAATCGTATAAGGAATACAAGTACCCACGCCCAGGCATGAACGTGGTCGAAGGATGGGCGGCCGACCAGGTTGTGTAGTTGGCTGTCGTGTCGTTTAAGTTGTACACCCAGGACCCCGAGGGTTCATCCCACACGTACAGATCGTAGCCCGTACCGTCACCGTATTGACCGGCCGGCGTCCAACTTGAACCTTGTATGGTTTGAGCCATGACAGGGGTGGACAGAAAATGCCAGGCGGCTGAGTCAAGCGCCATCTCACCGTTTACGTACCGACGTACGGTCGCGTAAATACTGTCTTGATCACAGAGGAAGGAGCCTGTGCCCGAAGCGGTGGAATTGATGACCAGACCCGTTACGCCAGCGTTGTTCACCACGTTGGTGGCCACGGTTAAGGTACCACCACCGTTGATGGTCACCACGGCACCTGAATAAATGACCAGGGTGGCGGCCTCGGCGTTCACCCCGCTGTTGACCTGCGGTTGATTGGGACGCTGAGGAATGTTGGCTCTGACCGATGAGGTCGGAACCATTTGAGGTAACCAGTTGCTCGATTTCGACCAATCAGTATCCAGACTGCCCGTCCAGAAATAGCCGTTGAACTCAAGGGCGCCCATGGTGGGGGGTACGGCCCTGGCTGCGCCGGTGTAATCAACAGCGACCAACCCGTTGAAGGCTGTCATGGAGGCCGTGGGGGTATAATCCAACGGATCCGTAGAGCCTGGTTGGATAAACAAGGGATGCAGGAACAAACTGTTGGCATCCTGCCCTGTGGCCGATTTCCAGGCTGCCAGGGTCGTCCTGTCTGACGTCAGTAAACCGAGAACACCGTTGACACCATCGGCCCAATAGGCGTTGTAGTTGATGGTCAGGCCCGAAGTGCTGCCAAGTGCAATGGCGTAATGCTTACCCCCACCCGACCGCCTATTGGCAAAGACGTTGTTGCGCACATCGTGAGCGCCAGTGGCCTCATTGCGAATGGCGTAGGTATTGGAAAAGGCCGATGCGACAGATCCTCCTATATATAAGGTGTTGTGGTAGATGGTCAGGGCCGAGGTACTGACGTTCTGCATCCCATACAAGGTCACGCCTTTGCTAAGGCTGTCGCCCAACGCGATGATGTTGTTGGATACAGCCGCAGTGCCTTGTTGCAGGGATAGGCCGCACACCACGCTCTCCGGTGGAGCCAGCGGCAGGAGAATGCGGTTGATAAAGTTGGTGGCCAGCACGTTCGTTCCAGTTGTTGGCCCTGCATAATACAAGCCATAGATGTAGACTTTAGCCGTCGAGTTGTTTTGCAAGCGACTGATGGTGTTACCTGTTACTACCTGGCCTGCCGTGGATGTATTGAGCAACAGGCCGATAACAGGCGCATCAAGGCCCTGAGCCCCACTGGCCGAACCTCCTGAAATAAGCTTGGTCAACGTGTTGTTTTTCAGCGTGTTGTTGCCAGCACCTATGTACACACCGACCAGCTTGGATGCTCTGGTGGTTTCCAAGGTCTTGTTCAAGAGATTGGCGATGGTGTTACCACTAAGCAGGTTGGTACCTGAGCCCAGGGAGAAAATGCCGTAGACCAGTTGATTGGTGTTGTAGGCATCCGATGCCGCCTGGATGCTGGAAGCCGTTGTTGAGCTGCCTATCAGGTTATTACTAAGTGTGAGGTTGCCGCCCACAGCCGCTTTATAAAGCCCGTATACATGGGTGGCATTGGCGGGGTTGGTATTGGTGGCTGTTATGGAGCCAAGGCTGTTGTTGTAGGCGGTAAACGCACCTGAGCCTTGCAGGTTGATGCCGTAAAAAACACCGCCCGTGGTACTATTGGTCAAAGTGATGCTACCTGTTCCCGTTGTGGCACCAATGACGTTACCGGTGGTTGTACCCATATTAATGATACCACCGGCCACGTGCACGGCTGTCATGTCGGCAGCACCCGTGTTGCTGATGGCAAACCCCCTGATGGTGTTGCCCTGGAGACTGGTGGGTGTACCCGTGCCAACGTTGAGGTAGATACCATAGAACGTGGTGGGTTGCCCTATCTTGGTCCAGGTACCGGAGGCTTGGGCTGCCTGACCGCCCAGGTAATTATTGGAAAGCAGGAAACCATCACCGGACGTGTTATCGATGCGAATTAAGGCGTATTCACAGGCAGTGGGTACTGAGAGCGTAGAGGTATTGTACACACTGTTCCCGGACAACGTCGTCGTGGTGGTAAACGCGCCCAAATGAATGACATTGGAGGAAGCACCGGCCACTAAGACATCGAAAAACGCGTTGTTCAAAACCTGGTTGGCGGTGTTGACCCTACCTGTTGTTCCCAGGGAATAAAGGGCGTTAACGGGGCGCTCACCAGCGTTGAGACCGCTGATGGTGTTAGCCATCACCACATTGTTCGAGTTGCCCGTACCTATCGTTGAGGTCCCGAAGTGCACCACACCGGTGGTGGTGCCTTGCCCAGCACCCTTTACGATACAATACTGAAGGGTGTCTTGTTGGGCTGACTGGGCGAGTTGAATGGTTGAGGCGGCCGTACCTGTGTTCAGGTTGGTAAAGGTCAGACTGGGTGTTGCACCAGAAGCGTTTACCCGACCATCGATGCTCACACCATCGGCGCCTTCCAGCCGCACCAAGGGGGCATTTAGGGATCCAGCCACGGTTACACCGGCTTTGGTGGGAAAAATATGCACCCTGGTGTAGTTGGGTCCGCTGCCGCTGGCCAACAAGTTGGCGGTAGCCGTTTCATAGGTATTTTTAAGAATCTTCACCGTTAGGTTGCCCGTCCAGGCC
>Ga0123334_1001115_pt1 | contig 34989 bp, 26 predicted proteins | sample BiotimSIPDNA_FD_89706 | JGI IMG/M metagenome (GOLD analysis project Ga0123334, IMG submission 89706) | Anaerobic biogas reactor microbial communites from Washington, USA - Biogas_R1 time_0 SIP DNA | ecosystem: Engineered > Bioreactor > Anaerobic > Unclassified | place: Washington, USA...
CCTGGCGCACACGGCGACCCAGATCAGTGCGGATGGGGATGTTTTGTAAATTCGGGTTCTGTGAGGCGACACGACCGGTTACCGTACCGGTTTGATTGAAGGTGGTATGCACACGCCCGGTTTTGGGGTTGACCTGTGTGGGCAGGGCATCAACATAAGTGGACTGAAGCTTTGACAGCTCACGATATTCGAGAATAACTTCGACAAGCGGATGCATGCCCCGCATCGATTCGAGAACGTCAGCTGAAGTTGAATACTTCCCGCTGCTGGTTTTTTTGGAACGGTCAGGCGGTTCGAGAGCTAATTTCTGAAACAAGATGCTCGAAAGCTGCTGGGTGGAGTTGAGGTTAAATTCTTCTCCTGCCAGCTGGTAGGCTTGTTGGGTGAGCTGGTCGATCTGACCTTTTAGTTCGCGTGAAAAACCTTCGAAGAAAGTCTCATCGAGTAAGATTCCAGCCTCTTCCATCCTGGTGAGAATGGGAATCAATGGGTTTTCCAGATCGTTATAAAGCTTTTCAGCAGCATGTGCACGCAAATCTTCTGAAATGGGCTTAACCAGCCGCAGGGTCATCACTGCATCGGCGGCGGCATATGGAGCGCATTTTTCTATTGCCACTTCGTCCATCGAGATCTGGCTCTTGCCTTTACCGATCAACGTCTCGATTTCTGTCATCTGAACCCCAAGGCGTGTATTTGCCTGGGCTTTCAATCCCAGGCTGCGCGAGGTCGGATTGATCACCCATTCGGCTACCATCGTGTCAAAAGTAAGCGGATTAAGCTCGAAACCAGCCTGGTGCAGCGCAATGAGATCAAATTTTGCATTGTGAGCCACTTTATGGATGTTGGAATCGATCAGGAGCGGCTGAAGGGCTGCCCGGATAACATCAAGGTCAAGCTGCTGACCAGATTTGTGGCTAATCGGGATGTAATAGCCTTTTTCGGGGCTGGCAGCCAGTGAGATGCCGACCAAATCTGCCTGCATGGGATCGACCCCAGTGGTTTCGGTATCAAACGCGATTTGGGCAGCGTTTTTCAGCTCGTTCACCAGTGAATTCAGCTTAACCAGATCATCTACAATCACTGTTTCAAAATCACCATCCTGGGGATCGCTTTGGATGGTCTCGGTTTTGGGCTTATCAGCACTCGGGAACAGACTGCCCTGAAAACCGTTTTGCTCCTGGTAATCCGCTTCGAACTTGCTGGTGATTCTTTTGAGTTCCTGGATGAGGGTTCTAAATTCCAGCTCTTTAAAAAGACTTTCTACGGCTGGCGGGTCAAAGTGGGTCGGGTCTGCCTGTTCGAGGTCGAGAATAATTGGTAGATCGGTACGGATACGGGCTAAATCCTGGCTGAGATAGGCTGCTCCCTTCCCTTCGCTGAGCGGTTTATACGGCCTGCCAGTGATTTCTGAAAGGTGAGCATAGATATTATCAAGAGTGTCATATTTTTTTAGCAGCTCAACCGCGGTTTTGTCGCCAATACCGCGCACACCAGGGATGTTATCGGACGTGTCTCCCATGAGGGCTTTATAATCCACAATCTGGTCTGGTCTCACGCCCATCCGCCGGACAACGTCTTCGGGGAAGTAGTCTTCGTCTTTTCCGGTTTTGCGATCTGGCAGCGAGACAACTACGGTGTTGGTAACCAGCTGGAGCATATCGCGGTCGCCGGTGATAATCTTGACCCCCAGACCTTTCTCTTCACTTGCCCATCGAGCCAGGCTGCCAATCACATCATCGGCTTCGTAGTTGTCAATTTCGACACGCGGGATGTTGAAGCAATCGACCATTTCGCGGATACGCTCTATCTGAACCCTCAGATCGTCGGGCATCTTGGCACGGGTGCCTTTATAGTCTTTGTACATCTCGTGCCTGAAGGTGCGACCGGTGTCGAAACTAACCGCGACATAATCCGGTTCTTCTTGCTTGAACAACCGCAGCAGCCGGTTGGCAAAGCCATAAACACCGGCAGTAGGTTCGCCTTTGCTGGTGGTCCAATAGGTGGAACCGCCTGAAGTGAGGGCGAAGTAAGCCCGGTAAGCGATGGCATGTCCATCGAGAAGATAAAGAATTTTAGGCATAGTAGCTCCTTATTTAAAGCATAGGTTTAGTATACCTTGCGGAACGGGCTGAGAAGCTGATTGTTACTTAATGATGATCGGCTGGGTGTCTGAAGGAGCAGATTTGTCCAGGTCTGAGAATAATGAAAGGAACTGGTCGGGTTGGGGAGTTGGTTTTGGGACGGGGCGTTTGAGATCATCAACACCTAACTGCAAAACTGTTTGCGTGAGCAGGTCCGGTTCGGGCTGGGAAAGATATTCTCTGAGCGTGAGATGAGTATTTTCAAGCGTTTTGATGCGCGTAGTGAATGGATAAACCAGGAACAGAACAGACATTGGCGAGAGACGGCAGACCAAGACCAAGGTTGGTTCAGATGAGGGTGAAAATGCATGCAGCCAGGTTGAGTTTTTGAGCGAAAGATGTAGTTTGGCGTAGACTTGCCATTTCGCTTTTTCGCTTTCTGAAATCTGCGGATAAAAAACGAGCACATCAGAATCAAACAAAACCACCTGCTGGGCATCATACTGCCTGCAGAGCGCTTCTAATGAGGTTGCTTTAACCTGGGTTTGCATTTCGTACCGCCTTGTCTAAGTTTAACATCCTTACCATCGCCCGGCAAGTATCACACCATATAAACGATCGTACGGGCGGGTCCAGATCACGAGCTCCAATATTACCTGACCCAGCAAGACCCGCCAGCGCAGGAACGACGGAAATGATTTGAAAACGGGACAAGTACTGCTCTCTGCGCTCCCAGCATCATGACCGCGTTCCCTACAAGACCATCGGCTTGTCAGATTGGGATTATGAATTGTGGGCGGGTTTAGCTGATTGGATGATAGCAAAGCGCTCACATACTGAACCCGCCCGTACAGATATCATAGGCAATTTTGCTTGCTGTTGAAGTGGGCGTGTTATCATTCATCCACGCAAAATGGAGGTTTTTATGCTTCAGGATCATTTACACGATTTTGTTACAAAACATGGTTTCACAGGCTACACCGAGCTGCGGGCGCAGCAAAACCGCAACCGTTCGGTGGCGATGCTCAACGGAAGCCTGGTTTCCAATTCCAGCGGGATTAGCAAAGGTATCTCAGCCCGGGTGGTAAAAGGCGGAGCTTATGGCTTTGCTTCTGCGACCGGTTATGGAGAAGATCCCGATGCTATCGCCCAGGTTGTCAACGCTGCCAGTCAAAACGCGGCATTTCTCGACCATCACGTCCAACGCGGACAGACCGATTTTGCATCGGTTCAGCCTTTCACGCGTAAAGACGGATTAGAGCAAGATGTTGCTGTTGAACAAAGTTATTTGCTGGGCATGGTGGATGATCTGGACAGCTATATCGCTGAGCGTTTCCCCAAATTGCTTAGCAGGCGGGTGTTTGCTCGCGTGCTCGATATGGAAAAATTGCTCTATACCAGCGATGGTGTGGTTTCTCATTCGCTGGTTCCACGCTCCAACGTCTATATCTTCATGACTGCCGAGGATAAGGACGGGCAGCCGGTGGAACTTTATAAGGTGTTGGGAGGATATGGTAATTTTTTGGATAACTTTAAGAATGCTGAAGAGTATTTCGACAAAATTGAGAAACAACATGAACTACTGATGCAAAAAGCAGAAGGAGTGTATGCAAAACCGGGCATCCAAACGGTAATTTTAGATTATGACCTGGCGGGCATCCTGGCACACGAAGCAGTTGGTCACACCGTGGAAGCCGATTTCGTACAAACCGGTTCGGTGGGTGGTCCGATGTTTGGCAAGCAGGTAGCCAGCGAAAAGATCAGCCTGGTGGATATCGCCCACACTGCCTTTGGTGAGCTTGCTCCTGTGCCAGTTTTTGTCGATGACGAAGGCACCCCTGCCCAGGACCAGATGTTGATCGAAAATGGCATCCTGAACGGCTACATGCACAACAAGGAATCGGCTCGTAAGTTTGGGCACCAAGCCAACGGCAACGCGCGGGCATATGATTTTTCGGACGAACCGTTGATTCGTATGCGAAACACCTGTATCATGCCGGGGACCGACAAACTGGAAGAAATGATCGCTTCGGTTGAAGACGGTTATTTCATGACCGATATGAATAACGGGCAGGCAGATTCGACCGGCGAGTTTATGTTTGGTGTGCCGATGGGTTTCGAGATCAAAAATGGCAAACTTGGCAAGGCGATCAAAGACACCACGGTCTCGGGTGTGGCTTTTGACATTCTGAAAACAGCCGATATGGTCAGTGACACGGTCAGCTGGACCAATTCGGGCATGTGCGGAAAGAAACAAATGATCCCGGTTGGGATGGGCGGACCGGCAATCAAGGTGAAGATTAACGTGGGAGGCCGGGCATGAAAAAGGCTTTTGAAGTGAAAAATCGAGCTGTCGTAGATGCGGCAGAGTTGATCTTAGCTGAAATAAAGGCGATTGGTGCCGATGAGGGCGAAACCTGGGTAAGCCACAATATATTAACCGAGTTATATTACGAGCTCGGAAAAATCAGCATGGTGCGCACGGTGTTTTCGGATAAGGTCAGCATCAAGCTGCTAAAAGACAAACGAAAAGGCGCAGTTACCCTGAACAGTTTTGACCCGGTGGATATTAAACAGGCGGTTGCTGAAGCCTGGCAGGCTTCCCAATCGGCAGCGCCAGATGAGGCAGAGGGCATCGCCGAGCTGCAGGAAAATGTCAGTTTCAGCTCAGGGCGAGAGAAACCTGACCTGGACATGATGTATCAACAGTTGGTGGGTTTGTTGGCTGATGTAAAGAGCGATTTCCCAAAAATCAGTTTTGACAGTATTGGTATCGAACATAATCACAGCGAAAAAGTCTATGCCAACACCAACGGTGTGCGTCTTTCTGACGATGTTGGGCTATATCAGCTGAGCAATATGTTTGTGGCAAAGGATCAGGATAAATCCTCATCGTTCAACTACTTCGGCACAGTTTACGAAGATCCGTCAGAACGGGTGACTGATTCTGACAGGGTGAGACGTGTCTTTGATGATACCCAGCAGCAAATCGAAACCGAACAGTTTGAGGGAAGCTTTGTGGGTGACCTGGTAATCATGCCCGGGTGTCTTGAGAATTTTATCTGGTATGTCGGTGACACTTACCTGCAGGATGGTGCCCTGATATCTGGCACCAGTCCCTGGAAAGACAAGCTTGGTGAGCAGGTTTCCAGCCCCCTGGTCAGTTTCTCGCTGGTTGCTGAGCACCCCGACTTGCCAGGCGCAAGCCAATTGAGCGGTGATGGATATGTGGCTGAGAATATGTCCCTGATCGAAGGCGGCGTGCTTAAAAACTTCAGCCTCAGCCGCTATGGCGCTGCCAGGACCGGTTTGAAGCGTTCGGCAAACAACGGCGGAACTTTTGTCTTTGACCGTGGTGAGACTCCGCTGGAAGAGCTGATTGCCGGGGTGGAGAAAGGCATTCTGTTGGGCCGTTTCTCGGGCGGTAACCCAAGCCCGGCAGGCGATTTGAGCGGTGTGGCGAAGAACAGCTTCCTGATCGAAAATGGCAAGGTCACCAAAGCTCTGAGTGAGGTGATGATTGCTGGCAATTTGGGCGACATGCTGCGGGACACTGTAGCGGTCAGCCAGGAGCGCGAAAATTCGGGCTATTGGCTCTTGCCGTGGATCAGGGTGAAGAACGTGACTATTTCGGGGAAGTAGCAGGCGTTGGATTATATGGAGTAGAAATGTTGTAAACGACCACGAACTGTTTATGGGATGATCATAAAACGCAGGAGGAAAATATATTATGACGCAACATCTTTCAATCCGCGTTCCATGGAAAGACAACGGTTACAGCGGACTGGTATGCGATAAACCTTGCTACAACAATGCCTGCCTACGGCTTAAAAATATTTCTGACAATCGAGACGATGATTTTGAAGAAACACTCAAAGGCTGTCCGATTGCCGGACACGAGCGTGAAATTCCTTGTGTGTCGGAGGGCGGTGTTTTTATGTCCGCTGCAACTCACATGCGGATTAACTTACATCCATATAAGGAATCAAATCCTGTGACCCATGGGCATTTCAGAGAAACGAAGTTGGTTTATCCACCATACTCTTTACCCGCTCGACCTTTTGCGTGGACTATGCTTCGTAAAGGTGATGACCGTGATGATCAAAACATCCGCCGTCTGGCTGACAGATATAACATCGATTATGAGCCGGCAAGAGAGCCGAAATTGGCTTTTACGACAAACTGGATACAGGATGCTGTAAATCAGAGAGCCGTTTTTAAAACTTTCTATGAAAACGTAACACCAAGTCAGTCCTTAGTGATTCCGTATGCAAAACAAGTGCCGTTTATCGATGACTCAAAGCGCATCGTTATGGGTATAGGATTCGTGAAATCCGTTACTGAACCGCCGGAACATAGGCATACTACGGATGGAGCGCTTCGCTCTATCCTGTGGGAAACAATGATTGGACACTCTATCCGAAACGACCGAAAAGACGGCTTCCTGCTTCCGTATCAGGAAATGATGGAATACGCAGAAATACATCCTGATTTTGACATAAGAACGGTCACAGTCTTTGCTGATGATGAATATTTTGAAGAGTTCTCCTATGCAACGGAGCATCTCTCACATGATGCAGTTATCAGTGTATTGCTTCAAACCTTAAAGGTGCTTGAAAAAATTCGAGACTGCATACCTGGTAACTGGGAAGAATGTATTGAATGGACGAACGCGCGGCTTAACGAAGTTTGGATTGATCGAGGTGCTTTCCCTGGTCTGGGTGCAATGCTTTGTGCTGTCGGCTTTAAGTTTGGGGTTGTGCTTGCTAATGAAATCAAGAACTCAATAAGCAAGGATAACAACTTTGAAGAATATGTGTCGAGGGCATTAAAGAATCCAATGGATTTTTTCAATGCAAACATAGCCACTTCTATCGGCAAGACGGAACAAGGTGCGTTTTTCGCTTTGTCTGGAGACCGTAAAACTCTATTCTGGCTTCTTGCACGTTTGTCTTTGAGTGTAGAACAGGCAAATGCTCTTTTCAATACGGAATATCGGCAAAAAATAAAAGTGTGCTGTTCTGATAGAGAAATTATCGAAAACCCATACTTACTATATGAGCGGACAAGAACTTGCGCGGACGAATTTAAAATATCTGTCCGCAAAGTTGATATGGCGGTGTTCCCGCCTAAAGAACTGCGCAATACCTGCCCACTTTTTGTGCCTTCAGCACTTGACTCTGAAAACGATAGACGTCGTATCAGGGCAATCTCCATAGATACATTAGAGCAGCAAGCCCTAAATGGGCATACAGTGTACCCGCAAAGTAAACTCGTTATCGACATGAATGAGTTGCCCATAGAACCGGGATGCCGTGTCTCTATCGATATTTTTACCAGTATTAAAGAGTTTCTTTCGCACGAATTAATCTCTGTAGAGTGCGTCGACGGAGCTGTTGCATACCAACTTAGCAGGCTGGCTGAGGTTGATGATGTGATTAGAAAATCCGTAAACAAACGAGTGAATGCAAAGCGACACACCATCTCAGAGGACTGGAAAAAGCTTGTTGATGATGCCTTTGGTGCGTATGAGGATGATGAATTAGAAAATCGTGCCCGTGAGGAAAAAATCGCAATTCTTAAAGAACTTGCAGAAGCGCGCTTATCCGTGCTTGTCGGCGGAGCCGGCACAGGCAAGACCACACTACTTTCACTTCTGTGCAAATCTCCTCAGATTCGTGACGGGGGTGTACTTTTGCTTGCTCCCACAGGAAAAGCCAGAGTAAGAATGAGTCAGGCGATGCAGAAACAAGGCGTTTCAAGTAATGCCAGAACCGTCGCACAGTTTCTTATCCAAAATGGTCGGTTTGACTACAACACGATGCGATATCAGTTATCTGATGTGGAAGCAAAGGATGTGCCGTTTACCGTCATCATAGATGAGTGCTCTATGCTGACTGAGGAAATGTTCGGTGCGCTTATGCAATCATTGAGAAAAGCCCAGCGCATCATCTTTGTAGGAGATCCGAACCAGCTGCCACCGATTGGGGCGGGCAGACCCTTTGTTGACCTCGTCCGCTATTTGAAAAAGGATATCCCAGCGTTCCCGCGAATTGGAAAAAGTTACGGAGAATTGACCATCACCCGCCGCCAGAAAAATGCTGATGGTGGTGTAAGAACCGATACGGCTCTCGCTGAGTGGTATGCAGATACCACTACTGATCTTGATGATGAAATATTTGTGCGTTTGCAGGGCAACAACTGCGGTGAAAACATTACTTTTAAGACTTGGTCAACACCAGAGGAGCTTGAAGACCTTATTCTAAAAACCATCGCAGAAGAAGTCGGGATGAACAACGTAGACGATATTAACGGCTTCAACATCAGCCTTGGTGGTACTGTCGGAAAGTACACCTACTTTAACCTTGGCTGTGCCGATAAATCTGAAAGCTGGCAAGTTCTCGCGCCAGTACGTGGTTTACCTCACGGTGTTGCAAATATAAACCATATCATCCACGGGAAATACCGTGCAAATTACACCGATCTGGCTAAAGAATCGGTTTTTTGGCGACGCAAAATTCCGAGACCTTTTGGAGCTGAGGGTATTGTATATGGAGATAAGGTGATAAATGTCATCAATAAAAAGCGCACAGCCTACCCCGACAATGCCTCAGCAATACATTATGTCGCTAATGGCGAAATAGGAGTCGCATTCTCGAACTGGGTTAAAAAAGATGACAGCACTAAAGTTCGGAACATGAAACTCAGCGGAATAAAAGTGGAATTCTCCTCACAGCGAGGTTACGCGTATCAATATGAAGGTAGAGATTTCGGTGAAGAAACCGATGCCGTTCTTGAACTCGCCTACGCTTTAACTGTTCACAAGGCTCAAGGTAGCGAATTTGGCAAGGTTATTCTGGTTATTAGCGAACCGTGTGGCTTATTGTCAAAAGAACTGCTCTATACGGCAATTACACGCCAAACCGAACGGCTTGTCATCCTTTATAATGCTGAGGCTTATCATTTGCGGAATTACTCGTCAAAAGCGTTCTCCGACATAGCTCGTCGCTTTACTTCTTTGTTTGAGAAACCAGAAATCATCGAGTTCAAGCAGCGTTACTATGAGGCATCACTTATTCATAAAACACTTAAAGGTGAACTTGTGCGCTCCAAATCGGAGGTTATTATCGCCAATATGCTTTATGAAGCGGGTATTGTTTATGAATACGAAAAAGAGTTGTCGCTCGGCGAAGATGGAATTCGAATTCCAGATTTTACGATTGATGATGCTGAAAGCGGTATGCTCTTTTATTGGGAACACTGTGGGATGATGGCGGACAGGCATTATCGCCAGCGATGGAATGAAAAAAAGGCTGTTTACGAGAAACACAACATTGTAGAGGGTGAAAATCTTATAGTTTCATATGATGACCTCAACGGCAGCATTGATTCCGTGGCTATCAAGACACTTATTGAACAATACATATACTAAAGGCGCGACCATATCAGGAAAGTAACAGGCGCGCCATTTCTGCTTGAGGTGTTGATCTGACAGACAATAAAGAAGACGGCAGATCATAAAGCTGCCGTCTTCTTTTTAATTTTTTACCTTCAGTCTACGGTTTCATGCTTTCCGCAATTTCAAGCACTTGCTGCATTGGGATCGGCTTTTCTGTGCGGATATAGAATTCATAGCGCACATTGCCATCGTCCCAGGTCAGATTCTGGTCACAAGTTGTTGTCACGATGTCGGAACAATGGTTTGAGTAAACTGCCGGAAACCCCCAAACCGTCTGGTTTATTTCACCATACACCTCGAGCCCGTTTGGTTCACTCTGGCGAGAAATGTGTACGCTTGCAAACTCAGCAACTGGTGCTTTTATAAAAATTGCACCGAGAGTCTGATCACCACCTTCAAAATTCATGACGACAAAGTGGTCGAAGTTAAAGCCTGCCAGCATCTTGTTCGGGAAAGGAATTGCTTCTCCCCATACTGCTTGTGCGTCTTTGAGCGACGTCAGTCGCTCTGTGTCGGGCGAGCTGAGGTCAGCGAAAGAAACGCCGGAAATCTGGTTAGCCATGCTGAGGAGGTCTTTGTAAGTGACAAACGGATAACCGAGTGACCCGTCAATGTTGCCAAAGATATAGTAGCTCATGCCGTCTTTGTGCCACATCAGCCCGTGGTTTGTTGCCAACTCTTCGCCGCATAAGGCGGTGAGGCGGATGGCATTATTGAGGTAGATGGCTTTGTTGTTAAGCGTTCCGGGCATATCCACATGCTCGACATACATGGTTGGTGTGATTAATTCTCCATTAGGACCGGCAGGATAGCCGCCGGTGAATTTGAAGTCATCAGGAGCCAACAAACCATAGGGACTGGCTGCAACAACCAGGGAGTGATTGTTGATGCCGTTGGGGTCACTGTAGAACTGACAGATCGAGCCCTGAGTCCAGTTGTAGACGGCATTTGTCTTAATCATGTTCGGGGGAACCACTGCTGGCAGCGTCATCGTAAAGCCGGCTTGCTTTTCAGCTTCTTCAAGTGTTGTGCCGTTTGCGGCTGCCATTGCTGGCCGCGCTGCGGGCGTGAGGGTTTGGGCAAAAACCACCATCTGCTCCGGGCTTGGGCGGGCGCTATCAAACACTTTTGCGCCAACGCTGACCAGCTTGAACGCAATCTCGTCTGTCGACCAGATTAATGTGCGCACTGAGTCGTTTTCTTCCCATGGAATGGCGCCAGGTTCACCTGCCTCTCCAGACCAAAAGCCTTCAACGTACTCTGCATGGTTTCCATTCACAGAGAGAACTATGATGTCCGCCTTGTCCCCTACCGGGTTCACAATCAAATCTCCGTCAGCGATGGACGATTCATAGAGGTAGTAACTGCCATTCGTCGTGCTGAAAGCCAGCATCACGCCGTCTTCCAACACCTGGGCACCGTCAAAAGCATAGTCTGCCGGAAGTTCTGCCGGATAGGCAATTGCGAAGTCGGTGTGTTGCTGCGCTTCTTCGAGGCTGCAGCTTGGGAAGGGCGACTCGAGGCAGGAGGCTGCTGTAAGTTGGTCAGTAATCACAACGACAGGTTCGGCTTCCACCAGTGGTTCTGGCTCGGCGTTCTCTTCGGTTACTTGAATGGTTTCCTGAGGTTTGAAGAATTGCAGGATACCCTGCGCGAATGCCTGACCCTTTGGGGTCAACCCGAGAAACAAACCGCCAGCGATAATCAGGGTGGCGATTGCGTAACCCCATTTTTGGGCTGTCAGACCCAGGAACAAACGGGAAGCCGGTCTTACTTCAGTTACTGAAACAGGCTTTTGGGCACTTAATTTTGCTTCCAAATTTCGGAAGAATGCTGGGTCAGCTTCAGTCAGATTGTAAGTCTGTTTGATTTTTTCCTCAAAAGAATTGAGATTTTTCATTTTATTCCTCCACCTGGGCTTGCAGGCGCTCCAGGAGCCGGTAGTATTTCTTTTTAATGCGGGTCTCGGGTTCGCTGAGAATTGCTGCGATTTCCGCGAAAGGCAAGTCTGCCACGATGCGAAGGCGCAGGTAATCCTGTTCAAGCGAACTGAGGCGGGAGATGACGCGTTCCAGGTCGAGCAGGAGATCCTGATCTGCCTTGCTCAAGCCTGGTTTGGCGGAAAGCTTGTCTGCCATTGCTTCGGGCATCTCCGTGATAGGCTGACGGTTGTTCTTTCGGAAGAAATCAGTCGCCTTGTTTCGGGCAATCGTGAAAACCCAGGGAGTGAAATTTTTCAGATCGTTCAGCGAGCTTAAATTTTCGAGTGCGGTTACAAAAGTCTGAGAGGTCAAATCTTCAGCGTCTTGCGGGTTGCGCACCCGGCTCAGGAGATAGTAGTAGACATTGCTTACATTTGAACGGTAGAGCTCAGTGAAGTTCATCACGTTTGACCGACCTTTTATCTCTTTTGTTTCAAGCGGATTGCCATATAGAATTCTTGTATAAGTGTTTGATTCTGTTTGTTTCATCCATCATTTCTCCTTAACTTGAAATCGTTATTGCATGTAGCTACATAGGAGTTAACGACAGAAAGGTGGCAATTGTGACATTAATAGAGTCTATCATGCAGACTTTGGTTTCGCAGGGTTGCTTTTTACGTCGCGATTGTGATTGATTTGCTAACTCGAATGAGATGCCGGTATATAATTAATGAAAACCTAATCGGCTAAGGATTACAAATGCTAAGACCAGATATCCAAAAGAGATTGATCGACGAGGGGCGGAGATTTTTGAAAAGTTTTGTCACCACGTCCTATGACGATTTTGAATCCGACCAACAGCTCAAGCTTCCGCAGCCGCCCCTGGTCAAAGCAGCCATGACAGAGCGGGCTTTCCCGCTCCCCAGGAACTTTGAAGATCTTGAAATGATTGATGATCTTGTTAGCATACTGACAGAGCGAAAAAGTTCGCGGGTCTATACGCAGCAATCCATCAGCCTGCTGCAGCTTTCGTTTTTACTCTGGGCAACTCAAGGGATCAAGGATATCCGCGGTAAATCGTATGCCACACTGCGCACCGTACCTTCGGGAGGCGCGCGTCATGCTTTTGAAACCTACCTGCTAGTGCAAAATGTGGAAGGTTTGCAGCCCGGGGCATACCATTATCTGCCTTTGGATCACCAGCTGGAATTTCTACATTCGGTTGAAGACTTGCCAGAAACGATCACACGCTCCCTGGTGGGGCAAAGCTGGGCAGCAAAGGCAGACGTGACCTTCTATTGGAGTTTCGTCCCTTACCGGGCTGAATGGCGTTATGGCATCTGGGCGCATCGTGTGGTGCTGATTGATGCCGGTCATCTTGCCCAAAATCTTTACCTGGCTTGCTCCGCACTTGGGCTTGGCACCTGCGCTGTGGCTGCATTTGACGTGGAGGTATGTGACCGCATTTTTGGGCTGGACGGAGAAGAAGAGTTTACTATTTACACGTGTCCGGTCGGGACGATTTCGAAAACAGATGTGAGAGCTGAAAAAGCCTTTTATCAATTTGTAGAAGACGAAGGTTTATGAGGCAATAAAGGCATGACAATGCTTGCGGTCGGGCTTGCCTGGGTTACAATTTAGAATTATATTGCCGGAGAATTGCTGATGATCAGACGTGATAAAACAAACTATTATCTTGACCTTGCTGAGGTTGTCATCCAACGCGGCACTTGCCTGCGCAAACAATATGGCGCTGTGATTGTCAAGAACGATGAAGTCGTTTCAACTGGTTATGTTGGCGCACCGAGGGGCAGGGCGAATTGCATCGACCTTGGTTTTTGTATCCGGGAGCAGTTGAACGTGCCCAGGGGGGAGCGGTATGAGCTTTGCAGAAGTGTGCATGCCGAGGCAAACGCGATCATCAGTGCTGCACGCGAACGCATGCTCGGCTCTTCTTTGTATTTAGCCGGAATCGATCTGAAGGATAACGGCAATTATGTCCAGAATGCCAACCCCTGCTCGATGTGTAAAAGGATGATTATCAATGCCGGGATAGAGGTGTTGTATATTCGGGATGATAAAGAAAATTTCCGTGTGATAAAAGTGCAGGATTATGTCGAAAACGACGAGTCGCTGCGTGGGCAAATGGGATATTGAGTGTAAACATTAATAATACAGATATCACCAATTCTCTCACCCCCCTGCCCCCCTCTCCCGCAAGCGGGACGCAAGCAGTTTAGAGGGGGTGGGAATGGTTACCCTCTCCCGCAAGCAGTAAAGAGAGATGGGAATGAATGGCGTGGTGAGTTGTTAGGAAAGGTTTGATTGAATGAAAACAAGAACTATCGCCCGTGTGGTCACGGGAAAACCAGCAGTAGATGGTGCTGGCGTCAAGCTGACCAGAGTGTTGGGCGGGGAAACAATTGAAGATTTTGACCCGTTCCTGATGCTCGATTCGTTTGATTCCACCAACCCAGCGGATTATCTGCGCGGTTTTCCGACACATCCCCACCGCGGCATTGAGACAATTACCTACCTGGTGGATGGTGAACTGGCACACGAAGACAGCCTGGGCAATAAAGGATTGATCATACCCGGTGCCAGCCAGTGGATGACAGCGGGCAGCGGTATATTACACCAGGAAATGCCCCAGGAAGCCGCACGTATGCTCGGGCTGCAATTATGGCTAAACCTGCCAGCAGCAGAGAAGATGACCGAACCAAAATATTTTGATATCCGTCCTGAAGATGTCGGCGTTGCAGAGAATTCCTGTGCAACAGTACGCGTCATTTCCGGCAGCTATGAGGGAGTGAATGGCGCCAAACCACACCACATCCAGGCAACGCTGCTCGATGTGAGCTTGAAAGAAGGGCAAAGCATTGAGATACCGGTCAAAGAAGATGAAACCGTGTTTATCTTTTCGTTACTGGGCGACACCATGGTGACAGGGGAAATTTTTCAGGAAAAGACAGCCCTTCTGCTTAAGGACGGGAACCAGGTGGAAGTGAGCGCCCTGCCGGGTGAGACAGCCCGTTTTATCCTTGCCAGTGCACCGGCGCTGCATGAACCGATTGCCTGGGGTGGACCGATCGTGATGAATACCCGCGAAGAACTGCAGTTAGCATTTGATGAGCTGAGAGCAGGAACATTTATCAAATAGTCTTTTTGACCTTAAAGACTGAGAGGAGATCAGATGAAACAATTTGACGTTATAGTTTTGGGAGCAGGTCCGGGTGGTTATGTTGCCGCGATCCGTGCTTCTCAATTAGGATTAAAAACCGCTATTGTCGACAAAAAATGGCTGGGTGGAGTTTGTTTGAATGAGGGTTGTATCCCTTCAAAAGCCCTGCTGCACAACGCGGAAATAGCATACACCCTGCGCAACAATGCTAAAGAATATGGGATCAGTTTTGACAAGCTTGAGCTGGATTATTCAGCAGCCTTCAAACGCAGCCGGCAGGTAAGCCAGCGGCTCACCAAAGGCGTTGCGTTTTTAATGAAGAAAAATAAGATTGAGGTCTTTGAAGGCACAGGAAAACTGGTTGGTAAAGGTAAAGTGGTTGTTGAGCTCAATGCAGGCGGGCAGGAAGAAATCGAAGCCAGGGATATTATCCTCTCGACTGGTGCACATGCAACAGTGATCCCGGGCATGGAACCGGACGGCGAAAAAGTACTCGATTTTTCCCAGGCAATTATGCTCGAAAAGCTACCCAAGTCGGCAGTTATCATTGGCGGGGGAGCGATCGGAGTTGAATTTGCCACCATCTGGAGCGGTTATGGCGTAGAAGTTACGATCGTTGAGATGCTTCCTCACATTTTGCCTAATGAAGACGAAGAAGCCGCAGCAGAGTTGGTAAAAGCATTCAAAAAACGCGATGTTAAGGTTATGGCTGGGACCAGGGTCTTGTCGGTCAATAAAAACAAAACCGGCACGAGTGTGGTGGTTGAAAATGAAAAAGGCGAGGAAACGCTCGAGGCGGATATCACGCTGGTAGCAATCGGTTTCAAACCAAATTCCCAGGGAATCGGACTTGAAGAGGCAGGCGTTGAGCTGGACAAACGTGGATTTGTTCAGATTGATGACCGGATGGCGACCAATGTGCCTGGAATTTGGGCTATCGGAGACCTGACTGGAAAACTTTTGTTAGCGCATACTGCATCAACCCAGGGACAGATTTGTGCTGAGAATATCGCCGGGTTAGAAGAACGAAAACTGGATTATCGTATGATTCCGAGAGCAGTCTTCTCAGACCCACAGGTGGCATCTTTCGGCTATACCGAAGCCCAGGCAAAAGAAGCCGGTCTCGATGTCAAGGTTGGCAGATTCAATTTTATGGCTAGCGGAAAAGCGCTTGGACTGGGGCAGGGAACCGGTTTTGCTAAAATAATCACTGATGCTAAATATGGTGAGCTGCTTGGGGCGACATTGGTCGGACCAGAGGTTTCGGAATTGCTCCCCGAGTTGGTTTTGGCGCAGGGAAACGAACTGACCGTGGAAGAAGTTGCCCGTGCTGTTCATATCCACCCGACCCTGTCGGAGGCGATCATGGAAGCTGCCGAAGCTGCGCATGGTCAGTCGATCCATGGTGGATAGATAACCATTGTTGAATACACGCCCTGGAAACAGGGCGTTTTTATTTGTGCTCTAACTGCTTTTATCCCGATCAATCTATTTTTCTACCAGGTTTGTGAAGCTTTTTTTAGCTGCGAAACAGATTGGTTATGCTATACTTTATTCATGAAAAGTGAGCTTTCACCCGACCTCATTTTCATCGAGAATATTCAGGCTGGTTATAAGACAGTCTTGACGCATTCCAACCATCAAGTTGAATCCAAATTAAAATTTGATGGTGATAAGTTGCTGGGTCGAGGTGGCTTGTGATGAGCAATCTCAATCAGACGGATATTCTTGCAGTTGTATTAATCATTTTAATCATCTTTCTGACGCTGTTAGCAGCAATCCTTGCTAAACGATCCACAAACAAACCCCTTCAAACCCCACAAGTTTTTGATGGCATCGATACGTTGATGCATCGCTCGTCCGAAGAGGGGAAAACGCTATTAATAGGGCTGGGAGAAGGGCTCACCGGTCTGGGTACTGGCATCGGAGATACAACTGGTTTAATGGTGGAACAGTTTTTAATGAGCCAGGTGGTTTTTAACGATGAGCCTGCTCATTCTTATAGTGCAGATGGTGGTTTAGCCTGTTTGAGCCACATGGTGGTACGCGGGGCATATGAGGACGCCATGGCGACGGAGTTGTTTCGATCTGACCACAACCAACTCGCCGGACCCGGTCCTTTTGCAGGAATTGCGGCTTTGTTGCCCGAACTGGCGCGCGATGATAACGCTGGTTTGGTCATGGTGGGGTCTTACCGACCAGAGAGCATCCTGATCGCAGATATGGCAGAACGGAAGAACGTCCCTCTGATTTTTGCCAGTGGGTCTGTGCCGGCGCAGGCGGCATTTTTTGTTACAGAAGCCGAGATTGCCCTGGGAGAGGATTATTACCTGCCTGCAGTGGGCAAATCGAACCAGGATTATTCTCAGGTCTCATCGAAGGTGCTTAACTGGCTGCGAATTCTGATCGCTGCGGCTCTGGTAGTTGCCGCGGTCTTGAAACTTAGTGGGGTTTTGCCGTGAAGGATCGCCAGGCGGTTGTCATTGCATCTGTTTCGGGGATCTTGTTTTTAGCTGCCCTTTTCTTCCAACCGATCACATCTTCTTACCTTAACGTGGTTTTAAACTGGGCGATCGTGCTCACAGCGATAACACTGCTTGTGGCAATTTCGAACCTGGTGATCACCCATTTGCGTTACATCGCCGTCGGAAGAAGAGGCTTTCTGTTCAGCCTGGTTTTTATAACTGCCTTTGCTGCCACATTTGTGTTTGGCATTCTTCGCGGCTCGGACGATATACAATATTTGCGCTGGATTAAAGCGATTCAGGTGCCGCTTGAGTCTGCCTTGTTGGGTTTGCTCGCGTTGGTGATGATGAGCGCGGCAATCAAGATTTTTCGAGTGAGGGGTTGGTCAATTCTGACGGTTTCATTTGGATTGAGTGCTTTGTTGTTTCTCTTTTTAAACCTGGGGTTTCTCCCTATAGCACAAAACTCGACCTTGTTTGTCGTGGTTTCTACTCTGCAAAGACTTCCGGTTGTTGGAGCGCGGGGTTTATTGATCGGGGCGGCTCTTGGCGCTGTAATCGCGGCACTGCGGGTGTTGTTTGGTCAGGTGGTGGAAAATGAGTGAACTGGCTGACCAGCTGCGTACCTGCCCGAATTGTGGACAACAAAACGCCATGCACTCATTGAAGTGTATTCGTTGCGGTGAGGTTTTGGAAGATTTGTTCGTCTTTGATGATATTGATGCCGACGGACAGGAACCTACACCTGAATCGATTTCGGGTGTGCTGGCATCTTTGAATGAAAACGACCTTTTGACTGATCAAACGGAAACCGAGAGCTCAGATACAACCGAAAGCCAACCAATCGAAGGAGATGAAGAGGGTAGATCGGGTGATGCTTCGCAGACACCCGACTGGTTGGAACGCGTGCGTGAACGCACTCGGAAAGAAGACCCCAGTGGTGAAATGGTCAAAGGCGGTCAGGCTATGGACAAGCGCCGTGCAGCAGGCGAGCGGTCGCAAGTGGATCAGGCTTTCGACGAAGTTATTCAACGAATACGCGAGCAGTCTGAGAAGGAACGCAAGAAAACCCGGAAGATGGAAACAAACCTGGTTGATGAAGACGGGGTTCCGGAATGGTTGCGGCGAATACGGGAACTGCACCCAGCGCATGAACAAGATGCAAAGCAAGTTTTAACAGGCTCTCAGGATGAAAATTTTGATGATGAGTGGACCGATGAGGAGCTGCAGGAACTGCTGCGCCGGGAGATCGGAGATGAATACAACCCGGGTGAGCAAACTGTATTTACAAACCTGACTTCGTCAAATAATCCGGAGATAGCAGAGGACCAGTCTGAAGAAGAGTCAGAATCCCTGCCGAAATATGAAATACCAAGGGATTTTCACAATATTCCTGATGATGACTTTGACGAACCGGATAACACAAAACCGACCAAGCCGGGCAATCCTGAGCTGCTGGACAAAAACGAGGACCCACCTGAAACAGACAATGAAGGTCCTGACATAGAAGCTGAACCTGAAACAGGGATGGAAGTACAGAATCTTCTTGAGACCCCGCCTGATTTTGAAGACGAAGAATCTGAGCAACCAGAGGAAGAAGAAAACGAGGAAAAGTTTTCAATAACCGAGAGTGATCAGATTGAAAACGAGCTCGAAGAGCATGCAGATGAGCTTCTTCTTGAGAGGGAAGAGTCTGAACAAGCGGAAGACCGCGAAAAGAAAAGTTTGAAACCGCTTTCAACTGAGGAACAGGTGGTACCCGATCTGCTGCTTTTACGCGACCAGCGCGACCGTGCCCAGGTGTTAACCAACATCATCGAGCAGGAGGGGCACCGAACGATTCCAGTTTTGCACGAAAAGAACCGGCAAAGCAAATTGGGGCGTCTGATTTTGGCGCTGCTGCTTTTGGCAGGTGTCATCATCTCGCTGGTGCTGGGTCCTGGCGAGGATCTGAATTTGCCCCTCAGCCAGCCTGCTGGTGCACTACAGGAAAAAACCGCAAAGTTGCAGACAGGAGACGTTGTTTTGGTAGTTTTGGATTATCAGGCAGCCACCAGCAGCGAGATAGAAGAACTTGCGAAACCTGTGCTTGATGCACTGAGCCATCAAGGGGTCAGCCTGCGTTTTGTGACCAGCCAGCCAGTTGATCTTTGGTTAGGGGAGGAACTTTTACCCTCTAATGATACCGGATTTGCTGTCAAGATCGAATTTATTCCCGGAGGTCTTCTCGGTTATCTCACACTCACCGCTGGTTCCAGCCCGGATTGGGGCATGACCCCAATCGAGAGGGTTGTGAGCGATGGCACAAAGCTTCTGGATGAGACCAGCCTGGTGATGATAATCAGCGATTCTCCCGATTTTGTTCGTAACTGGCTTGAACAAATCAGCCCCTGGCATCCTGATTTGCCAACTCTGGCGATCAGCACGTCACTGAGCGAAGCGTTGATCCTGCCATATTTCGAATCTGGGCAGCTTTCAGGATTTCTTGCCGGACACCCTGGTGGAGAAGGGCAAAATCAGCAAGCCAATCAGCGTGCATGGCAAGTTGGAATGTTGATCATGATGGTTGTTCTTATTTTGGGTATGATAACCAAGGCTGAAGCCGATGCTGCAGTGAAAGATGAAGGTCATAACCATGCCTGATCTGAATCTTTTGTTAACTCTGGCTGGCGTCGTGCTCTCATTAATGGTATTCAGTTATTTACTTGGTGATAACCTGTTTTTTGGAATCGCTATGTACCTCCTGGCAGGGGTTAGCGCTGGTTATACCGCTGTGGTCCTGGTCACGAGAGTGATTATCCCCATGATGATCATGCCCCTGGCGGACTTTCCCCAAATTCCAGCTTTGTTAGCGTTGGTTCCGATATTGTTCTCGATTTTGTTGTTGTCGGCTATGTTTACAAAGTCTTCAAAGCCAGCAGGGCTGCCGCTTGGCTTTTTGGCAGGTCTGCTGGCAGCTCTTTCCATCGCAGGAATCGCCAGGGGAACACTGGCACCGCAGCTGTTGAGCATTGTCAATTCTTTTGACCCTCAACTGGTCGTTAGTGAGGGACTGCCAAACTGGACAGCGATTTTTGAGGCGTTTATGATGTTATTGGGCGTGATTGCGGTCTTGTTTTACTTCCACCACCGCTCAAAGACCAAAAACAACCTTCAATCGCCAGATCTTTGGCTTGATGGGTTTTCGGGTGTGGGACAGGTGTTTATCGGGATCACCTTTGGGGCCGTTTTCGTGGGTTTGTTTGGAACAGCACTGACCGCATTGATTGCCAGTCTTAACCGGATCATCGACTTTGTGAGATTGTGGCTATAGAGGAGAAATGACGAATCCTTATTTGAGCATCCAGATCTCATCTCTTCGCAGCCAGGCATGGCTCTTCGACGACAGATCGGGCAGTTTTGAATTGACGGGTTACACAAGCCAACCAGGCAGCGCTCACGACCCTCAGACCATGATCAGGGCACTGCAGGAATTGGAAAAGAATACCGGAAGACAGATTTTGACCAGCAGCAATACCCTGCTCTTCAGAGAAAATGAAGGGGCAGAGGGTCTTGAGGGAGCAGGAATCACTTTAAGCGCTGGCAAGCCTATTCGAACCGCATTGATCGGTTTGTCTGAAAAGTTCAGCCTCGAACCTCTGCGCCGATTGGTAAGTTTTTTCAATTCCGAGATTGTTTTGGAAATCAATCTGCAGAACGAACCTAATATTTCTTCCCAGATTGAAAAGCTGACCAATACCGGGTTTGACCTGTTGGTTTTGGCTGGAGGCGTAAACGGCGGACCTGAAAGAGCCCTTCAGGCAGCAATCAGCAATCTGAGATTGTTGGGTCAGTTATATCCAGTAGAGCGCCCGCAAATTATCTATGCCGGCAACCAGGCGCTGGCTGATCATGTCAGGCTCGAACTGGAAATCGGTGATGACTTGCACATCGCAGGCAATATTCAACCGGAAAGCGGGCGGGAAGACCTTTCTTTTGCTTACAAAGCTATTCACCAGGCAATTCTCCGCATCAGGATGAAAGAATTTCCGGCACTGCAGCAGCTGGCAAACGAGCCAAAAGTCAAAATCCTGCCTGTTGAGTTTGCCCGTACCCGGATGGGCACCTGGTTAGAACAAACCCAGGCAAGCGATAAAGGCATCCTTCAAATTCACCTCGAGCCTGAATCCGGGCAGGTTGTTGCAAATCGGAACGGCAAATGTATGGGGTTGTGGGAAAACCTGGATGTGGATAAAGATGCCATCGAAGCTGTAACAGGTGTTTTGAGGAAAACGGTTAAACGTACTGTTGCAGCAGCCTACATGCTGAATAAACAAATACATCCTTCTTACCTGCCAGCCACTCTTGAAGAATTGAGTGTCGAAATTGCCTGGATCGGAATACGAATCAAGAGAATGCTGTCGCGATTGAGTGAGCTCGACCCTGATTTTCATTATGACCCGGATCTGGGGTTACTGGATGATTATGAGCCGGTGCTTCTCAGCGGAGCAACCCTGGATCGTCTACCTTCTTTCAGGCATGCCTTCATTCCTGTTCTCGATAGTGTTTTGCCGAACGGTGTTACCACTTTCGCCTGGGATGACTTTGAGGTAACGGCTGCTTTGGGAGTCCTGGCTGAAATTAATAGCCTCCTCCCGGCACAGGTTGTGGATAGCGATATTTTTACCAACATAGCGACGGTTGTTGTTGTAGACAGCATTGCGACAAAAGACCAGGTTGTGTTAAGGCTCGAAGTAGATGAGGGAACGGGCGATGCGCGTCAGCGTTATAAGGTCTATGCCCAGGAACTGAAACGTATTGAATCTGCTTCAGGGAATGATATCAGGGTCTATCTCTCACCTGACGAAAACAGCGATGTAGGTATGGGAGTTCGGGGATTGGGAGGTTGGGTTATTACACCAGCTTCAAGGCTGGGCATAATTGTGGATGCACGGGGCAGACCACTTCAATTACCTGCTTACATCCAGACCATGCAGGAAACCAGGCAGCAATGGCTTTGGGAGTTGGGAGTATGAGCATGCAAAGGGCGATTGTGGAACACGGACACCTGCTCAATCTTGCAGTCAGACTTCCTGTGCCTGGAAACGTGCTTGTGCACGTGGGGCAAGCCGTTAATTATGACGATTTGATTGCAGAGGCTGTTTTGCCGGCAAAGTTCCAGGTGTTTGACGTTGTGAACCAATTCCGAATCAAAGAACGCGACCTTGAAGGGTGTATCAAACGACTTGCAGGGGAATCGGTGCAAAAAGGCGATGTGATTGCCCGAAAACCTGGCTTAATCTCCCGTATATTCAGGGCTCCGGAAGCCGGGAAGGTAGTGGCAGTCCGTGATGGCAGGGTGACCCTGGCGATGGGTGAGAAAACCATCCAGTCGTACAGCCCGATTTCGGGAACTGTGGCAGACCTGATCCCAGGGTTTGGCGCACAGGTGGTTGCCCGGGGAACCAGCCTGCAGGCAGCCTGGGGAAATGGAAAATTTGCCATGGGCAACCTGACGATGGTGGAAAAACTGGATCAATCAGCAAAAGACAACCTGAAAGATAAAATTGTGTTGTTATCAGATTCCCCTGGTATTCCTGAGTTGAGAATTTTGCATGATGCCCAGGTGGCTGGTGTGGTTGTTCCATCGTTGGACCCCCGCTTGTTTTCAGCTTGCAAAACCTGGAAAATACCACTGATCAGCCTGGTGGGGTTTGGAGAAGCACAGACAGATACTGTTTCCAGGAACGTCCTGGAGGAAATGAACGATAAACAGGTGTTTTTGCTTGCCCATATTCCAAATGCGGCAGAAGCCATCAGACCAGAGCTGTTTTTGCCTGACCCAGGCAACCAGACCGCAGAACTGTTTGAAACAACACAATTGGAACTGGTTGGCAGCCAGGTGCGATTATTAGGCAGACCTTATCCTGGTAACCAGGGCAGAATAATCGAAGTGAGTGAGAAAGAAGAAAGACTGGGCAGCGGTTTATTGAGCAATGTTGTGGTTGTAAAGCGAGATGACGAGAAGCTTATCCGCGTGCCGCTTGAAAACCTCGAAATTTTATCCCGTTAGTTCGCAATAACTTGCAGATAACGGCTGGTAGCCCAGCCAAAAGTGTCATTCTCAAGTGAGACCTTTTCCCAAAGAATGCCTTGTTGAGTGACCTGTTCGCCCAAGAGTGTCACAATCTGACCCTTGTTAAAGTAAGCCAGGATTGCCGAAGAGGTATCTGGAGCTTCGCGTACCACGATGCCACTTTCTGAGATAACTTCAGCTTGTTGAAGCGCGGGTGTGGGTGTCTCTTCGGGCGGTTTCTGTGTAGGGGCAGGGGCAAGGGTAGCCGTGATGGCTGGCAAGCTCGTCGCGGTTGGAAGTGTTTTTAGGGTAGCGGTTGGAGCCATTGTTGGCACTTCGGCAGGGGTTTCTTCCACAAGGACCGTGGTGGAGCCTGGTGTAACAACGGATGTTAGTCGGTCGGCTGGCTTGATGATTCCAAAAGCTTCATTGATCATCAGCAAAGCTACGACGATCACCAGCCCCATGAATAACCAACCCAGGACCTTCTGGGGTTGAAAGCCTGTTATCCAGGCTGTCACAATCATTACCAGAAGGCTGGTAAACAGGCGTGCACCAGCAAGACTCAAAAAACTTGCAGCGGATGCAGAATCTCCGCGAGCTATTTGATAACCAGCAAGAGTTATGGGGATGAAAATCAGGAAAAACAAAACAGCAGAAATTATGACAGGGGGAATGTTATCTCGAAACAAAAAGATGAGCATGCCTATAACAGAGAATACTACCAGGATGATCCATGTCAGCCAGCTATCATCACCAGAGTAAAAACGCAAACTTTGCAAGACGCCTTCCAGCTCGGGGCTAAGCAGTTGAACCAGCCAACCCACTGCAAAGAAAAGCAGGAACGTAAAAATCAGATACATAAGAGATTTGAGCAGATGACGATAGGATGGACGTAATGATGCGGAAATCAGCCCAACAAGCGGGTTGATGACAGGTGAGCTAACCCCGGCAATCAACACTAACAACGGAAGTTCAAGCAGGGTACCTACCAACAGCAAAATAAGACCAAGGGCAAGCTGCGCATAGTAACCAGTATCTACCCGACTGCGTTGGATCAATTTTTGGGCGTATGCTTCCCTCTCCTGGGGACCGCCTGTTTTAATCATCTGGCGAACGTATCGTCCCTGCGGTTTGCGAGCCTGGTGGATTCCGTCAGGTTTTGTTTCGGTGGATGGTATGCTCATGTTGTCTTCCTTCGTTATTTCTGCTGCTGCTATAGTTGCATGGTTTGTGCCCGGGTGTTTTGGCTGGAAGCTGGAAGCTAACCAGTGTTAGGTTAGGGGACAGGGGTAAGCAATAATAAAACAGGTGTACGAAACCGCGGAGGAACCTGCCAGGTGCTGCCTTTATATCCTGTTCGTTTTTGCTGGTACAAAATAAATACTTGCGAATACTTAAGATAAAATATTGCCATGACTAAAACCAAATTAACGCTACCGACTCTTCTGATCGCACTGGTTCTGCTGGTTTCAGCTTGTAATCCTCAACAGCCTACCGAGGCACTGCCCACCGTGGAAACACAACCGGTTGAAACTGAAGAAACAGTTGTTACTGCTCTGCCGCCTACAGCGACCGAACCGGCAACGGTTCTTATTAGCAGCGAACTTGTGTTGTGGGCAGGAGTTGGTTCGAGCCATAACGCCATTCTGGCTGACCGCATGTCCGCTCTTGCGCAAAGTGGAGGGAGGACATTTGAGCAGTATGACACGATCTATGCTGAGCAAATCACCCCATCGGTCAGAGTGATCGTGAGCACAGCCAGTGCAGCAGAGATCCAGACACTTGCAGCACAATTGTCTTCAGTCGAATTTTTGGCAGTAGATGTGCAAGGGTTGAGCCTTGGGGGCAACATCCATCTTGTCACGAGCGTGGGTGGGACACTGGAACAGCGAGCTTTTCTGGCGGGTTATGCCCTTGCGCTGGTTACGGATGACTATCGGGTGGGTGTAATCAGTCTGGCGAATGATGATGCTGGTAATCGCACACGGGATTCCTTTTTAACTGGGGCACGGTATTTCTGTGGGATTTGCCGGGCGCGCTATATGCCCGTTGGTTATTATCCGTTTACTGCTGAAGTGACTGACCCGACAAACCAGGCAGATTGGCAGGCAGCCGCTGACGCATTGTTGGCGAACTCGGTCGAGGCGATTTATGTGCAGCCTGAAATTTCTTCGAATGAACTGATCAGCTATCTTTCAGCCAGAAACATCACTATAGTTGGGGTGGAAGGGCAAGCAGGGCTTGAGGCGGCCACAAATAAGCTGGGAGTGTTGAGCAGCGATCTGTATGCCAGCGTGGAAACTGCGCTGAGCGGATTGTTGGCAGGCGAAGATATAGGCAGCAGCACCGGCAGCCTGGAGTTGACACAAATCAACCTGGAAATCATGTCGGAAGGACGGCACATCCTGTTTGAGAGAATCCGGGGAGAGCTCCTCAGCGGGATGATCAAAGACCGCCCGTAAATTCAACTGATAAGCCAGCAGGCTGGCTAAAACGGCGATATTTCATAAAAGGAAACACCAATCCTGTATTTTTGCACATCAATTGATAATTTCCTATTGACATCACGTTAATAATTTGTTATTCTTCATGTAAAGGTTTACTGTAAACCTTTACATGAGTGATATAGGAGCAAATAGCCTGGGATGAAGCCCTCAAAAGTCACGATTAAGGAAGTGGCATTGGAAGCCGGAGTTTCCGTCGCAACCGTATCTCGCCTGGTAAATGGGACGAGTGTGGTGAGTGAAGAAACTGCCACAAAAGTCCAGGAAACTATTGAGAGACTCGGATATGAAACCAACCTTATGGCGCGCAACTTGCGAAAAAGTGAAACGCGGGTCATTCTTATTCTCTGCCCCAACGTAACCAATCCTTATTATGCACATATTTTAGCTGGCATCACAGAGGCTGCTTATCAGAAGGGCTATAGCGCGGTGATGTACACCACGAACAGTGACTCTGAAAGAGAGCTTGAAGGCATCCAGATGCTTCTAAGGGGGCGAGTTGACGGTGCTATCCTGATGGACGGGATGGTGGAGCGCCAGGCTTTTTGCCAGGCAGCATCCCGATTTCCAATTGTGCAATGCAGCGAATATGTGGATACTGAAGTTGCACCGGTAGTCTGCATCGACAACTACCAGGCAAGCCGGGAGATGATGGATCATCTTTTGGGGCTTGGTCATACGCGTATCGCCATGATCAGCAGCGAAAACGACTATATTTCCACAAAGAACCGAACCCGCGCGTATATGGACAGCCTGCTGGAAGCAAATATCCCCTTCAATCCTGACTACATAAAACTGGCTTCCAAAGACTATTCAATCCAATCGGGGCGAACCTGTGCCCTGGAACTGTTGAAAATGAAGGAGATCCCAACTGCGATTTTCTGCATTTCAGACACCCTGGCTCTGGGGAGCATTATTGCTGCGCAAGAGCTTGGCATTGATATCCCAAACGAATTGAGCGTTTCCGGTTTTGATGATGTTGAATTCACGACCTTGCTGCATCCATACATCACCACTATTGCTCAGCCCTGTTACGACCTTGGTCAGGCTTCAGCCCAAATCTTGTTTGAGCGGTTGGAGAATCATTCAGAGAGGGCAGGTTTGGTTTATCTTGACCATCAGTTGGTGACCAGGGAATCGACTGGGAAAAATAATATGTTTTGACCCATCAGGAGAGAACTTCTGATGGTTTACAATTTTTCAAAGGAGAAAAATGAAGAAATTAGTTGTTACCATGCTGTCCCTCGTGCTTATTGGTGGCTTGGTGCTCAGCGCCTGTACCCCTGCACCCACAACTCCGACTGAACCAGAGGTTCAGGAGCCAGTAGTAGAAAAATATAAAATCGGTATTTTAGCCCCAGCTGTTACCCACGGGTGGGTGGCTGCAGTTGCATATAATGCCGAACAACGTGCCAAAGAGCTGGCTGATGAAGTTGAATATAAACTTTATACCAGCAACAATGCCGAAGAAATGACCACCCAACTGGACGACCTTGTTACCTGGGGCGCCCAGGCAATCGTCGCCTTCCCACAGTGGGAAGGGATGGAAGTCCCGATCCAGGCTGCAATTGATTCTGGAATCGTTGTTGTGAACTTTGACATTGTTATCAATGCCGATGGTGTCTATCGCCTTTCAGGTGATAACAAAGATATGGGCATTCAGGGTGCCAGGTATATCGTCGATAAAATCGGCACTGAAGGCACCGTTATTATGCTGGAAGTACCAACCTCCGGGTCCGTATCTGAACTCCGAAAAGCTGGCTTTGAAGAAACCATAGCCGAAATCGCACCTGACCTTGAAGTTATTTCCTACGCAACCCAATTCACTCGCGAAGACGGACTGGTTGACATGGCTGACATCCTGACTGCTCACAGTCAAATCGATGCTGTTTATTCAATGGATGATGAGACCTCCATCGGAGCTCTCCAGGCAATCCGCGAAGCCAACCGCACTGACATCAAAGTCATCACTGGCGGTGGCGGTATGCAGGAATATTTCCGCATGATGCCCGAGAATGAAGAAATCTGGATTCAATCTGCTCTGTATAGCCCCGCAATGGTTCGGGATGCCTTTGATATGGCTCTGAACATTCTTAAAGGCAATGCTGTTGAAGAAGTGGTTATTATCCCCACTACTTTGGTTGACCGCGACAACTACCAGAATTTCCTGGATGAGAATTCTCCTTACTAAAACCTTAGCCTTGTCTGGAGTAAGAATTTTGTAAGAGAATAGAAGAGGCTATGGGTCAAACCCATAGCCTCTTTCTTAAAAGAAAGTCAACATGCATATAGAACTAAAAAACATCTATAAATCCTTTGGAGCTAACGACGTTCTGAAAGACATTAACTTCGAAATTCAGGGTGGGGAGATTTGCGCCTTAATCGGGGAAAACGGTGCAGGAAAATCAACCTTGATGAATATCCTGGGTGGAGTCCATCAGCCTGATAAAGGTGAAATTGTTGTTGATGGGAAAGTGGTCCATTTTTTAACTCCAGCTGACTCGTTGAACGCGGGGATTGCATTTATCCACCAGGAGCTTAATCTGATCAACGACCTGAATATCTATGAGAACATGTTTATTGGGCGGGAACTGACGAGAGAAAACGGACTGCTTGATATTGATGAAATGATCGCCCAAACTGCTGAAATTTTTGACAGGCTTGGATTGGACATCAATCCCCGGACGATGGTAAGAGATCTTGATTCATCATATAAGCAAGTAGTTGAAATCACGCGCGCCCTTTTGATGAATGCCTCCATCATAATCATGGATGAGCCCACCACATCTCTGACTGCGACCGAGATTGAGCGTGTGTTTACCATGATGCGCACCTTGCGCCAGCAAAACGTTGGAATTGTCTTCATTTCCCACAAGCTGAACGAAGTGATGCAAATTTGTGATCGCTATGAGGTTTTGAGAGACGGAGAGAAGGCTGGTGCGGGCAATATCGATGAAGTTGCCACAGCTGACCTGGCAAGAATGATGGTTGGACACGATATAAGGGTTCATCAATTACAAAGACAAAAAAATGATCGCGAAATTGCCCTGAAGGTGGAAGCTTTGGATGACGGGCGGAATTTTCGCAACATTAGTTTTAGTGTTCAAAAAGGGGAAGTGCTGGGCATCACCGGACTTTTGGGAGATGGGCGGAGCGAACTGTTCCAATCCATTTTTGGTGCTGGCTTGTCTTACCAAGGGCAGGTTTATCTACACGGTGAGCCGGTAACCATCACCAATACGACCGATGCGGTAAAAAAGGGGCTGGCATATTTGCCGCGCAACCGCAAAGAAAACGGCATTATTAAAGATATGAGTGTTTTGGAAAACGCATCTGTGGTTATCTGGCCTTATATCTGTAAATTTGGTTTTATTCACTTGCCATCACAGAACGAAAAATTTGATTCCCAGGTGGAAAAGCTGCGAATCAAATTGACGAACCGGAACAACCTGATAACAAGTTTGTCTGGTGGCAATCAGCAAAAAGTAGTTTTAGCTAAATGGCTCAGCAAAGAACCCAGCGTTTTGATTTTAGATAACCCCACACAGGGCATCGATGTGGGAGCCAAAGAAGAAATTTATGACATCATCCTGAACCTGGCAGACGAAGGCGTGGCTGTAGTCGTCCTTTCCAGCGAAGCTCAGGAGATCATCCGCGTTTGTGACCGTTCTCTGGTCATGTTCCACGGACAAATTCAGGGGGAACTGGTTGGCAGCGAGATGAACGAACATGAAATTATGCGCCTGGCAACAGGTGTTGATGAGAAACAGATAGGGTAAGCCAATGGTAAATTCAGCAAAAAAACGATTTTTACGAACGCTCAACTTGATCAGTACCACATGGGCAGAGAAACCTCTTTTTAGCACAGGAATGGCATTATTATTAATGGTCATACTTCAAACGCTTGCGCTTGGCTTCAATTTCCCAACCTTTGGTGCCTGGTTTGGCACATGGCTGCAAAACTGGGTCAACATCCTGCGAAACAACGCAGCCATCGGAATCGTTGCACTTGGAATGACCCTGGTGATTATTTCAGGTGGGATCGACTTGTCTGTCGGATCGATGCTGGTGGCAATTGGAGCCATGTTAATGATGTTGATTGACACTGGTCCAAAAGGTATCTTGCTCGGTTTAGGAATAAGCGGTGTTCCAGCCTACGCGATTGCAATCGTTGTGGCGGTGATTATGGGAGTTGCTTTGGGCGGAGCGACGGGTTTGTTAATTACATACGGAAAACTACCTCCGTTTATTGCCACACTTGGCACAATGAAAATCTTTCGCAGTGTCACCCAACAATTTATGACCGGATATAACCCAATTGTCCCGAAACCATTTCTGCAGATTGCAAGTTTTCAAATCGGCAAACAACTGCTTATGCCAATTATTTATTGGCTCATTCTGGCTCTTATCATTCATGTCGTTTCTGTGCGGACAAAGTTTGGACGCCAGGTTATCGCAGTTGGTTCGAATGAAAAAGCCACAAAATTGAGTGGAGTCAATGTCAACAGCGTAAAAAACCGGGTGTATGCCATCATGGGCGTTTTGGTCGGTTTGGCAGCAGTTTTACAAGTGTCTCGTATCGGAGCGATGGATTATGCCAATGCCGGCTCAGGTTACGAGATGGACGCGATTTCGGCTGTTATTGTGGGCGGCACGCGCATGTCGGGCGGAAAAGGCAGCATCCTTGGCACAGTGCTCGGCACGCTAATTATCGCAGTTATGAATAATTTACTAAATCTTCTCGGTGTCCCGCCTTTCCTCAGGGAAGCTTTCAAGGGCGTGATTGTTATCGGCGCAGTTTTGCTGCAGAAGAAAGAAAGCCTCAGTTAAGAATCGATAAGGAGTTATCTATGATCAATGTAGGAATAATCGGTTGTGGAAAAATTGCTCAAAAAAGGCATATTCCGGAATATTTAGCTAATCCAGATGCAAACATCGTTGGCTATTATGATCTGAACAAGGCAAGAGCAGAAGAGATCGCCAAAAACTTTGGTGGTGTTGCTTTTGACAGCATTGATGATATGCTGGCAGACCCAGTCATTGATGCTGTTAGTGTTTGCACTGCGAATCATACCCACGCTGCAATCACAATTCAGGCACTGCAGGCTGGAAAGCATGTTTTATGTGAAAAACCGATGGCAACGACGGTTGAAGATTGCCAGGAAATGGTGACCACTGCGAAAAAATCAGGGAAAATTTTGGTGATTGGTCAGAACCAACGCCTCACCAAAACCCACATGAAAGCACGCGAATTGATTAAAAAAGGTGAGATCGGAGAAATTATCGGATTTCGCACCACCTTTGGTCACGGGGGTCCCGAGACCTGGAGCATTGATCCTGGAAAGAACACCTGGTTTTTCGATAAGAACGTCGCCGTAATGGGTGCTATGGCTGACCTTGGCATCCACAAAACCGATTTGCTACTCTTCCTCACCGATCAGAAGATTGTAGAAACCACTGCCCACTTAACCACAATCGACAAGCGCGGGTCGGATGGTGAATTGATCGGGGTCGATGATACTGCTATCTGTGTTTACAAATTAGAAAATGGCGCGATTGGAACCATGACTGCCAGCTGGACTTTTTATGGACCCGAAGACAACAGCACGGTTATCTATGGCACCAAGGGGATCATGCGTTTGTATGAAGATCCCCGCTTTAGCATCCAGCTTTTCTCAAAAGAAGGCGAGAAAACCTATTTTGAGGTCGACAAAATTCAAACCAACGATGACCAAACCAGCACAGGTGTCATTGATGCTTTTATTCAAAGCGTAATCACGAAACAGGGCGGCGAACTTGCTGCTGAGAAGGTGTTGGAATCGATGAAAGTAATTTTTGCCAGCATTGAGTCATCTCAAACTGGAAAAACAGTTCAAATAAAGTGATGGAGGAATAACAATGAAACTTGGTTTTGTAAGCGCAATTCTGGATAGCTGGAATTTTGAAGAAGTGATTGATATTGCTGCCGATTTCGGCTATGACTGCGTGGAAGTTGCGTGCTGGCCATCAGGCGAGGCAGAGCGGCGTTATGCAGGGGTTTCTCATATTGACGTCGCTAACCTGGACCAGGAGAAAGCCAACGCTATTCTTGAATATTGCCAAAGTCGTGATGTGGAAATCTCATCGTTAGCTTTTTACCCAAACACCATGGACCCAGACCCGGAAAAACGGGCTTTCAACATTGCTCACTTAAAGAAAGTGATCGATGCCAGTAAGATGCTGGAGATTGGTATGGTAACCACTTTTATTGGGAGAGACCAAAGTAAAGATGTGGAAGAAAACCTGGCGGACTTTGAACGCACCTGGCCCGATATTGTGGCGTATGCAGAAGCAAGCAATGTGAAAATTGCAATTGAAAACTGCCCGATGTTGTTCGGTCGGGATCAATGGCCTGGCGGGCAAAACCTGGCTACTTCGCCTAAAATCTGGCGCGAAATGTTCCGAATTATCCCCTCAGCCAACTTTGGAATCAATTATGATCCCAGCCATTTTGTTTGGCAAATGATGGACTACCTGAAACCGCTCTATGAATTCAAGGACCGGATTCTGCACGTTCATTTCAAAGATATTAAACTCTTCAAGGACAAACTCGACCAGGTTGGCGTCATGGCGTATCCTTTGGAATTTATGGCTCCCAAGCTCCCTGGGCAAGGAGATGTGGATTGGGGGGCTTTTGTGAGCGCACTGCGGGATATTGGCTACGATGGTTATGCATGTGTTGAAGTGGAAGACAGAGCCTTTGAGAGCAGCCGGGCAAAGATTATGGACAGCCTTTATCTTTCTGCGCGATATCTGGATCAATTTGTCATTTGAGGTGCGATAATGCAAAAGAGAATCATTGCTGTTAATTCGAACACCTATCATGGCTTTAGCCTTGATGATGCGCTGGAAGGAATTCGGGCTGCAGGCTTTCATTATATCGAGCTGACAGCCACCAAGGGCTGGACTGAACATGTCTTCCCTGATATGAGTTTTGAAGAGCTATGGCGAATTAAAGATAAGCTGCGCGATTATGATATAACACCGATTTCCATGAGTGGACATTGTAACCTGATGGACCGTGAAAGGATTGCAGATTTTGTCGCAAACATGCGCCTGGCGAACTTTTTTGGTTGTAAATTTATCACTTCTTCGGTAGGTGAGGCACATCTTAAGGATAACGCCCACGTCTCAAACCAGGAAGTTGCTGAACACCTGAGAGAGCTGCTGCAATATCTCGAAGAGCATGATTTGATTTTGGGGCTTGAAAACCACGGCGAGCACGCCACCTGCGCAATCATTGAAGAAATTGTCGATGCTGTTGGCTCAGAACGCGTTCGAATCAATTTCGATACTGCCAACGGCATCATGTATGCTGGGCAAGAACCGGTGGAAGACATGCGTTTGTGTGCTGGCAAAATTGGACATTTGCACCTGAAAGATAAAGCAGGCGCAGATGATGAATGGAACTTTCCTGCGTTGGGTGATGGGCATGTGGACTTCCCGGCGATTTTCAACTTGCTTGAAGAAAATGAAGCTCCAGCCAGTATTGAAATCGAGTTTACAAGCATAGGTCCTGGCTCTCTCAAGGAAGTGGATGAGGCAGTGCGAAAATCCGGAGCTTATTTGAGAAAGATCGGAGTGCTTTAACCGGGCTTTGTAACCATATTTGTCAAGGAAGGTTTATCAGCCGGGTAAACGGGAGCGTTATGGAGACACTAAAGATTGGCATTGTAGGTACTGGTGGAATGGCGTCAGTGCATTTCAATAATTACCAGCATATTGAAGGCTGCCAGGTGGTGGGCTTGGTAGGCTTGCCTGAAAACAGCCAGCTTCGGGCAGCAGAATGGGGACTGAATAATTATGCGAGCATACCCGAAATGGTTGAGGCAGAAAAGCTGGACCTGGTGGATGTTTGCACGCCTACCTATCTGCATAAAACACAGTGTATCCAGGCGCTTAGAGCGGGCGCAAACGTCTTAACTGAAAAACCGATAGCCCTCCATCTTTCGGATGCTGAAGAAATGTATGCAGTCGCCGAAAGCCAGGGCAAGCAACTGTTTGTCGGTCAGGTGCTTCAATTTACCAAGGAAGTGGAAATATTGCATAAGCTGGTTGAGAGCCAGAAGTTTGGTAAAGTGTTGGATGCACTTTTTGAAAGGCTCTCAGCCTGTCCAACCTGGATTAAAAATGGCTGGCTGTTTGATCGTGAAAAAAGCGGTTTATTGCCTTTTGATTTGCATATTCACGATTTGGATATTATTGTGAGTCTCTTTGGTGCTCCCCAAAACTTTAGCTATACCTGTAATGGTAATGTTGGTAAGAGTTATAAAGAGCATTGTCGCTTTCTCTATCACTATCCAAACCATACAGTTGCAGCAGAAGCTGCCTGGTTTAATGCCAATTTTCCTTTTACTGCCCGCTGGCGTGTTTATTTCGAGCGTGCGGTTGTGGTTAACGACGAAAAGGGTTTGATCGCTTACCCGGAAGGCGACAAGCCGATTGTTTTCGACACAGAAGAGGACGAAAAAATCCCCACCGGGATCAACCTCCCCCCAACGGGAATGTTTAAGACAGAGCTTACCCATTTCTTAGAATGCGTGAGACGGGGCGAGCCTTCTTCAAAGGTTGGCAAAGACCAGGTGCTGACTGTTGTGGGTTTGTTGGAAAACATCCTTAAATCATCTGAATTTTGATGCAATTTTGATGCATTTCCCTTGACTTACAAGGTTTAAGCTGATAAACTCTCGACTTGTAAATGTAGGACTGGAAAGATTCAGCCTTGCGCAAGCGTGCAGATTTTGATATACTTCTTAGTCTGCAAGTTACAGTTAACAACGAAATAATTTCCCGGGCGCCGACGTAGCTCAATGGCAGAGCAACCGCCTTGTAAGTGGTAGGTTATGGGTTCGATTCCCATCGTCGGCTCAGGTTTTACTCTTTAGCGATTGTGATTGACTTTTGTGGATCACAATCTCCAGCGGGTAAAAGCAAGCGCCCAAGGAAGTAAAAGGACGGTTACCCAAGTGGACAACGGGGGCTGACTGTAAATCAGCTGGCAGGCGCCTTCGGAGGTTCGAATCCTTCACCGTCCATTTCACACTGCATCGGCAGTGTGAAGGTACGGCTGCCCTTATAGCTCAGTTGGTAGAGCGCATTCTTGGTAAGAATGAGGTCATCGGTCCGAATCCGATTGAGGGCTTTTGCCGAAAAAGAGAAACTAATAAGTCATTATCTAAGGAGAAAAGATGGCGAAACAAAAATTTGACCGCTCAAAGCCTCATATGAACATCGGTACGATGGGTCATATTGACCATGGCAAGACCACCCTGACCGCTGC
>Ga0123334_1001124_pt1 | contig 34852 bp, 33 predicted proteins | sample BiotimSIPDNA_FD_89706 | JGI IMG/M metagenome (GOLD analysis project Ga0123334, IMG submission 89706) | Anaerobic biogas reactor microbial communites from Washington, USA - Biogas_R1 time_0 SIP DNA | ecosystem: Engineered > Bioreactor > Anaerobic > Unclassified | place: Washington, USA...
CATGAGAAAGCCGGTACTACACGAGATATTATTACAGAAAAAGTTTCTATAAAAAAAGCAAATGTAACGATTATAGATTCTGCTGGAATAAGAATTACAAATGACGAAATAGAAAAAGAGGGAATTAATCGTAGTGAGAATGCTATAGAAGAGTCATCAGTAATTGTCTGGGTTACATCGGCAAATGAAGCAATGAAAAATGAAGAAAACGAAAAAATCGATATACTGAAAAATAAAAACACTTTATTTATTGTTAATAAAAGTGACACAGGAATAACAATTAAACAAGAAGCATTAAAGAATAAAGATGTCGATTTTGTAGTGACAAGTTTTAAAAAAAATAATGCAGATGATGTTGAAGCAGAAATAATTAAAAGAATAGAAAATATTACTAGTGAAATTGAAATAAATGAACTGATAATTAACGAAAGACAGGAATTAATTATTGGTAATATTAAAAAAGCATTAGTATCAGCGATCTCATCATGGAATCAAAAAGAAATAGCATCTATATATATTAATGAAGCGCTGAAAGAAGTAGAGAATCTTACGGGCAAAGTAGGATCAGAAGAGATTGTTAATTCTATATTTGATAAATTTTGTATTGGTAAGTAATGTTTCACGTGAAACAAAAAAACTATGAACTATGATATAATTGTTGTAGGTGGTGGTCATGCTGGAATTGAAGCAGCTAATATACCTACAAAAAGAAAATTAAAAGTGCTGTTAATTACATCACATTTAGATCTTATAGGTCAAATGTCATGCAATCCATCAATTGGAGGTATTGCCAAAGGTAATATTGTAAGAGAAATTGATGCAATGGGTGGATTGATGGCACAAATTACGGATAAAGCCGGTATTCATTTTCGGATGCTTAATAAAAGTAAAGGCACAGCAGTTTGGGGAAATAGAGCACAAGCAGATAAAGTACTATACAGATCCATAAGTAAGAAAATTATCGAAGAGAACCAATATATAGATATACTACAGGCGTTTGTATACCACATAATGAATGATGGAAAAAAATGTATCGGGGTAATTATAGATTCGGGGAAAAAAATCTATGCAAAAGCTGTAGTTTTATGCATGGGTACATTTTTAAACGGTGTTGCGCATATCGGACTTAATGAGTTTCCATCAGGTAGAACAGGGGAACCTCCATCAATAAAGTTAACAGATTCAATAAATGAATATGGAATAAAATCGGGAAGGTTAAAAACAGGAACGAGTCCAAGAATTGATGGAAGAACAGTTGATTATTCAAAATGGGAAATACAGGGAGGTGATGATAACCCCTGGCCATTTTCTTTTTTTACAAAAGAAAAAATTGTCAATAGAGTAACATGTTGGACAAGCAGAACAAATAATGAAACACATTCAATAATTAAAGAAAATCTTAGTAGATCTCCTCTTTATTCAGGAAAAATAAAAAGTATTGGTCCAAGATATTGCCCATCAATTGAAGATAAGATAGTTAAATTTGGAGATAGGGAAGGACATTCATTATTTTTAGAGCCAGAGAGTCTTTCAAACAGTGAACTGTATTTAAATGGACTGTCTACATCATTGCCATACGATGTACAAGAAAAGATGGTTCATAGTATTGATGGGTTGGAATATGCAAAAATATTGCGTCCAGGATATGGTATAGAATATGACTATTTTCCACCTACACAGTTGAAAAGTACTTTAGAATCAAAAGTAGTAGAAAATTTGTACTTTGCAGGTCAAATAAATGGGACATCAGGCTATGAAGAAGCTGCATGTCAGGGTTTAATAGCTGGAGTAAATGCATCACAGAAGATACTTAATGAAAATGAAATTATATTAAAAAGAGATAGTTCCTATGCTGCGGTTCTTATTGATGATTTAGTTACTAAGGGAACTGAAGAGCCTTATAGAATGTTTACGTCACGGGCAGAATATAGAATTCTATTACGACAGGATAATTCTGATGAACGTTTAATGCCTCTTTTTTATAAATGTGGATATATCGACAAAGAAAAATATGAACTTCGTGAAAACGAATGGCATAAGAGAAAAACTATTACTGAAGTAATGAAAAGTAGATTATTTTACATAAATGAAATATGTAATAATAAGGAAGAATCTACACAAAAATATAAAATGAGTGAGCTTTTAAAAAGGCCGGAGATTTCACTTACTGATTTTAAAAACCATGTGGATTTTATTGATTTTAGTGATGAAATGTTAGTTGTATCAATTGAATCTGATATTAAGTATGAAGGTTTTATTTCCAAACAAAAAGATGAAATTGAAAGAAATGAAAAACTTGAAAGTACAGTTATACCAGATGAATTTGATTATGATAGTGTTAAAGGATTACTTAACGAATCAAGAATAAAAATGCAGAATATCAGACCATATACCCTTGGACAAGCATCAAGAATACCTGGTGTTACACCTGCGGATATATCAATTTTAACTATGCATTTAATAAAGTTTCGTCATTTAAAAAGTTTCACGTGAAACAACGGGAAGTGGCGTATGAACAATGATTTACTGCCTTATCTTGAAAAAGCTAAGGAATGTTATGAGTTGAAGGAACTGGAACGTCTTGGATTGACACCGGATATGGATCAACGGGAGTTAATACTGACATTTACTTGCATGATTCTAAAATGGAATGAAGCAGTTGGGGTTATTTCGAAAGCGGATGAAGACAATCTGTTTTTGCGTCATTTTTGTGATTCTTTACAACCATTACTATTGTTTGGTTTCAAAAAGAATGCACATGTGCTTGATATTGGTGCAGGTGGCGGATTTCCTTCCATTCCAATAAGAATATTCAGACCGGATCTTACATTTGTTCTTGTTGAATCATCAAAAAAGAAAACTGCTTTTCTTAAAGATGTTCTTACTGAATTAAAAATGGAAAATGTATCTATTTATAGCGGAAAAGTTGAAAATATGGTTCCTGAGAGAAAATATGATTATGTGATGAGTAGAGGTGTTGGTACACTTCAAAAATTTTCTCAGTTAGCAAAACCATTGCTGAATGATGATGGGCATATGTATACTTTTAAAACAAAACAATTTGTTACAGAGTTAGAATCGATTACAACAAATAAAGACAAAGAAGGCGTACGTATAAGCGAAATTGCAGAATATGATCTTGGAAATCAAATTTCGGGTCTGAATCTTGTTTCTCTTGAGTTAACGAAGTAACGTAGTTTTTGTTTTTTCAAAAACAGCATTTTCGCCAAAGAGGAGCGTATCTTGGCAAAAGTAATAGCAGTATGTAATCAAAAGGGTGGTGTTGGTAAAACAACGACATCTATTAATCTGTCAGCTTGTTTGAGTGCCGCGGAAAGAAGAACGTTGATTATTGATATGGATCCGCAATCTAACGCAACGACAGGTTTGGGGTTCGATAAAAGTAAAATTGATTTTTCAATATATGATGTACTCACTGACAGATCTGAAGATTCTGAACGAATTACTATTGATAAAATTAAACTGAAGTGTGATTCAATCAAGTATCTGGATCTTGCACCAGCAACCCCTGATCTTGCCGGGGCTGAAATAGAACTCGTAAATGCAATTGCCAGAGAAAAAAAATTGTGCGATGCAATTAATGCTGTCAGAGATCAGTACGATTATATAATTATTGACTCACCTCCATCACTTGGACTTCTGACAGTAAATGTGCTTACTGCTGCAGATGCGGTATTAATTCCAATTCAATGTGAATATTACGCACTCGAAGGTCTTGCTGAACTATTAAATACCATTCGTCTTGTACAAAAAAACCTAAATTCAAAACTTGTTATTGAAGGCGCGTTGATGACAATGTATGATGGAAGATTAAACCTTTCAAGGCAAGTTGCTGAAGATGTACGAAGTTGCTTTCAGGGAAGAGTTTTCGAGGTGGTAATTACAAGAAATGTTAAATTAAGTGAAGCACCTTCGTTTGGAAAACCAATAATACTATATGATATTATGTCATCGGGTGCTGAAAATTATCTGACTCTTGCTAAGGAAATTATGCAAAATGAACAAACAAAACCAACACAGGAAAGCATTGGGTAGGGGCCTTTCAAACCTAATTCCTACACAGGTTGAATCTTCTGGTACTAATGAAGAAATTCATCTTATAGATATAAATGCTATTCGGACAAATCCGTTTCAGCCGCGAACGGATTTTGATGAAGATGAGATACAGGGTCTCGCTGATAGTATTTCTAATCAAGGTTTACTTCAGCCGGTAGTTGTCAGACAAAAAGACAATTATTATGAAATAATCTCCGGTGAAAGAAGAACCAGAGCCTTTAAGCTATTAAAAAAAGATAAAGTACCTTGTATTATAAAAAACAAAGTTACTGACAGAGAGATGTTGGAACTTGCCCTTGTTGAAAATATTCAACGAGAAGAGTTGAATGAAATTGAAAAAGCAAGTGCCTATCAGAAACTTTTACTTGAATGCAATTATACTCATGATGAACTTTCTAAGCAGGTAGGGAAAAGCAGAACTGTAATTACTAATAGTTTACGGTTACTCAATCTGCCCGATGATGTTCAACAAATGGTTCGGAAGAATCAAATTTCAATGGGTCATGCACGTGCCCTTCTTGCACTGCAGGATTCTAAGCAAATGCTTGATTTGGCAAATAGAATTATAAGTGAAAATTTGTCAGTTAGAGATATTGAAAAAGAGACTCAGGAATTTAAAGGTAATAAAAAGATAAAAGTTCTGCCGGCTGAGCCTCTTATGGATCCTGACCTCGCAAATGTTGTCGAACGGTTACAGTATAAATTTGGTACGTCAGTTTCAATTAAACAATCAACAAAAGAAAAAGGTAAATTGGAGTTTGAGTATTTTAATCAACAAGATTTAACTCGTATTGTAGATATTCTTCTTGCATGAATAAAAAAACTAATCATTATACACTAATGTTTTTCCCGGAAGATAACGGGAAACCATTTACACTGAGAGTACATAAAAATATAGTTCGCTCTCTTATTTTGTTTTTGTTTGTTTTTATATGCTTTTTAATAATGCTTTTATTCAAATCCGGAGAAATTGCCGGCAAACTTCAAATGCTTTATATTGTTAAACTTGAAAAAGAGAAATTGGAAACTGAAAATAAACAGCTGCGGGAAATCACTACAAAGTTTAATAAAATTGAAGAGTTATATACCTATCTTGATAAATTGGCAAATCCTCCAATTTCATCTGTTTCAAAAGTAATAATTGATACCAATAAAAGTTCTGATGCTTCAATGCATTCTGTTAATATACTGAATTTTACGCAAAGTGCATCGTCATCAATTGTTAAAGAAAATTCAAATCAGGTACCCAACATATTGCCTGTTGATGGATGGATTACGCGCTCATTTTCGTATGGTGTTGATTCATCAAATCATACGGGTATAGATTTTGCGGCAACACTTGGTTCATCAATAAAAGCTACTGCTCCTGGATTTGTAGAAGAAATAATTAATGATCCATATCTCGGATTGATTATAACGATTAATCATGAAAATGGATTTAAGACGAAGTATGGGCACTGTTCTCAGGTTTTAATTAACGAACATAATTATGTAAAAAGAGGTCAAACTATTGCTCTCGTAGGAAATACTGGAAGGTCAACGGCACCTCATTTACATTATGAATTAATTAAAGATGGTGTAAATGTTGATCCAATGAAATTATTGCTTATCTCTAAATAAAAGGAATTGATCATGGATAAATCATCAAAAGGACTTTACACGATTATTGGTGAAGGCTCATCATTTGAAGGAAAAGTATCTGTTCCGCATAGCATTCGTATTGATGGTTCTTTTAAAGGGGAAATTGAAGTTGAAGATGTTTTAACTATTGGCAGTAATGCTGTTGTCGAAGCAAATGTAATCGCACGAAGTATTGTTGTCGGAGGTACATTTGTTGGAAATATGATTGCAACGGAACGAATTGAAATGAATGCGAATTCTTCTGTTACCGGAGATTTAACAACAAAAGATTTAATAATCGATGATGGTGCATATTTTGAAGGAAGAAGTTTAAAAAGCAATAAAAAGCAGGATATTATTTGATGAAATATACAAATGATAAAAATCAGAAAAATCTCCATAATAATATGATATAAAAGCTATTACATTATATTTTGTTAACAATTAACAGTTTTCTTATAAATTATCAGTATTATTCTCCGAAGATTAGTAAAATAGAGAATCTGCAACATCTTAAATTAAACATCCAGGTGTAGCAGCATTGCTGTTTCACCATCAGAATAAAAGTTTTTTCTCTCTCCGTCTTCAACAAAATTAAATTTATCATACAACGCTTTTGCAGGAAAATTAGATTTCCTTACCTCTAAAAAAATTGATTTAATATTCAGGATTCTGGTATCATGGAGAAGATTTTCGAGCAGAAAGGATGCCAGCTTTTTTTTAAGGAAATTCGGATGAATGCAAATATTTGTTATGTAAAGATCCGATAAGATCAAATAGCCAAAAATATATCCAACTAATCCTGATGTAGTTGAAGGAAAAAAAGTCGTATCAATACTTATTGCTCTATTGTAACCGTTTGTATTGTTAATTTGGTCAACAATTGATTGCATCGACCATGGATATACATAGGAAGCTGTTTCGATTTGGAAAATTTCAGATACATCTTCAATTTTCACTTCGGTAATTCGACAGTGTTGTTTATCAATGTGCATTTATATAACCAGAGAAGAAAAAAGTTCCTTTGTATTCAGAAATAATTGCCTATGAAGAGTGATAAATTTTAACCAATGTAATTAGATATAAAATATAAAATTTGATTCTAACATAGTAATAATAATGAATTAGGAAATACTTTAACTTTTTAATCATACGATAAAAGTTATGGTACGTAAATTGCATTTAAAAGGTGATATGATTTAAGTGAGGTAATCTATGAATAAAATGAAAACGGACTTAATTTCTGAAGCAAGAGATCATTATTCTGTAATTTTCCCATGTGGTGATAAGGTATCTTTTGATGAATGTTTCACGAGTAACGGTGATCAGCTTTTATTTTGGTTTAACACTGAGGATCAAAGTACGCATGTAATGACGAAAACACTTTCCTGATATTCTTCAATTGAAATATAAAATTAATTATATTATACTTATGCAATAAATCTCAATTGGTCAATTTTCCGGAGATAATAATATGCAATTAAGTAGTATAATTAACCCTCGCTTTGTTTATCTTGATCATCAATTCAATACGTATCAGGAAATTATTTCTTTTGTTGCCGAGAAATTTTCCAACGCTGTAAATATCAATTCTGAGGATATTAAGGATGCTCTTAACAAAAGAGAAAATCTTGGTACAACATTTCTTGGTCATTATTTAGCCCTTCCACATGGATATTTGGACAAAATCAACGATATCTATGTAATTTTCATTCGATTATCACATCAGATGTCGGTATCGTATAATAATCGTGATAATAAGATTAAGTATATTTTTGCTGTTTTGACATCAACTAAAAAAGCTCAGATATATTTAAAAGTACTAAGTGCAATTGCACATTTAGTAACAACTGATTCACATTTACTTGACAACGCAAAAACGGGTAAAGAACTTATAGAGTTAATAGAAAAAAAGCAATTGAAGGTGGATGAAGGGCTTGTTGCATCCAACCTGATATTCACTAATGTGTCAATTGACAATAATAAAACTATTGCTGAAGCGGTTGATGTCATGAAAAATAATAATATAACATTTCTTCCTGTTGTGGATTCTTCAGAGCAACTACTTGGAATAATAGATCTTGCAGATATTTTTGCAGCGACATTCAAGGGCGAAAGTATCTCTGCAACAAGTCTGAGTGTAATTCATGATTTACGTTCAGCAAAAGAATTACTCTTTGAACCGATCCAGCTATTTTGGGAAAATGAGCATAAGCTTCTTGTCGGTGATATCATGCGAAATGCAGATACGTATACAATAAGAACAGATGGGTCGTACTCTGAAATTGTTTTTGCCATGACAAAAAATCATCACAGATATCTCGTTGTTGTTGATAAAGATAATAAAGTTGCAGGCCTTGTTGATACCGATGACATTGTTCACAAGATGATAAGAGTTTAAAAGGCATGACCGGTAACGCGTAACAGGGCACGAGCGGGTTTTAAGCTACAACTGTTCAGAAGTAAATCCTACAGATAAAAAGCATAAATTGTTGCAAGTTGTTAATTGAAAAGTTTCAATAACTGCTGGTGTATCCTGTAATAACAGATAACAATACTGCTAATCTGAAATTGTCAAAGATTTTCATGAAACAAGATCTGTTTTTGCAAGAATTAGTACCTCATTGGGTGAAAACTTTTTAATTTTAGGATCATGTACATTTCAAATAGTTACTGACAACAGTTTAACAAAAACGTAAATAAGCTGATACGTATTTCGTAATAATGCAGGACGTAAAAAAGAACAGTTCAGTAATGTTACTCTCATATTTAACGTATGATAATTATTATGCGTAAATTGTAAATTTACAATAAAGGCATTTTTGTGGTAATAAACACATCTGCTTTATGTGCACAATAGTATTTTTTTTAATATAATCTTGAAATAAAATAAGGATCAAATGAACTTTAAAATCAATGTAATTGTACTATTCATTCTGAGTATCGTTTTGTGTAAAAATTCATTTTCTTTATCATGTTCTGAACGTGATTTTATTATCATTGCGTTACAAAATAATCACACAATTAAGCTAACAAACACTATACGCGCCTACGATTCACTTTCTCTACAATTGATTAAGTGCGGATGGCTTCCGGAAATTAAATTGACAGCTGATCCATCAGTGTTAAATACCAATAATGACAAAATAATTTCACTAAGTATGTCTGCCGGGATTGAACAAAAAATTCCCGGGGGCGCTGAAATCCATGCAGGTATTACTCATACAGATTCAAAGTTGGTGAAGGATAATAGTTCCTTTCAATCGGATGATATTACTATTGGAATTACACAACCATTTTTAAAAAATGCGGGCAAATACAATGATATACATTATACGATTCAACTTGGCTTACTTGATAATAAAAATTTGACACTTGACAAAATAAAAACTATTAATGAAACATTATCTCAAATTCGTCATCAGTATTGGGATTATTGTTCTCAACAATTACTTGATTCAACGTATAAACAAGTCATGCACAGAAATGAAGAAATGTTGAATTCTTCCCGTGCGCAATTTTTTGTTGGGGAGATTGCTGAACTTGATACCTTGTCGTCATCGTTGTCATACTATCAATCGCTTCAACAGTGTTTTGAAAGTGAATTGCTGCTTAAACAGGCAAAAAATAAACTTGCGCGATCAATTAATGTTTCACATGATACAATGATCGTCATTATTCAGAGACCTGATTCCATAGCAGATCTCCCTGATGTATCAACACTTTTGAATGTTATACAACGCTTTGATCCATCAATTAAGCAATTCGTTAATCTTCAGGAGAAGTTCAGGGTAATGCATAAGAAACAAAAGAATTCTCTGTTTCCATCACTTGACGGATATATAACACATACTTTTTCAAGAGTTGATCAATCGATGTTTTCAGAAAATAAATCTAACAATAATACAGTACTTGGCCTGTTGTTGTCATACTCAATACCGGTTACGAAACAGAAAATTGCATTGGAGCAAGTATCGTTACAGCAGCGTATATCAAACAGTAATTATGATAATTATACCGATGAATTAAAAGTAAAAATCAATGAATTGCATGATTCATGGATTCAGGAAAAGAAGAGAATTGAACTTGCGAAAAAAAGTAATGCTATTGCATTACTGCAATATGATGCTGCGATAAAGGCGTTTTCTATCGGAACGATTGACCGACAATCGCTTCTTAAAATGCAGAATGATCTTCTTGAAAGTAATGTTGCCTATATTCGATTAATGATTACAATGAAAAAAATAGAGATCATCTTTGATGAGTTGACAGGCACTGTTTTTGATCGATTCGGAATTACTTATTGAATTTACTGTATACTAAATATCCGGGGAATAGCATGAACACTTTTTACATAAGACCTTGCGTCATTGTACTTTTAGTACTGTTTTTTATGTATTGTCAAAAAAAAGATACTAAATCGATTGATTTGTCAGAAACATACATTGTTAAAAAAGAGAATCTCCGCGATATCATTACTCAGACAGGAGTAGTATCTCCAATTGTAAAAATAGAATTAAAATCGGAAGCAAGCGGGAAGATTGAAAAAATATTTGTGAAGGAAGGGCAGGAGGTATCAAAAGGAGATACGATACTAATTATTGATCCTTATCGATTAACAACACAAAAAGAGAAACTTGAGCTTTCTATTCGTAAATCTGAACTTTTATATAAAGCTGCTGATCGTGATTTAAAAAATGCGCTGGAACTTGTTGCAACCGGTTCTATTGCATCAAAAAAAATTCAGGATCTTGAAATGTCCCGTGACCTTCAGGAGATTGATCTTAAACAGCAGAAACTTGAACTTGATGACATTATAGATCAATTAGGTAAAACAATAATCAGATCACCAATACATGGTGTGTTGACATCCCTACTTGTCAAAGAGGGAGAAATTGCAGTCAGTGCAACAGGAGGACTGTCCGCAGGCACATCGATAGGTACCATTGCAGATATCAGGAAGCTTGAAGTAATTACCAATATTGGAGAGATTGATTATGTTCATTTGAGTAAAGGACAAAGTGTTGTTATTAAACCTGAAGCAATAGAAGGTAGTGAAACAAATGGAACTATTGATTTTATAGCATTAAGTGCCAAAAAAGATGGTAATAGCGAATTATCACGATTTGAGGTACGAGTGTTGATAGATTCCATAATTAAGGGTATTGCACCGGGAATTAATGTATCGGTTGATTTTGTCACTCTTGATAAAAAAAATATTATTTCAGTTCCTTATCATTTTGTAAAACGTATCGGTAGAGAATCGTTTGTAACAAAAAAGAATGGTGAAAAACAACTACAGGTAAAAATCGTAACCGGATTAACGGATTATAAATTTTTCGAAGTAATTTCCGGAATACATGAAGGTGAAGAGATTATGTTTATTCCCGAACAGCTTCCCCCAGTATCACGGGGTAAAAAATGACGCATCCTGCGATTCTGAAAACTGAGAACATTTGTAAATATTATTCACTCGGAAAAGAAAAAATTCCAGTGTTGCATAACATCTCACTTTCTGTTGAAAAAGGATCGTATGCGGCGATTATGGGGCAAAGTGGAGCAGGAAAGTCAACATTACTAAATATTTTAGGTTGTCTCGATAAGGCATCATCAGGACAGTATTATATAAACAATACCGATGTTTCACGTTTAACTGATGCAAAACTTGCTAAAATTAGAAATGAAGAGATCGGATTTGTATTCCAGAACTTCAATCTATTGCCAAAACTGACGGTTGCAGCAAATATTGAACTTCCATTGATCTATGCGAATGTTAAGCGTAAAGAGCGAAAAGTTCGTGTTGAATCTGTTATGCAGAAACTTGGTATTTACGAAAGAAGACATCACAAGCCAAATGAAATTTCCGGTGGGCAAAAACAACGGGTAGCTATTGCTCGAGCTCTTGTAAAGAATCCGGCTCTGCTGCTTGCGGATGAACCGACGGGAAACCTTGATTCACATACAACTGAAGAAATATTGGCGTTATTTCAGAAATTAAACGATGAGGGTAATACAATCGTTATGATAACGCATGAACATGATGTTGCTGCGAGAGCGAAAAAAATAATACGGCTTGTTGATGGTTCGATTGTGAATAATTGACATAACATTTTTTTGTCCTGATTATGATTTTTGAGGACAATTTGTCCTTTAAGTTTAAAGAAAAGAAATTTAACCACAGAGGACACAGAGGACACAAAGGTTAATAAAATAAAAATTTCTGTTGTTAACGTATTAATAGTAATAAAAACAACATAAAAATTAACAATTCCCTCCACTGTACTACCTGTTATATCGGTAATTAAAAATAGTGTGTGTATAAAAATGTAAAGTTCATAACAGAAAAGATTTAAAAGTAAATAGTAGAAAGCACTTGTATGTATCGATTTGTACAGCAGTTTAAAGTAAGTATAACATTGTGTCTATTGGAACTCTGGTCCAATAGGATGCGTACGGTTATTACTTCTTTTGGGATATTTCTCGGAGCTGTATCCTATCTTGTAAATGTAGCATTTTTACGTGATATTGATGACGAAATGAAAAGAAATATGGAAGAGATCGGCGGACTGTCAATACTGACAATTAAGAAAAAAGCTGCTTCGACTGAAGAAGAAAAAATAACATTTTCGGCATCCCAGGGTATACAACTCAGTGAGATTGACACTATTGCAAAAAAGCTCACATATATTGAAAGTACTCTTCCTAAAATAGATCTGCAATGGGAGATGGTAAAAGCAAACGGGAAATATACTTATACAAAACCGATTGCTGCAAGTAGTGAATATCTGGATGCTTTTAATTACAAAGTAGAAAAAGGAAGAACGTTTACAAGTAATGATTTTAGTAGTTCAATAAACATTTGTTTGATAGGGAAGAAGATTGTTGAAACGCTGTTTGGTGATGACAGCAATTGTATAGGAAAAAAAGTTACTATTTTTAGTAAGGAATTTACAATTGTAGGAATCATAGAAACGGAGGACATCAATTCTTGGAAATCAATTCGATTTGTTTTTCCCTATTCGTTATACATATATCGCTTTGGTCAAAAAAATAAAGAAATTGATGAAGTTTCGGTTAAACTGGTATCAAGTGATTTTGCTGAAAAAGCAATAAATGACATTACAAGAATGTTAAAGCAGATGCATCGTGGAATTATGGATTTTGAGATTGAAGCGAACCTTACAAAACTTGATGAACTACGCGCAGCATCATCCGGAATAAAAATTTTATTGTCGGTAATTTCGATAATAACGTTATGTATTGGAGGAATAAGTATTATGAACATAATGTTTGCTGCGCTTGGTGATCGAATCAGAGAAATTGGCATTCGTAAAGCAATGGGTGCGCATCGGGTTGATCTCTTTTTGCAATTTATAATAGAAGCAATTATTGTTTCTTTAGTTGGCGGTGTTCCAGGAATACTATTAGGAAGTAGTATTCTTTTTTTTCCAAAAGGAATTTTTCCTTATATACCAATATTGACTGCACAGGATTTTGTCGTGGCACTCTGCTTTACCATGATCTGCGGCATAGTTGCTGGATTTACACCTGCTCTTCGTGCTGCAAATATGCAACCGGTAGAGGCACTGAGATATTAATGAAACAATCAATTATTGGAATACTCTTTCAGGCTGTTTATGTTGGAATTGTCATGTCGTTTATTGAGATGCGGTCGCATATTATGCGTTCTGTTTTGTCAATACTCGGGGTGATGCTCGGGGTAGCATCACTGGTAGCGATGCTTACTTTGGTTGGCGGAATTGATGTTTTTATAAATGAACGGATGGATAAATGGACCGGTTCTGTCTGGTTCTGGAAAAAATATAGTACAAATGACAAGGAGCGAATTCAATGGTCAAAATCACCGGGGCTAAAGTTTTCAGATGGAGAGCATTTAAGCAATAATCAATATGTGAAAGTTGTTCCACGCTCCATACAAAAAAGTATTCAGGCAGTGTTTGGAAATCAAACGATATACTGCAGAGTTAGCGGAGTCGATAGTATATCACTGGAAAGTGAAAAAGAACAAATTACGATTGTTTACGGAAGCTGGTTTACAAATAATGATTATCAATCCGGTAAAAAACATTGCATATTATCGGTTTTTCTGGCAGAAAAATATATGAAGGCATATAAGCTTACAGAAACTGCATCACTAATTAATAAAAATATACAAATTGGAGATAATGAATTTATTATCCGTGGAATTGTTGCACCTAAAAAACGATATGAGTCATCACGACACTTTGAAAAAATGATTCTTATTCCACTATTGTCAATGCAAAAACATATCAGTGGTTTTAATCCTGATCCGGGAAGTATGGAGGTTCAGGTGAGCGATGCGAAAAACGTGAAACAATTATCGAAATTAATAGCATCAGCACTTGCAGCACATCATCGTGGTGTTGAAGATTTTGAATACCGCACTGCTGACTGGATCGACAAGGTGACATCAATGTTAAACAATGTAAGTATTCTTATGACGATTATTTCGGTAATGACACTTACAATCGGCGGGCTGAGTATCATGAATGTTATGTTGTCAAGTATAGCAGAGCGAATCCGGGAGATTGGTATACGTAAAGCGCTTGGGGTGACGAACATTCAAATTTTTATACAATTTATTGCCGAGACAACAACGCTCAGTCTGACCGGCGGAATTGCCGGTTTTGTGTTAGGGCTTGCACCGCTGCTTTTTAAGAGTGCGATTCTGCAATCGACACAGGGGTCAATTGAACCGACCATTTTACCGCTTCATATTTTATTTACTTTTGCACTGGTAACGGGGCTTGGGATTTTATTTGGATTATATCCCGCGATAAAGGCATCGAGAATGGATCCGGTTGATGCGCTCCGGTATGAGTGATCATTGTTTTTTGGGGAAAGCCTTTTTAAGGTATATATTATGTAGTTATTTCAATGTTCTAATAAGAAAAGTACAAATGTTGACAATTACATTTGTTCTTTAATTTTATGAGATAGAATTTTCTTATTTAAGAATTAACCCTGAACATCTCAACCTTCTGTCGCTTTTCAAAAACGGCAACCACCTTTTCAAGTTCGGATGGAATATTTATCTGTTGGGGGCATTTAGGGATGCATTTATTGCATTTTACACATAGCGTTGCACGGCCGTTGTTGTTTTTTACAGCATCGGATTTACTTTTAGAAAGTTTTGTATAATTACGCAGAAAGAGGGATTGGATAAGGCGGCTCATCAATTTGCCTTCATTGCTAAATGATTTATTATTTAATAAAGCAAAATTTTGCGAAATATTGACACCTGCAGGACAGGGCATGCAGTATTGACACGCTGTACATGGTACGATAATCTTCTTTTTGCTGATATCGGTAAGCTGATCAATAATGTTGAGTTCATGTGATGTAAGCGAACCTATTCCCGATTTGTCAGCACTCATGCAGTTTTCTTCAACCATTTTCATTGATCCCATACCGCTTAACACCGTAGCAATTTCAGGACGATTCCAGAGAAATTGAAGGGCCCAGTCAACCGGGGATCTTTTAACATCAGATTTGTTAATAACGTCGATTGCTTCTTTTGGTGGATTTGCAAGTTGCCCGCCTTTGAGTGGTTCCATGATTACAACAGCAATTCCTTTTTTATGTGCATATTGTAACCCTTCCGTTGTTGCCTGAATATTGGTGTCAAGATAGTTATACTGAATTTGCGCCATCTCCCAGGGATAGAAATCAATAATTTTTTTGAACACCGGTAAGGTATCGTGAAATGAGAACCCAATATGTTTTATTTTGCCTGCATCGCGAGCTTTTTCCATTTTACTGATGAGATTCATCTGTTTCATTTTCTCAAAGTTTGTTTCGTTGAGCATGTGAAACAAATACATATCAAGATAGTCTGATTGAAGGCGCTCAAGTTGCTGATTAAGAAAACGGTCGAAATCCTCCTCTTTTTTCATAAAGATCATCGGAAGCTTTGTTACTAGTTTAACTTTTTGACGATACCCGTCCTGTAAGGCTTTGCCGAGAACTTTCTCGCTGTTACCCATATGATACATCCAGGCAGTATCGACATAATTGATACCAAGATCGATTCCTTTACGGATAATGGAGATTGACTGACGTTCATCAACGCGGTGAAGAATCGGGGTGGTTGGCAGACGCATACATCCAAAACCAAGTGCAGACACTTCCCAGGGCAGTGAACCCATTTTCCTGTATTTCATAAATGATCTCCTGTTTTAATAAGTAACGTTAGTTGATAGGGTATTATGGTACGTTTTTGTTAATTTTTATAAAGGTTGTATCAGAAATAGCAGTTTTTACTGTAATAATAATCATGACAGATTTATGAATTCATTTGTGTTTCACGTGAATTTATAGGGAAAATATATATCCTGAGAGTGTAAAAAAGAAAGGGTGCATTAAGCACCCTTTTATGAATTGTCAATTACATTAAGAGAAATCAGGATCCCAATTTGATATCAATCGGCTTTACATTCCAGATTTCATCAGCGTATTCCTGAATTGCCCTGTCAGACGAGAACTTTCCCACATTTGCAACGTTGAGAATTGACATTTTTGTCCAGTGGTCAACATCATTATGGTAGATTTCTTCGAGTTTGTTTTGACAGGTAATATAGGATTCAAAGTCTGCCATGAGCATATACCGATCACCGTGCTGAAGCAGGCTGTCAAAAATAGGCATAAACAGATGCGGTTCTTCAGGGCTGAAAAATCCAGATTGAATAAGGTCTATTACCCGTTTAAGGCTTTGATTCTTATTGTAATAATCCCACGGATTGTACCCACGCGCTTTCAGTTCATCAACCTCTTTAGCCACAAGTCCGAATATGAAAATATTATCTCTTCCGACTTCTTCACAAATCTCTATATTGGCACCATCCATTGTTCCAACGGTCAGTGCACCATTGAGTGCAAACTTCATATTACCGGTACCGGATGCTTCTGTTCCGGCGGTAGAAATCTGTTCGGAAAGATCGGTTGCAGGAATAATGTATTCTGCCAGAGACACACGATAGTTAGGGAGGAAATACATCTCAAGCAGTCCTTTGGTATCGGGGTCACTATTAATAACATTTGCAACGCTATTGATAAATTTAATGATGAGCTTTGCCATATAGTAACCAGGAGCAGCTTTTCCGCCGATCATAACAGTACGTGGAACAAAACGGTCTTTTTTACCGCTCTTTATTTCTTCGTAAAGATGGATACAGTGAAGCACTTTTAAAAGCTGGCGTTTATATTCATGAATACGTTTAATCTGGACATCAAACATAGTATCAGGATTGATACGAAGCCCATCCCATTTTTCAATTTTTTCAACAAAATGCTGTTTTGCCTCGTACTTGACATTTCGCCATTCTTTCTGAAATGATTTGTCATCAGCATATTTTTCAAGTTTTTTCAGATCCTTAAGATTCTTGATCCATGAATCACCGATTTTGCCGGTAATAAGATTCCGTAAAGCAGGATTTGCTTTATAAAGCCATCTGCGTTGTGTAACACCATTGGTTTTATTATTAAACTTTGATGGCCACATATCATAGAAGTCTTTTACAAGGCCATTTGAAAGAAGTTCTGTATGTAATGCGGAAACACCATTTACAGAATGAGAACCAACTATCGCAAGATAGGCCATCCGTACCTGGGGTTCACCGCTTTCCTCAATGAGTGACATATTGCGAAGTTTTTCAATGTCTCCCGGATATTTAAATGAAACCTGACGAAGGAAACGTGCATTGATTTCGTAAATGATTTCCATATGACGCGGCAGGAGATGTTTCATGAGACTAACGGGCCATTTTTCAAGTGCTTCGGGCATTAGTGTATGGTTCGTATAAGCAAATGTACGGGTTACGATATCCCATGCCTCATTCCATCCGAGCATGTGCTCATCAAGCAGGAGGCGCATAAGTTCTGCAATTGATATTGACGGATGCGTATCATTAAGCTGAATTGCCACTTTGTCAGGGAATGCAGTAAAATCGCTATTTGCCTGAAGGTAGCGGCGAATAATATCCTGTAATGATGCCGATGAGAAAAAGAACTGTTGTTTCAGACGCAGTTCACGTCCACTGACATTATTGTCATTAGGGTAAAGAACCTTTGATATATTCTCACTGCTGATTTTGTCTTCACAGGCCCTGATATAGTCTCCGTTATTAAAAAATTGAAGATTGAATTCTTCGGCAGCACGTGCAGACCAAAGGCGCAGTGTGTTGATATTGTTGACACCGTATCCCGGAACCGGTATATCATATGGTAAAGCAATGACATCATCGGTATCGATCCAGGCAACATGCTGATGTCCGGTGTGATCGGTGTATTGCATTGTTTTGCCAAAATATTTGATCGTTACTTTATATTCAGGGCGCTCAACTTCCCAGGGATTTCTGTATTGAAGCCAGAACTCTGGTGTTTCATGCTGGTTGCCATTGATGATCTTCTGATTGAAAATACCAAAATCATACCGTATGCCATAACCGACAGCAGGAAGCTGCAGTGCTGCCATTGAGTCAAGATAACAGGCTGCAAGGCGTCCAAGACCTCCATTTCCAAGGCCGGCATCATGCTCCTGATCAATCATTTCCTCGAGGCTTAATCCAAGTTCCTGTGATGCTTCATCGCATTCGTTATTAAGTTTCAGACTCATGATATTGTCGGCAAGAAGTCTGCCAAGAAGAAATTCCATTGACAAATAGTAAACGCGTTTTACATTATTCGAATGGTATTGCTGACGGCTTGCAATCCATCGCTCGATAATACGCTCTCTGATTGTATAGGATATACTTAGAAACAGATCATAGCTTGTAAGCGAATATTTATCTTTTGCGAGATTATATTCAAGATTATTAAGAAAACCTTTTCTGATATCTTCAGCAGACATCCCTTTGTGATTAACATGCCATTTTTCAAGCGTTGAATTATCAATGCGTGATGATACCTTCTTCTTATTGTTATCACTCATAATCACTCCTTATTAGTATGGTTAACAGATAGCTATTTTTGATACAGACAGTAGTTTAAGATGTACGATTATCCTGATTCTAAAATTGTAAATTATTCAATGATCATGAATTCAAAATTCTGTTTTCACTACTATACTATTGAAAAAGAATTCGAAATAAACATAGTACATAACAGTTCTAAATACATAATTGACACTATATAGTCAAGAATGCCGGAAAGTAAATAGCAAGGTCAAGAATGTATGTTAGAAAACGCTGCATATCACAAAGAGAATCATTCCTGAATAATTAATGTAAAAAGTAATGTTCCAATGAATGCACTGCATTTTCAATACAAATAACAAACTTTAGATTAATGAGATTAAAATCACATTAATATGATGTGCCAATGTTTTCAAACAGAATATAACACATATAAAATAAGTATACGCAAATGTTGTTCCATAAAAACCTTTTGAAGATCTCATCTTTTATGCAATTAAAATCACAAAATATCGTGGGAATTTTTTTGTAAAAAATTATATTAGATACCAAAAGGTCTTTTTTTTTGCATTTGAAAATACTGAACTTTATAATTGAAAAATTTTTTTTTGTTCCGTAGAATAGTAGAGAATACTGTACGAATCTGAAATAAAAAAATGCTATTCAGAAAAACAGATAATAAAAATAAAAGACAATATGGTGATTATCTTTCTGTATCAAGTATTGGTATTCATCTTGTGATAACCAGTATTGTGGGATGCATTGCAGGTATCTATATTGATAAGTGGCTTAACACAGCGCCAGTATTTACAATTATCTTGTTTTTAGCCGGACTTGTTTCCGGGTTCAGGCAGATCTTCAAGGAAGTAAAGCGAATTGGTCAAGATAAGAAATAGAAAAGATATCATTGCATTATACTTTTTTGTAGTAGTTGTTACAATTATGGTGCATCTTTTCATAAAAGAGAGTAAGTTTATAAGTGGTCTTCTTTGGGGGTTCACGCTATCGTATAGTGGCCTGCTGCTTTTTCTTTTTTTGCCAAATCATAAATCCAGCCAGGATGTTCAAGCGTTATCTATGATTAATTATCTTTTCAGATCAGTTATAAGGATGAGCACAATACTTGGGCTTTTTATGTTGATGGTTTTTGTGCTGAAGGTACATGCACTTGGTTTGTTGGGTGGTGCGTTTGCTGGAATGATGATACTGAGTTTTTTATTTCTATTTAAAATGAAACCGGCACAATAAGGAAAATGAAAGTATTATGAGTAGCGGTCATGAGAGTCTGGTTCCTGAAAGTGTAATAATAAAAATTGGAAATATTCCTGACACTTTGATTTTTGCATGGGCAGTCTGGATCTTTATTGCGGTAATTTCGATAGCTATAGCCCGCAAACCATCCCTGGTTCCATCAAAGGTGCAGGCAGTATATGAGATGTTGCTTCAGTACATTACTGGTCTTGCGGATGAGTTGATCGGGCCGGAAGCGTATAAATTTTATCCGCTGTTTATTGGTCTTTTCATCTTTATTCTTATCAGTAATCTACTTGGTCTTGTTCCTGGGCTCAAGTCGCCTACCAGTGATTTAAATCTGACGTTTGGCTTAGCCGGGATGGTTTTTCTGTACTTTGTCGTTTTGGGTTTCAGGTACAATGGAATACATTACTTAAAGCAGTTTGCCGGTCCAAAGTTGCCGTGGTTTCTCTTTCCTATATCGCTTTTGATAATGATAACCGAGGTGATATCATTTTTAACACGGCCTTTATCACTTGGTTTACGTCTATTCTGCAATATTTTTTCAAAAGAGCTGTTTTTAACAATTCTTGCAAGTTTGACACTTACCTTCCTTTTCAGTCACGAATTGAAAGATAATATCTTTACGTTAATGCCGCTTTTGTTACGGCCGTTTATTCTGATACTTGGATTAATAATTGGTTTTATTCAGGCGCTTGTTTTTATGGTACTTGCGATGTCATACATTGCCGGTGCAGTAAGAATGGAAGAACATTGATTGTAAAAAGTTTTATGCATAAATTTCATGGAGGCATATGATGCAAAAAAAAGGTGTTTTAGGTTCATTGTTTGTTCTTTTTGGGGTAGCACTGGCTTGTGCAGGTGAGGCTGTTGCAAATGGAAGTGGAAATACTGCTGCTGCGGTGTACTTTGGACAGACACTTATGGCATCGGGTATCGGTGTTGGTATTGCTGCAGGTGGTTGTGGTATTGGTATGGGACTTGTTATTGCCAGTTCGCTGCAGGGTATTGCCCGTCAACCGGAACTTCAATCGAAGCTTCAGATGAATATGCTTATCGGCTTTGCACTTATTGAAGCACAGGTGCTGTATGCATTGTTTCTTGCAATTATCTTTTTGTTTGCAAATCCGTTTATGGGAAAAATCTAAACTGGAGTATCTGGTATGCTGGAAATAAATCCACCGCTTCTAATCTCTCAGACGGTAACATTTGCTGTGATGGCGGGAGTTGTCTGGAAGTTATCATGGAAGCCCTTACTTAAGTTTATTAAAGATCGTCAGGACTCAATTCATCAAAGCATAGAAAATGCTGAGAAAATGCGTCTTGCAGCAAGTCAACTTGAGGAAAATTATCAGCAGCGTATTTTGCAGGTCGAACAGCAGACTAAAGATCTTATTGCACTTGCCAGACTTGAGGGTAACCGTGCAAAAGAAGAGGTTATTGCAGCGACTCAGAAAGAAATTGCTGAAATGAGAAAACGGGCGCAGGAACATCTTGATCTGGAGCGCGATCAGATTATCAGGGAACTTCGGGAGAGAATCGTTACATTGTCAATGGAGCTGACAACAAAAATTGTTGAGAGTTCATCTCTTGAGGGTATATCTGAACAGCGTTTTAAAGCGATGCTTGATGAATTAGAGAAGAAGGAGCCTGCACGTGCAAATTAATCAGATAGCTCGCGAGTATGCAAGGGCGATCATGCAGTTTGCGCCGGATAAATACTTTGAGATAAAGGATTATTTCGCGAAAATTACTGATTGCATTACTTCATCGGTTACATTTTCAAATCTGCTTGACCATCCTGTAATTTTATCACAGGAAAAGTACGCAGCTGTTCTTTCACTGAGTGATGGATCAATGCCTCAGGTTATTGAAAAAGTAATATATGATCTTGTTATAAAACGCGGTGTTTTTCTGGTTGCAACTATCAGTAATGAGATGGATAAGATTTACAAAAAGAAAAATCAGATTATTGATGCATCAGTGCAGAGTTCCAAAGCGCTTAGTGATGTTGAAAAAAGCGAAATTACTGCCGCAATTCAGAAGAAAACCGGCAGTAGAGCAGTGGTGTCGTTTTCTGTTGATGCAAAACTGCTTGCTGGCTATAAAGTAAAAATCGGTGATAATGTTTATGACAACACCGTTCGCAGACAACTCCAGATGGCTGGGGATATACTCTCTTTTACAAATCGGGTATAAGGATATTAATGTATGAATATTGACAGATCAAAAGTTACCGGAGTTATTGAGGAAACCATTCGCAAGTATGAAAACAAGCTTGATCTGCGGGAGATCGGCTATGTTCTTCAGATTGGTGATGGTATTGCCCGTATCTTTGGACTGGAAAAATGTGTATATGGTGAATTGGTCCGTTTTTCACAGGACACCTTCGGAATGGTACTTAACCTTGAAGCCGATAGTGTCGGCTGTATTATCCTTGGTGATGCATCAAAGATTAAAGAGGGTGATGAAGTAAGCCGGACGGGAACTGTTATGTCGGTTCCTGTTGGTGATGAACTTCTGGGGCGTGTTGTTAACCCGCTTGGGGAGCCTCTTGATGGAAAAGGGCCGATTAAGGCAAAATCAACACGGCCAATCGAAATTATTGCACCGGGAGTAATGGAGCGTCAGACGGTTAAAGAACCGCTTCAGACGGGTATCAAATCTATCGATGCCATGATTCCGATTGGAAGAGGTCAGCGCGAACTTATCATTGGTGACCGTCAGATTGGAAAAACCGCAATTGCAATTGATGCAATAATCAATCAGAAAAATCAGGAACGCCGTCCGATATGTATTTATGTGGCAGTCGGGCAAAAGCAGTCGACTGTTGCAAATATTGTAAAAACACTGGAACAATTTGGAGCTCTGGAGTATACAATAGTTGTATCGGCAACCGCTTCAGATCCTGCTCCGCTTCAGTATATTGCGCCGTATGCCGGATGCGCGATCGGCGAAGAGTTTATGTGGAAAGGCAAAGATGTTCTGATCATATATGATGATCTGACCCGCCATGCTCAGGCGTATCGTCAATTGTCACTTCTTCTCAGAAGACCACCGGGGCGTGAGGCGTATCCTGGAGATGTTTTTTATCTGCATTCACGTTTACTTGAACGTGCATGTAAGCTTTCTGATAAGAATGGCGGTGGTTCATTAACAGCGCTTCCGATTATCGAAACACAGGCTGGTGATATTTCGGCATATATTCCAACAAATGTTATTTCTATTACGGATGGGCAGATTTACCTTGAGGGTGGACTTTTCTTTTCGGGAGTTCGTCCGGCTGTTAACGTCGGTCTTTCGGTAAGCCGTGTTGGGGGAACAGCTCAAACAAAAGCGATGCGTCAGGTTGCAGGCCGACTTCGTCTTGATCTTGCTCAATACAATGATTTGGCAGCATTTGCACAGTTTGCATCAGAACTTGATGCGCATTCACGTGCTCAGCTTGCCCGGGGTGAGCGTTTAATAGAAATTCTTAATCAGGATCAGTATGAACCGATGCCTGTTGAGGATCAGGTTGTTGTTATCTTTGCGGCAGTAAACGGGTTTGTTGATGACATATCAACTGATCAGCTAAAGAATTGGGAGAAGGCATATCTTAAATTTTTAAAAGAAAAATATGCTTCAATTTTGAAAGAGATAAAGGCAAACGGGAAAATTGAAGATTCTATAAAAGCTAATCTTGAAAATGCTATTAAAGAATTCAAAGCAAAGAAATAAACAATGGCATCAATAAGTGAACTTAGAAAACAGATTAAGGGTATTAAATCTACGAGTAAAATTACCCGTGCGATGAAGATGGTTGCCGGAGCGCGTTTTAACAAGGCTCAGATTGCAATGCAAAATTCACGGACATTTTACAATGAGGTGTTTTCAACTTTTTCACAACTTGTTGTTTCTGCGCAGCCATCGCAGAAAGTATTCCGTCATATTACCTTTGATACCAAGCCGTTTCCTCTTCCAAAGGTAGGGCTTGTTATTATTACCGGTGATAAGGGGTTATGTGGAGATTTCAATTCATCGGTAATTCGTGAAGCTGAGAAAATACTGAAAAATCCGGACAGCCACATCTCGTGCGTATTTACTATTGGGAGAAAGGGATGTGATTATTTCAGAAAAAGTATCAATTTACAGATTATTGAATACCCTAATGTTTTTAATAATCTCGAATACGCTTTTTCAGATAAACTCGGGACGGAGATTTTGAAAAAATTCGATGATGAGCATTTAACCTCTGTAGTTGTTGTAAGTGCACATTTTAAGTCAATGATAAAGAAAGAGGTATTAAAAACCACACTGCTCCCTCTGTTTATTGATAAGTCAATAAAATCGACTGGCTGTATGTACGAACCGGAGGACGAGGATGAGTTGTTGGTATCTACCTTGCCATTTGTTGTTAACGCATCGATATACAAACTAATGCGTGAATCGTATGTAGCAGAGATTGCTCAGCGTATGAGAGCAATGGACAACGCAACTACTAATGCAGGTACACTTATTGAGAAAATTACTCTTGAAATGAATAAAGTTCGTCAGGGGAACATAACAAGGGAACTTGCTGAAATTATCGGTACAAACGAGGTGATAAAATAATGCAGACTGGTAAAATTACACAAATTATGGGTCAGGTTGTTGATGTTGAATTTGAACCTGGAAAAATGCCGGCGATTTTCAACGCGCTGAAAGTAACCCGGGCTGATGGTGATGATCTTCTGATGGAGGTTATGCAACATATTGGTGGATCACAAGTCAGGACAATTGTTCTCGGTCCGCCGGAAGGTTTATCACGTGGAATGGAAGCACTAGATACCGGCAATCCGATTTCAGTACCTGTTGGTACCAGTTGTCTTGGCCGATTGATGGACTTTAGTGGTAAGCCGATTGACCATAAGGGGAAAATAGAGGCACAATCGTACGAACCGATTCATCGTGCGCCACCATCATTGCTTGAACAGGATACGAAACTGGAGATTTTTGAAACCGGTATTAAGGTTATTGATCTTCTTGCGCCTTTCCGTAAGGGTGGAAAGATTGGTCTTTTTGGTGGTGCCGGTGTTGGTAAAACCGTTGTTATCATGGAGTTGATCAATAACGTCGCACTTCATCACGGTGGTGTTTCTGTATTTACCGGTGTTGGTGAACGTACTCGTGAAGGTAATGATTTATACCGCGAAATGTCAGAATCAAAAGTTATCGATAAAGCAGTTCTTGTTTTTGGTCAGATGAACGAACCTCCAGGGTCGCGTTTGCGTGTTGCGCTGACAGGTCTCACACAGGCAGAATATTTTCGTGATAAAGAGAATCAGGATGTTCTTTTATTTGTTGATAATATTTTTCGATATGTTCTTGCCGGTGCAGAAGTGTCTGCACTTCTTGGCCGTTTGCCATCAGCGGTAGGATACCAGCCGACACTTGGAACAGAGATGGGTGATTTGCAGGAGCGTATTGTATCAACAAAGAATGGATCTATCACATCGGTTCAGGCTATTTACGTTCCTGCTGATGATATCACAGATCCCGGTGTTGCGACAGCATTCGGACATCTTGATGCATCAATTGTTCTTTCCAGAAAAATCGTGGAACTTGGTATATATCCGGCAGTTGATCCACTCGAGTCATCATCAAAAATGCTTGATAAGAATGTGGTTGGGGAGGATCATTACAAGGTTGCCCGTGATGTTCAGAAGATACTTCAGCGCTATAAAGATCTTCAGGATATCATTGCGATTCTTGGTGTTGAGGAGCTTTCTGATGAAGATAAGCTTGTGGTTTCACGTGCACGAAAAATTCAGAGATTTTTCTCGCAACCCTTTCATGTTGCAGAAAGTTTTACAGGTATCAAAGGAAAGTATGTTTCTCTTAAGGATACAATTAAGGGTTTTAAGGAGCTTATTGATGGTAAACATGATACTGTTCCTGAGCAGGCTTTCTATATGCAAGGTACCATTGAGGATGTATCAAAACGTGCAAGCGAATTGATATAATATGGCTAAAAAAATTCAGTTACAAGTAATTACACCGGATAAAACTGTATTTGAGGAAGAGTCTGAGTTTGTGGTTCTTCCCGGTCATTCCGGAGAGCTTGGTGTTTTACCGGGTCACGTAAAACTATTTTCCATTTTACGGCCTGGCGACATTCGTGTAATCAATGGGGATCAGACGACGAAACTAAGGATATCAGCCGGAATTGTATTTATTGATCCTCAGCAGATTCGGGTTTTGTGTCCGGTTGCCCGTCTGGCCTGATTATTTCATCAACGTTTTGGGCATGTGACCAGACAAGTGAATGTGCCGCATTGTCAAGCAGAAAGTATGCTGCATCAGGGAGCGCTTTTTTGGTAGCATCAATTTCCCTGATATTCATTACTTTATCGTTTTTGCCGTGAATTACGCTTACTTTACATTTAATACGACGTGCATCATAAGAGGCATCATACCAGTAAAAAGATTTAAGTATTTGTTTATACCAGTCCACATGTTTGATAACAATGCCATCCTTCGGAACATCGTCGTTGACTTCCGGTTTTTCCATTTTTTTCAAAATAGCACTACCTTTTATCAATAATGCATATAACTTATAGTCCGGGTATCGAAGTAGGCGGTCAGCCATACCACGCATTTGTCTTTTGTTTTGTTCTGTGGCACCAAAAATTGTCGTTGATATTAAAATAAGGTGGTTAACGGTTACTTTTGTGGTAGTTGCTGCATAATTAAGCGCTATTCCACCCCCCACTGAATATCCGAGCAGCGATATAGTATCGATGGATACTGCTGTGCAGAAGTCATCAAGGATTTTTTCAAAATCACTAATGTTGTTTTGGTAAAGAGAGGATCTGTCCGGCATGTTTAAGGCAATGATTCTGTACTTATCGGAAAGGGATTTCATTTTGAAAAACACTGTTGCGTCAGTATTAAAACCATGAATGCATAGAAGGACAGGTTGTTCTTTATTTGTAACAGGATATTCAAAGTAATAATAGTACTCATTAGTTGTTTTTGACAAGACTGTTGAAAATTTCCAACCGCTAAGATCTTTCCCGATAACCCGTTCAGGAATTGTTGGCATATTTTCAAGTTCCTGCTGATATCTGGACTCACTTGAAAAAAGTGTTACCACAGAAATAACAAATGATAATAATTGTTTCAACAGGTATTCTATCATATAGGGAACTTTGTAAATTCTAATGACAGGAAGTTATAATTCTATTATCAATATAAAATTAAAGGTGACTATTGTCCAGTACTATACATAATCAAAGTAAATGAAAAGCAGTATTGTGTAGGTATACAAAAAAGGACAGCGTTTCTATGCTGTCCTTTTTTTGAACGGTAAAGTATAGGTTATTTTGTAAATTTTGCAGAGTGCACGATGTTACCATTGCTTGAAACAACCGCAGTGTAAACACCATTTGCGAGGTTATTGATATCAAGAGTGTGGTTTGTTGTTTTAGCTACAACTTTACCATTCAGGCCAATGACAGAAATCTGAACATTAGAGGACTGTCCATTATAAGCGATACATTTATTAGTTATCGATGTCTGCATTTTTTTATCAATAACGTTAGATATTTTCTTACGTGTGTTTGTTGGTGCGTTGAGCATAGGTGCAAGATGTGGCTTTACCAAATCGAGTTTCCAAGTCACAGGAGATTCCCAGTCATCACTTAACATTCCACCGGTATCACCACTATTTGGATTGAGTGACCAGAATGTAAAAGAAAACTTATATTCGGACATATATTTCAGGAATGTTTTAAACCATGTACCGGCCCTACCTTCATAAGCATTTAAATTACCAATTCCGAACTCACCAATAAACAATGGTCCAATACCATCTTTAACAACAAAACCAAATGCTTCATCCCAAATTGCTTCCATATTATCAGGAAATGATGCTTCAGAAAACCAATCCTGTTGAAAAACTTCGGGTCCATACTCATGTGCAGAATATACCAATTTTTCTGGATTTGATAACTTGATTGGATGATCTTTAACACCTTTGAGATTACCACCCCACCAATAGTTAAAACCCTCATAATCCTGAACGCCCTCAACAATAATAAGTACATTAGGGTTTACTTCGAGAATTGCATTTCCACATTTCTCAGCAGCAGTATTCCAGTCTCTAGCCTCGTCACCAGTTCCCCAGGTAGAACCATTTTCCGATAATTTTCCATGAGGCTCATTGTTAAGATCAAAAGCTATCACCGCAGGATTGTCTTTGTATCTTTTTGCAAGCATCACCCAATTAGAAATCCATTTCTCTTCACTGATTTTTGCTGTATACCAAAGCTTTTCCTCCATATAACCATCATGCGCACGTGAATGGTTATCAAGAATAATACCAATACCGATCTCTCCGGCATATTTTATAATCTCATCCATCATCTCTACTGGTGAAAGTCCGTTAAGTTCTCTATTCATATGAGAAAGCGAATCTCTTTTGTAATAAGGATCTTCACCATAATAACCCGGTTTAGCGGTTGCACCCGGCTCAAGCATATCATCACAGAATGGTATTCTTAAACAATTAAACCCCATCTCCTTAACCTGATTCAACACGCCATGATAATCACGCTTCCATAGACCGTGCGGAAAAAAATTTGTTGTTTCAAATCCAAACCAGTTTACTCCGGTAAGCCTGACTTCCTGTCCGTTACTATTATAGAGTTTAGATCCTTTTGACGTCAGATAGCCTGCTGTTACCGAAAAAAGTAATGATGCCGACAGTACCGTAAGTAACAGAGCACTACGAAGTTTTGCTGCCATAGTAAACTTTAAACCATTTTGACGAATCATTTACGATTTTCCCCTTGAGAATGAATATTCATTATAATAATGTACGATTTAAAAATGAACCCAGCGATAAAATTTCCAGGAAAATAAAACAATCTGTACGTTGGGACAACTTCCTGTTATGAAAAATATAGTGAATTTATATGTTTCAGGCGTTCATTCTGTAGATTTTGTTAACAAAAAACTTGTTTAAGTATGAAATTTTTGATATATTATAATTGAATATATGAACATGTGTTCATATAATGTGGAGATAATCGTGGATTACGAAAATTTGATGTGCGAAAGTACAATCATACATGATGAGGTTGTACAAAGGGTTCGAAGCTGTATGCCTCAGGCCGAAAAAATTATGGAACTTGCTGATTTTTTCAGGGTTCTTGGCGACAGTACCAGAATTGGAATTCTCAATGCGCTTAAAAATTCCGAGATGTGTGTATGCGATATCAGTGCAGTGCTGAAAATGACTCACAGTGCAGTGTCACATCAGCTTAGAATACTCAAGCAGGCGCGACTTGTTAAAAGCAGGAAAGATGGAAAGGTAGTTTATTATTCCCTTGATGATAACCATATCGATGAGATACTTGATGTTGGGGAGAAGCACCTTAATGAGGGAAAACGGGGACATATACTGAAGGATTATTTATGAGTTTCAGATATACATTAACTAATCTTGATTGCGCGGATTGTGCAATGAATATAGAGACCCGGTTAAAAAAGGTTACCGGTTTTGAAGATGCGGCGATAAATTTTGGCACATCAACCCTTACGGTGGCATCATCTGATGCGGCACGTTTACAAAAAGAGATTTCACAGATTGACGCAGATATTGTAATAGTAAAAGAAACTGAAAGAATTCAATCCTCTTTTAGTTTCGGGAAAATTATTAAAGAAAATTCGAAAGACCTTATACTGATAGCAGCATCGGCCGTATTATTGGTTGTTTTACTATCCACAGAGGAGACGTTACATACTAAAGGATATGTTCTTTTTGAATATGTGCTTGCAGGTGCAGCTTTTCTATTGTGTGGCTATAGTGTGTTAATCAAGGCAATCAAAACAGTTCTTCGAAGGGAGTATTTCGATGAGAATGTACTTATGTCAATTGCATCAATCGGAGCATTTTCAATTCATGCACTGGAAGAAGCGATTGGTGTGATGATATTTTATCAGGTTGGTGAGTTACTTCAGTCGATCGCGGTTAAAAAATCACGACATTCAATTCAGAAGCTACTGGAGATACGCCCTGACTATGCAAACCTGATTCTTGAGTCGGGTGCTATTGAGCGGGTTAATCCGCAGGATGTAAAGGTAGGGGATTTACTGATAGTAAAGCCGGGTGAGAAAATACCGCTTGATGCAACCGTTATTGAAGGGTATTCATCAATTGACACCGCTGTTTTAACAGGGGAATCGATACCCAGAGAAGTAGCTGCCGGAGCAACTGTTCTTGCGGGATCGATAAACTGCACCGGTAAATTAACACTGAAAACGATCAAACTGTTTGCGGAATCATCAGTTTCAAAAATTCTGACGATGGTTGAACATGCTACTGAAAAGAAGGCGAAAACAGAGAAGTTTATCACGTCATTTGCAAAAATATACACACCGGTAATAGTGTTTATTGCACTTCTTGTTGCCGTTGTGCCTCCACTTGTTGTGCCTGCCGAGCAGTTTACAACTTGGATATACCGTGCGCTGGTATTGCTTGTTATTTCGTGTCCCTGTGCACTTGTTCTATCGATACCGCTTGGTTACTTCGGTGGAATCGGAGGTGCATCACGTAAAGGTATACTGATAAAGGGATCAAATTTCATAGATGTTCTTGCGAATGTGAAACATGTTGTTGTTGATAAAACAGGAACGTTGACAAAAGGTGTTTTTAATGTCAACAAAATCGTAACCTGTAATGGATATAGTGAAAAGGAACTTCTGGATTATGCTGTATCAATTGAAAGCCATTCAAATCATCCGGTTGCAAAATCGGTTCACCGGTATTACGAATCACGGTACGGATGTTACAGGGAAAACGATGTTACTGCATATCAGGAGATTCACGGCGGCGGTGTCAAGGGAACAATTAAGGGAAATGAGATCATTGCAGGTAATACATTTCTGATGAGTAAAGAGAACATTGATGTTGCTGCTGATGATGAGGGAAGTACGGTACTGTATGTTGCGGTTAACCGCACGCTTGCAGGTTACTTTCTATTAGGTGATGAACTCAAAGATGATGCGTCTGATGCAATCAAGGCTCTGAAAAAATCCGGTATACAGGAAGTGGTCATGTTAACCGGGGATACAAAAGCAGCAGCCAAATCGGTTGCAGACAAATTATCTATTGAGAAATATCATGCTTCTTTGTTACCGGAGCAAAAAGTTGCAATACTGGAAACAATACTGCAAAAAACAAAGAAGGGTGAAAAAGTTGCTTTTGTCGGTGATGGTATCAATGATGCGCCTGTTCTTGCGCGTGCGGATGCTGGTATTGCGATGGGGGCACTTGGTTCTGATGCTGCAATTGAAACCGCAGATATCGTCCTTATGACCGATCATCCATCAAAGGTTGCTGAGGCGATTCAGATTGCACGATTGACAAAAAGAATTGTTGTACAGAATATCGTACTTTCGCTTGGTGTCAAGGGTATTGTTTTACTGCTTGGCGTCGCAGGTCTTGCATCGATGTGGGCTGCGGTATTTGCAGATGTTGGTGTTGCCTTGCTTGCCGTAATGAATTCCACCAGAGCGTTACGTGCCTGAACATACGCACTCCTGTAAAGGCATAAAATATATTTATCAAACTATAACAGTGCTTCGATGATTATCCAATCCTGATTTCAGTATCGGGATTGGATTTGTTGTCTGGTAACGGAATCGAAGCGGGTTGTGTCAAAGAGTTGTTAGATTCAGAGGGTCAACCATACTTACCAGGGAATTTTAACAAGGTACGGGAAATGCTTGAAGGATTAAAACCACTATATAATGCAACATTAAAACCGGCAGCACTGGCGTTCAACAAAGTCGGGATCCATCCGAATCATATTACTGTAGCGGGCGTTTTTTTATTTATTGGTGCAGGATATTATGCTGCAATTGACAAATGGATTGTTGCATTATGGCTTGTAATCGCTGGTGGATTGTTTGACGGGCTTGATGGGGTATTGGCCAGGGAATCCGGAAAAAAGTCGGTATTTGGAGCGATACTTGATTCCTGTTGTGACCGGTTAACAGAGATTGCCGTTATTGCAGGTGTACTTTTCTATTATTTATCGCATGATATTCATAGTTACTGGGGTGTTATTTTGTGTTTTACTGCAGTAAGCGGTTCTCTGATGGTAAGTTATGTTAAAGCGCGTTGTGAAGGAATGGATGTTCCCTGCAAATCGGGTATATTACAGCGACCTGAACGAATAATTCTTTTATGTGCCGGTCTTTGTTTTGGCCCTGAAATAATGTTCTGGATATTAATAGGAATAAGTGTCTTATCGTTTTTTACATCATTTCAGCGTTTAGTTGAAGCATCATCATATTGTAAATCAAATAAAAAGACTGTATAAAAAGTTTAAATGTATGTGGGCGTTTGCAGGTGTTTTCTGACAGAAAACAGATAATAACCTATACACATTTATTATTTACATATAATAACAAATCCCGGCTATTTTACATAGAAAGGACATAATCCACAACCATTCATTAAAAGAGTTGACTATGAACAACAGTGTTGATGTTTTGCTTACCTATCCAACAGACGGTCTGCGTTTATTTCAGTCAATGATCCCTACAGGTCTTATCAGTATCGGTACAGTGCTTAAAAATGCAGGATACTCGGTAAAAATTATTGATTTTAACCATTATTCCAATGATTTCAGAAGAGAATTACGGCGAATGAGTCCTAAAGTGGTAGGCATTGGTGGAACAACGCCATCCCGTATGGGTAGTTTTTTGACATCACGAATTGTAAAAAATATCTTTCCGCAAGTACCTGTAGTATATGGTGGTGTTCATGCATCATTTACCGCATCAAATACATTACAAAATATCAAAACAATAGACTATATCATAAAGGGCGAGGGGGAGTTTTCTTTTCTGAAACTATGTGATATTCTGACAGGCAACATAAATGAACCTATCTCATCTGTCAGCGGCCTGGTATGGCGTCAGGGAACTACTATTGTAGAAAACAGACCACAGCGAATAGATGATTTATCGTTGTTACCAGTTCCGGACAGGACATTAACCGGTAATGATTATACTTTGAAAATGGAGTTTACAGGTAAGCGGGGCGATTTTATCATGACATCCCGCGGATGTCCGGCGGCATGCAATTTCTGTGCGGCATCCCGGATGTTTCCCGGCGGTGTGAGAACCCGGCCGATAGAATCGGTTATGGATGAAATCGAATCGCTAATGTCAACAAAACACATTGAGGGGCTCAAAATTTTTGACAGTACGTTTACTGCAAACCGGGAGCATGTTGAGCAGTTTTGCAAAAGTATACAGGAATTTGCTATTCACTGGGAATGCGAAATAAGGGCAGATACAGTTGATCGGGAACTGCTTTCATTGATGCGCGCAAGCGGATGTTATTACATAAATATCGGTATGGAAACAGTAAATAAAGAACATCTTAAGAAGATTGCCAAGGGAATATCATCAGATCAGGTATTGAATGTACTTGATATCTGCAAAAAGCTTGACATCCGCTCGAAAGTATTTTTTACCTTTGGGCATATAGATCAAACATTATTGGAATGTAAACAGGATATTGATTTTATTAAATCCAACAAAAGTAAAATTGATTTTTTTGGTGTAACGGTCGGGTTACGTGTTTATCCGGGAACGCGGCTGGAACGGGAGTATACAAAAAACGGACGGGACATTAACTGGTCAAAATCTGTAAAACATTTTGCAAATATACTTATAGGAGAACCGGGGGATGTTCCTGTAGTATTTCAAAAGCAGCTTGGCCCATTAAAATTATCGTATATTTTAATGATTCTTTTGAAAAACAGGTTTGTCTGCACAGAAAAGTTTCTAATCAGAATGGCAATAGAAAATATTTTAAATATTGTAAAGTTGATCACATTGAATTTACGTTATACACGACATCGCATTGAGCGGTTGATTAATCCGGTTTAGTTATTGATTAAGTAATTGAATGTACGTGCTTATAAAAATCCCCGGACCGATTGGGCAATTGGTAAGAAATGATTTGCATGAAAAGGGACTTTCAAACGTTACATCTGGTACATTAACCTGTTAGAGTTGCTTAAAAATGAAATTAAAAAGCAACACACGACCAGTGTTGGAAGAATGCAATTTCACACGCACATCAGACTGAATTATATTACATATATGACATTTTCACCAGTTTCGATGACATTTTGTCCAAAGTATGCACTTTTCACCGCACTTTATGATTCGAGAGGGTGGAGAGCTTACCCCTGAATCATCCATGGACTGGTCAGAATGTTTCAGGAATTACCTGATTTATTTACGTGATGATCAGAAGCTTGCTGCAAATAGTGTTAACCAGCACGCAGCGTCTATTGCATATTTTTTTGAGGAAGTACTTGAAGTGCAGCCTGGTGAGGATATTCTTATCCGGATGAAAACAGACAAAGCACTTCCACGAGTGCATTCAAAGGAAAGAATCGTACTAATAATCAGTACGCCATCAAACATCAAACACCGTATAATTTTAATGTTAACGTACGGATGTGGTTTGCGGCTTGGAGAAGTTCAGGCACTTAAACCGGAACATGTTGACATCGAGAGACGTGTTCTTTGGATACGAAAGGGAAAAGGAAAAAAAAGACCGGATGGTTATGCTTGACCCGGAGCTGATTCCAATTATATCAGAATGGCTGAATGATGGTTGTGGAACGAAATATATATTTGAGGGATATAAGACTGGTGAACCACTATCAAAAAGAACAATCGAGAAAATCTATACGGCATCATGCAGGAAATTAAGTATTGATTCTCAGGGTGGTATTCATTCATTGCGACACAGTTTTGCAACACACTTGTCCCCTCTCACACAAAAACCCCGCTAAACCACAAAAAAATCTCACAATAAATTCTTTTTAAGGGCAATTCAAAGAGAAAAAAGTAATGGCGGTTGTTAGTCTGGTTTATTTTCCTCTTAA
>Ga0123334_1001125_pt1 | contig 34810 bp, 21 predicted proteins | sample BiotimSIPDNA_FD_89706 | JGI IMG/M metagenome (GOLD analysis project Ga0123334, IMG submission 89706) | Anaerobic biogas reactor microbial communites from Washington, USA - Biogas_R1 time_0 SIP DNA | ecosystem: Engineered > Bioreactor > Anaerobic > Unclassified | place: Washington, USA...
ATCCATGTTCCCGAAATATCCGCCCCCGGCGAGAATCACGGCGTCCGCGTGTATAAGATATGTCGTCCCGTCCCACCCGACTGCCTTTACCCCGGCAGCACGTTTTTTATCCGCGTCGTACAGCAGCTCGGTGCAGGTAGTTTCCGGCATATATTCTCCGCCCAGAGCGGTATAGTCCGAAACAAGGAAATCATAGTATTTCTTCACGATTGTGGAGCGCTCCTGCCCGCGAATGACTCTCCGCCCGTACTCGCGTCCCGGCTCATCGATAGCGCTCCATTCAAAAAGGGACACACAGCGCCATGTACTGGGAGCGGATCCGATGTTGGGCGGCCTAAACTCAATTCCGTGGTCAAAGTGGAGCCAGTCCATAGTCGGGCCGGAATTCTCAATGAGCAGGTCAACGATTTCGGGTTTGCAGTCGCCTCCGGCAAATTCGTTTATCCAATGGTCATAGAGCGTTTCGGCGTCGCAATAGGGCTCGCCGTTATTATACTTCTGACAAAAGCGGGGCGGATTCACGGTAAATGACCCGCCGGAGTTGTTGCCGCACTTTCCGGAAGCCTCCAGAGCGAGCACGCTGACCGGGAGCTTCTTTTCCGTCATGGCTTCCGCGGCCGAAAGCGCCGCGGCAACTCCCGCGCAGCCCATACCCGCCACAACCACGCCGCAGCGCAGCTCTACGACACGGGTACTGCGCTCTGCCGGCTTGCGAAACGCGCTGACGGCTCCCTTGTCGCTGCCGCCCGCCTCGAGCGCCTGCTCGAGCGCGTCACGGACGGCGGCCTTAATGCCGGTGCAGCTCGCCGTCGCTCCCGTAATCGCGTCCACGCCGATATTCTGGGTGCTGAGCATGCGGGGAATCATTCGCTCGATGCCCTGGCTTAAATATATGTACTCTTCCCGGTTCCTCTCGTCGATAACTACGTCCACATCGGTAAAAGCGGTTTCGTTTACCGTGACATTGACCCGAACGGGTTCCAGCCGGTCATAGCCCCAACCGCTGCCGGTATAGACTCCGGGCTTCATGCGCACGACGCCGCTTTCACGAAGCGCACCGTCCCGGACAAGGATTTGCCTTGCCGCGTCGAGAACGGCCTCGCTTGTCGCCGTCGCGCCCGATACGGCGTCGACCTCTATACCGCCGGCCGCGACTATCTTCGCGGCCATTTGCCCGCAGGCTGTGCCGCCGATGTCCGACGTTTCCTTTTCTCCCGTGGCGCGAAGGGATATGATTTTCCCGTCAAGAACCTCCGCCGTTACCGAGACCTCGCCGCCGAATCCCATCGAAGAGGCGGTATAGCTTTTTATTTTTCCGTTTGCGCTCATATACACATACTCCCTGTTAACACTTACCCGGCTTTAACACTCGCGCCGCGGCGCGGAGCGGACCGAAATGCTTCAGCATCATAATTGTCAATATCAGCCTGTCAATTATACATTGCTTTTATTTAGTAATTCAATGTGTTTAACAAAAGAAAACCGTATTAATATTGTGTCATCGTAACGGCACTATCCAATAACGGAAATATGCGGCAGAGAAGTCAATTCCGGTTATTTGCGCCTCGAGTATAAGTGAGCCTCGCCGCTTTTCACAAAGCCCATCTTCTCGTAAAGCGGGATTGCCGCCTCATGGTCGATGGAGGTGCTAACGTACACATATCTTATTCCCCGCGCTTTGAGCAGGCTGAGCCCATGATCGATCAGTCGGGCAGCAACTCCGCGGCGGCGGTATGCGGGCAGGCAGGCTATGGGCTCCAGCAGCGCGGTATGGCTGTTTTCATCCTCCCACCAGGTGATAAAACCCATGAACGCGTTTGTGGACATCTGTCTGATTACATATTCGCGCGCCAGCTTATACGCCGGTGAGGCGAGGTATGTATAAAACATTTCCTCCGTTACTTCGGAGCCGGAGGGCAGGGCAGCATACAGTATGCGCTCAGCGTAATCATCAGGTGACAGGGGTGCGATAATATCGACCGAATCCCCTGCCGCGTACTCCCGGGAGTTCAGGTCAAGCACCGCCTGGTACCTCTCCTCACCTTCTTTGATAAATCCTTGAGAAAGCAAGGCGCGGCACAGCGTTTCGCTGCTGCTGTTTACGGTGGTGGTATAGGCCTCATGCCCGTCAAACAGCGCGCACACAAGATTGAGCGCCTCATGCGTTTTGTCCTCATGCGCATTCAGGAGCCGAAGCACGAACTCGCCCTCCTGTGCGTACGCAAGAGCATAACCTATAGGCATGTCGCCTGAATAAAGAAGTTTGCCGTAGTTATAAACGTCCGCCGCTCCGCTTCCGAAAAGATAGCGATCAAAACACAGTCCGCCCACATGCGGCTGCCAGACACCGGCGCTTTCCCTGCAAAGCGCGCTTTCTATGGCGCACATAAGCCGGAAGTCCGCTTCCGTTTGCACCTGCTTTATCCAAAGAGCGGTTTTTCCTGCTGATGTTTCTTTTGTCATCACGCTTTTTCCTCCCACAAGACACTGCGCCGCCAGTATACCACGGCAAAAGCTGTAAGAACAGCGCCGTATAATACTGATCTCCCGCAAAACGGAACAGTAATAAAGATGCGGACAGCAGTTGTGCTGCTGTCCGGCTGTTCTCCCGGCGGGCTGCGGTTTATAAATACCGGTAAGGAATATGTAAATGACAAAGTATTAATAAACTCCGGGTTTTCAGCGGATAGCAGAAGGATTGTTCCTGTTCGTACCGGGCTTATAACCATGCGCGTATTCGAACGCGCCTGTACCGGTCCCGTATTTCTCAAAATATGCATCCCTGATCCATTTGTATTTTTCCCCGCCAAACGCCCAGTCCATCATGTTCCCTTCGTAGGTCTCGTAGGGTTCGGGAGGCAGTGGGAACGGCCAGCGCTCGGTTTTGCTGTCGTAGGGGTGGAAGAAGGTGCAGGGTTCCACCTTCCAGTCGTGCTCGTGAGCGGGACCGGTCATGATATTCTGCCAGTCATCTACCCAGCTCTTGTAGAAGTTCGTGCGGAACGTTCGCCACCATTTAAGGTGCCAGATTCTCCACTTGCCGTCAGGTTCCTTGATGAACTCGGCGCTGTAGCTTCCCCAGCACCAGAATGCTTTGTGACCTCCCTCACCGTCCAGCTGCGTCTCGTGACCCGGAGAGTCAAATTTGGCGCGTGCCGTTTTGCCGTCGCCCGCCACCTCTATAATAGGTGTCGCGACATAGTGGTCGAACATGCATCCTATCAGTTCTTCTTTCATCATTTCGCCGAACTGATACTTTATTGCGTCCGCCCCGATAAATACGCCCCAGTCGGAGACCTCCATAGAAACATCCGGCATGGTAAGCGCGAATGTCTCCGGAGTCAGATACATTGTCATGGGTTTATGCACTGCCTCGTAGCGCCCGATACAGTTTTGTATCTCCGTTACCGCCTTTGCCCTCTCTATTTCCAATTCCAGTTTTGCCAGACGCTCTTCTATAGTATCCATTTTTCAGCAACTCCTTTTTTGTTGTCCTTTTAATTTATTACTGCTGCCCGATGGACCGGAGACTTTTTTCCTCATAAAGAGCTCTTTGCACATCCTCACGTGAAAACGGCCCTCCGTGACCCGAATAGATCGTATGCGCACAAGCCAGAATCGTTTCCACGCTTTCGAAAAGCGACGTGTCGTTATTTTCCTCGTCGGACAGGAAGGCGAGGCTTACTCCTGCCGCGCCGGTCGGCTGCACAATAGTATCTCCCACAATAGCCTCGCCCGAATCAAGGATGATCGCTGTGCTGCATTTTGAATGACCCGGCGTCTGAATTATTTCTCCGTTAACGCCCCATTGTTTTAGGTCATATGTGCCCTCAAACTCGATATCCGGAGCTACTCTCGGTACAACCGAAATAGGAGGCCCGTCAATTTCCTGCCGGCGCATAATTTCTCTGCCGAGTTCGCTGCGTGCTTTTCCTATCGGAGACAGACCGTCGCGAAGGAAAGGCACAGCGTTCTTATGACATAAAAGCGGCGCACCGGTCAATGATTTCATGCAGTTCATATTTATAAAGTGATCAACATGCCCGTGAGTTACTACCAGAAGCTTAATTTCCTGCGGATCGATAAGGCTGCGGGCACACTCGTCAAGAAAAACCTTCTCGCCCGGTTCGCCGCCGCTGTCAACAGCGATAACCGTCTTGCCGTCCCTTATGAAAAAGCCGTTTGACATTCCGATGGTATACTGTATTACTTCCATAAGCATGAACCTCTCATTGTGAAAATTCAGGACAGACTTTCGATATAATCCGACATCGCGAACCCGGCCAATCTGCCGGAGTTTACCGCGAATCCCATCGTATTGCCCGGAAGCGTGAAGTTGTAACTGTCGCCGTATATTGTGTTGGCATCGGTTCCGGCGCTGTACAGGCCGGGAATCCTCTTTTGCTCGCCGTCGAGCACCTCGCAGTATTTGTTGATGCGCACACCTCCGAGCGTGCCGTATGCACCAAGATAAAGCTTGCCCGCATAATACCCGCCTTTACCGGTTATCGGACGTAGATATTTTTGATCCTTATGGAATTTATCGTCTGCGCCGCAATCGCACATATCGTTGTATTCGTCGATGGTGTCCTGCAGCTTATCGGCATCGATACCGATTTTCGCCGCCAGCTCCTCTACCGTTTTCGCCGTGACGAATACGTCCGTTCCGCTCATTCGCGCCTGCTCCGCTGCCTCTTCGAAGCCCTTGAGCTTTATGTCGCTGTGAACGAGGCTCACGAAGTCCACGCCATTTTTCTGATACTGCCTGACTATACCGCCGTCGATTATAAGATAAGCATAACGGCCGGGCTGCAGGCCTATAGCGTTCCCCGCAAACGTTGTATTGTTCATATACTCTTCGTTCATGAAGCGGTCGCCGAACCGGTTTATAAGCAAACCCGGCTGACGCAGGGCGACTTCCAGCGTGCGCAGTTCCTCCGGCAGCGGGATGACATATATGGTTTCGATGTTTGCGCCGTATTTTTGCGCTCCGGCTTTCCACATCATGCGCAAGCCGTCGCCTTCGACGCCCGGGACCTGTATTGAAAAGAAATCCGTACCCTGATTGAGCCCGAATTCCTCCCTGAGCATCTCCGGGTTATTTCCGAATCCGCCGGTGCAAACGGCTGCGGCTTTGCAGGATGCCTCGATTTTCTCTCCGGCGGCCGTGACGGCCTTTACTCCGCAGATCCTGCTGTCCTCGACAATGAGATCGGTCGCGGGAGTCTCATAGAGTATCTCAACACCGAGCTCCTGCGCTCTTTGTGTCATGGCCTTTATCATCGCGCCGGCGGCGCGCGGGCCGATGATGCCGTTTTCGGGCTTGACTATATGCCATGTCGCGGCGGCTTCCCGGAAATAGCGGAACGCGCCGGCAAACTCAACACCCATATCCTCAAGCCAGAGGATGGTATCCGCCGACAGGCTGAAATAGGCATGAACCAGTTCCCCGTCTACCCGGAAGTGCGTGTAGTTCATATGGAGATCGAAAGCTTCCTTCACGCTTATATCGTTGAAGTTCTCTTTTTGCAAATGCGTATCGATCCCCAGCAGACCCATGCCCATGTTTGCGGCGCCCCCTGCCGTATTGCTTTTTTCAAATACAATGACGGACTTTCCGTTTTCCGCGGCGGTGATTGCCGCGGAAAGCCCCGCGGGACCGGCCGCAACCACGACTACATCGGCGTTCTTTTTTATCAAGTTGCTCAACTCCTTACTATGCTTATCTGCGGAACCTGCCCGCTTTTGTCAGTCGGTCCGGCAGCCTGGGTATTCTGCTTTGTGTTCGGACGACCGCGCCTTCGGGGCAGACCTCCGCACATTTGCCGCATTTCGTGCATACGACATCGTCGATCATAGAGATGTATCCCGGCTTTCCCTCTATACAGTCCTCGGGACACACCGCTATACAGTCACCGCAGCCGCAGCACTTCATCGGATCTATGTATACGGCCGAGAACGCGGCGCATTGAGCGGCCGGGCAGACTTTCTTCTTTATATGAGAATCCAGCTCACTGCTGAAGTTTTCCAGCACGGTAAGCATACATTCGGCCGCGGCCTCGCCGACAGAGCAGTGCGCCGCGGGCGCAAGCGCTTCGCCTATTTCTTTAGCCAGCGCCGGCTCCGCGGGGTTTGAGGATGCTTTGGTTATCTCCCTGAGTATCTCACCGAACTGGAAAAGCCCCTCGCGGCACATGAGGCATTTCCCGCAGCATCTCTTCCGGAGCCTCATTATTTGTTCATACGCGGCCTGAACGATACAGCAATCGGAGCCATATGTTTTAATAACCCCGCCCGCAGCAAAAAGCTCGGCTCGTGCCGGCTCGCTCATAACGGACGGTGTATAATAAGACGCTCCGATCCTCACGGCCTTTACGTCTCCGGGGGCCATAACCGAGCCTACCGGCTCTCCGGGCATTACCTCGGTCAGCCGACTGTTAACGGAGGTTATAATCCGCTGAGGCTCTCCGATAATCAAATCGGCGACAGCGGCGAGAGCAGCCCAGTGAAGCAGCAAATCGTCGGCATGAGCGCGACAGTCAATAAAATCCTCGTCCGCAACAGTAATACCGGCTTTTTCAGCGGCGCTGCGAAGCTGCGTAAATCCATTGCCCGAGGGCAAAACAAGCACGGACTCTCCGGCACCGCAGAGCGCTGCCGCGGCCGACAACCCGGCAACAATCCCATGCGGATTCATTTCGCCCAGACGCGACAGCTCCCCGTCGGTATCAGCGTTGTACAGCGCACCCAATACCGCGCGATAAGGTCTGTTTAAAAGGGACCCAAGTGTGCCGGGTTTTCCGTAAAGATATGCACAGGAGACTAGTTCACGGATTTTATCCGGCGAAAACGATTTAACGCGGACAAGCGCCTCCCTGTTATCACTGAGCATCCTGCTGCGCCACACCCTTCCCCACGTAATCCGTCCACGTCCTGGCAGGCTCTATCTGCAGTCTTAATTGGCACTGCAGGCACCGTCCGGACTCCGCGCAAACGTTATCGCCCGAGAGCCCACCGGAGCACTCGCTAAACCCGCTGCTGCGCATTTGCGCCGGCAGCAGCAGCTCTTCGGCTCTTTTCAGGCCGTAAAAACCTTCTATAATTCCGATTTTATCGGCAGCCCGCTCCGTAGGAGCCAGCGTTTCCGAAATGTCCCCGTCGCCGCCGAGCCAGATGTCTATCTCGCTTGCCGCCTCCCGACCCGCAGCGATGGCTTCGATGACGGAAGCGGTCCCGTAGACAACGTCGCCACACGCGAAGACTCCCTCGATCGAGGTCTTCATAGTGCCGTCCCCGATAAGCGCTATGTATCCCCTTTTCAGCTCGAGAGCGGATTCCGGCAGCGGCGAAGGTCTTTGCCCTACGGCAAAAATCACAGTATCCGCTTCGATTATCCGTTCGGAACCGGGCTCTTTTTTTATAATTGTATTGTGGTTTTCATCAAACCGGAAGGAGCTCACCGTCATAATGCGCACGCCGGAAACCCGCGTTTCCCCGCATATCTCCTCAAAGCTCGAAGAGGGGTATATGATTACCCCTTCCTCGGCCGCCTGCTCAATTTCCTCCGGATCCGCGAGCATCCCGCCGCGGCTTTCAAGGCACACAACCGATACCTCCCGCGCACCGAGCCGCTTTGCGGAGCGGGCGCAATCAAACGCTACGTTCCCCCCGCCCAGCACAACGACCCTTTCACCTATGCCAGTTTGGTCGCTTGTCGAAACATCGCGCAAAAAATCGGTGTTTAGCAGGACCCCTTGCAGATCGTTTCCGGGTATCGGCAGTCTGACACCGGCACCCGTGCCTGTTGTTACCAGCACGGCGTCGTATTCCCGCAGCAGCGCTTCGGGACAAGCGACCTTACAGTCGCATTCCACCGTAACGCCGACCTGTGTGATATAATCGGTTTCGCTGTCAAGTATATCCCGCGGCAGCCTGTATTCGGGGATGCCGTACCGAAGTTGACCTCCGAGCTTAGGCATGGCTTCCTTGAGTGTGACGGAGTGCCCCCTCTTTGAAAGATAAATAGCGGCAGTCATACCCGCCGGGCCGCCCCCCACAACACAAACGGTTCTCCCGGTGAGGGGCATGCGCCTTGCCTTGGATTTCCAGGCCATTTGCTTGTCCATATCGGCTATATATCGCTTGACATTGCGGATTGATATAGCCTCGTTTAACTCTCCGCGTCGGCAGGCCTCTTCACATTTATGATTGCATACCCGGCCGAGAACCCCCGGGAACGGCAGCTTTTCACGAAGGACCGCGGCAGCGTCGCCGAGACGGTTCTCCTTAGCGTATCGCAAATATCGGGGGATATCCACCTGCGCCGGGCAATTGGCAACACAGGGCAGCAGTTTGTCGTGCTTCTCGACAGCGGTGAAGCTCTTCGCGTCCTGTATCGCTCCGGTCGGGCAAACCTCGGCGCACGCGCCGCAGAAGCGGCAGTCCGTATCCTTAAGCAGCCTGTCGTGCAGCGTCCCCACATATGTCTCCATGTCGGCTTTATTGTATTGCAGGACTCCCACGCCGCGCATATCACAGCAGGCGCGCACACACCGTCCGCAAAGAACACAGCGGACCATTTCGTGGTTAAACAGGGGATTCGTGCTTTTCAGAATGCTTTTAACGCGTCTGTGAATTCGAGTTGCGGACACATTCATATACTGGATGAGAGTCTGCAGCTCACAGCGCCCGTACTTCGGGCATGTTGTGCAATCCTCCGGGTGGGCCGCCAGCAGCAGCTCCATGGATAGGCGGCGCAATTTGTCGACAGCCTCGCTTCTGGTTCTGATTACCATGCCGTCCTCGGCCTTAAGCGTACAGGACTGCTGCGGATCGCTTATACCGTCGCACTCCACCAGGCATAGGCGGCAGGCGCCCAGTTCAGGCAGATCCTTATGGTGGCACAGATGCGGAATGTATATGCCGTTATGCAGCGCGGCTTCCAGTATGCTCGTGTTTTCCGCAACGGACAGCTTTATCCCATCAATCGAAACAGATATCATTATGTCTATCCCTTAGTCTGTAATTCAACGGACAATATAATCTCCACTTTTGTATTTAGGCGGAATACAGGGGATTTGCAGATACGAAGCGTGCTTTCCTCCGGTGTGGATAACATGGCGGCCGTTGCCGTTGTCGCAGGCAAAGCCCATCGCCATATCCATAGCCCATTCGCTTTTTACAAACTCTCCGGAAATCTCGAGGCGCAGGCTCTCGCCCTTATGCCATATTCTGCTGTGCGGCCAAATCTCAATATTCACCTCATATATCTTACCCGGTTCCATAGGTTCGTCCCTGCGATGAGCCTGAACCGGATTGAAATCCTCTGACAGCTCCGGGTCCAGCTCACGTCGGGATGCCCGCAGGTATCCCCATGCTCCGCGAAAATCCATGCCCATGCAGGTTAACGGCACATACTCCCCGTCTGAGTTGTGCTTTTTGACCCATACAAAGATATCCATGTTGTCGTACCCGCGGCACTCCACATAAAGGCAAAGCTTCATGTAGCCTATTATCTCGGTATCCTCATCCATGAGGATATCAAAGCTTGCCGTATCGCGCCCGGGGTCATATGATATTTCGGATTCCCCGGTATAGGGCTCCGGCCCGCCGCCGCCGCTCGCGGCGTCCAGATAGATTTTGCGGTACTCCGTTCGTAAAATGGGGAATTCCCGCTCGGCCCTGCAGGCATCAAAATCGAAGTCGTATGCGTCCATGACCTCTAAACGTACCGGCGGCGTGAACTCCCAACCGTTGCGAATGTCTTTAAGGTAGCGGTCAAAGAAGCGTTTTAGATCCTCAATGTTCTCCGCCTTGTACGCGTCCGGCCACTCCATTTCCCTATGTATACGCAGCCATTTCTTCTTTGAGCGGATTCGGCGGTATCCCTCGCAGGAGCCGCGCAGGTGCATGTGGCACAGGCCGGCCGCTATATACGCCGGCTGGTCGATTCTCTCCCAGCGGGGTATCTTTGACTCCCAGTAGGAATCCATAAAGGGATGTTTGATCAACATGTTCGGCATGTCCTCTATATACCCCTTACAGGCAACGCCGTTCATGGTAAGCTCGTTGAAGTAAGGCGCCGGTATGCCCCCGAGGGCCATCGACTCGCGGTACATATCACCGGTGCCTTCCCATACGGCGATGCATGAAAGGTGGGGCGGGCGCTCCGCGGCAATGCGCCATATGACCATTCCCACACCCGAGTTTCCGTACATTCCGATGTCGCCGTCACACCAGTCCTGCTGCGCGGCCCACTCGATAAAGTCGTAGCCGTCTCTGCCGTCCTGAATACCGAAGCTGCTGATGTCCCCCTCCGAGTTGCCGACGCCCCTCGGGTCTGCATTCGCTACGGCATATCCATGCCGGCACCAGAAAGCGGGATCGACAGACTCAAACTTTGCCAAAGTAGACACGGTGTCCGGAGGGCAGCCGTCGACTATCCATTCCGCTGCGCCCTCGGATTGACGCTTACCGCTAAACCACCAGGACACAATCAGCGGAACCGGCCCTTCGGCGTTTTTGGGAAGATAGATATCGGCATATATTTTTACGCCGTCCCGCAGGGTCACAGTTTGATCCTGCATGCAGATTATACCCTTGGCAGCCTCATAAGTACGGAAATTAAGCGGGGCGCAGTGGCTGAATCCGTCCACACGGCCGCCTTCAGACCTGATCGCATCCATCTCATCCCGCGTTTTACCGGGGATGCCCTTGCGGTATATAACGTCTGCAGCCGTTGCGTCGTTCATGATTTCCTTAACGATCTTAAATTGCGTACCGGCCTCATCGTATGCCGGTATCCCGGGGAATCCGGATGTATTCATTGTAATCGCTCCCTGCGTATAAATTCCGGGCATATGATTCCATTATTAAGTAATACTAAACCAAAAGTATCGGCTGATGAATAAACAGTTCTTTTGTTATTTCGTATATTCTGTTACAAGTCGGCATAAACCGGCCTTTTATGAATTGGGTGACCTGCACGCTGCCGCGTTATAATACCGATCCCCATTTAATGGGTTTTATATCATTCATAACAAATCTTTAAAAAAACAGCAGCCGCTGTAGTATACAGCCGCTGCCGGTTTATTATATAATCTGTTTGCGGCCGCTATACACGCGTGTGCGGCATTCACACTCATTTATCGGCCCGTACCCGGATATTGACGGAGAAACTCGCTGATAATCCGCCCAAGGGCTTCCGCGCCGGCGATAATCTGCTTTGGCTTTTTCGCTGCGCAGCAGTTAACTCTAAAACTCCTGTGAACCGTCAGAGTCGCCGAAAAAAGCGGAGCATAAGCGAGCAGTACATTGTTTTCATAAGCAAGATTGCAGAAGCTGCGCATACTTCCTCCCTCGGGAAGGGTTATCCAAAGGAACGGACTGCCCGGTGATTCTTTGACGCTTACACTGTCGGGAATATATCCGGCCAGAGTCTTTTTAAAGAGCGCGACAACGGCATGAATATCCTTGCCGAGCTTTTCTATATGCCTGACTGTGTTCTCCGTCAGCAAAAGCTCGGATAAGGCAAGCATTTCACTTACGGGAACCCGGGCGTTGCTGAGGGTTTTCTGAAACTGAAGCATTTTTGTATGTTTGCCGCTCTCTATGAAGCCGAGGGGAAAGTTCGGTCCGTAAACCTTACTGAAATCGGAAACATAGATAACAGATTCGTGGTCCATTGCCTTGAGCGGATTGCAGTAGCTCCTGAATGTGCTGGTGTACCCGCATCCGTCGTATTCGATTATGGGAATGCCGTTTTTTCCGCATAGTTCGATTAGCCGCCGCTTATTGCTTTCCGGCATCACGGCTCCCGTCGGAGGGCTGTTGCACGAGGAAAGAACAACGGAAGAAAACTTTACGCCGCTGTCGATCGCCGAAGCCAAATCTTCGACGCAAAGCCCGGTGTCGGGATCACTTCGTATCTCCCTGTATCCGATCGAGAGGAACCTGGCGCAATATGCGAAACCCAAGTGGCCGGGCGATTCAATGCCTATAACTTTTCCCTCGCTGTGACACGCCCGCATGGCAAGCAGGAGCGCTTCGTTTATATTGCTCGTAATCGTTATGTATTTTATCATCAGCAGACACTTATAATTGAGCATCCACCGCGCTATCTGCAAGGCAAGCCGGTTTTCGGCCTCATCGAAGCCGCTGCAGTTTATTTCATTTGTAAGAGTCTTAGCGATCCTTTGAATATTGTCGTATGTTATAATGCCGAAATATTCCGAGCTGATGTCTTCGCCGGACAGCTGGAAGCACTTTTGGGACGGGAGTCTGGCGGCATTTAAATAATACTGTTCAAATACATAGTATCCGAAAACGGACGAGTCGTAGCCGTGCTCGACCATTTGCTGAATCGGTTTCGATTTGTCCATCTTCCTTGTCAGCTCGTCAAGGTATTTATGGTCTACGGGCAAAACGAAATAACCCGAGCGCAGACGGTTTTCTATAACTCCGAGAGCTATCAGGTCGTTATACACATTCATAGCGGTGTATAAGCTGGTATCATTAGCCTCGGTGAGGCTCCTCAGCGACGGCAGCTTGTCACCCGCGAGGTAAATACCATTGTTAATGCTGGTCAACAGGTCTGCCATTATCCTATTCTTCTTCGTAGTCTTCACAGCAGCGGATGCCTCCGTTAACACGGTTTTTAGATTTGTCTAATATACTTACAGTATTTTATTACATTTTCTCACTATTGTCAGCATCATTTTTACCTGTTTGGCATAATCGAAGAAGTCCGGACCCGGACCGTAAGCGGCAATAAGCAAACCCGTAACAGAAGTTATTAAAAACAATTGCAGGTAGGAGGTATAAATATATGATCAGCGACAGCTCAGAAAAAAATCAAGTCTCTCTGGAGGTGCTTGACCCGCGCGGCATGCTTGCCGACCCCAAAAGACAAGGATTATTTGCACCACGTCCCACCGACCTGAACGGCAAAACAATCGCCGTTATGGCGTTATGGTCGGATGCGAAAAACTTCTTCGCCACCATAGAGGAGATGCTCAGGGAGAAGTACCCGTCTATTAAGTTCGTTCACCCCGAATCGATGCACTCACCCTTCGCAAAAGACAATACGGAAGCAGTCGCGCAGCAGTGCGACGCCTGGCTGGACGGCGTTAAGGCGTCGACCACGGGAGGAAAATTCGACGCTCCGGCAGCACTCGAAAAGCGCGGAAAACCCGGGGTTGCCGTGTGCACTCAGGCAGTCTATATGCTCAAGAAGCTGCAGTCCGATTTTAACGGCGTCCCGACATGCCGCATTGTTACCGTTCCCGATACGGATTATTCTGTAGCGAAGTTTGATCCGGAACTGATGAAAGAAGTAGCCCGGGCGGCCTTCAACGATATCCTTGAAGCTCTGACGGCTCCTCTGACAAAGGAGGAAACCGATGTTACCGATTTCACCTATGACTACTCCCCGAAGACCTTCACAGGGAACACTTATGCGGAAGCATACGATAAGTTTCAGCAGTACTGCTATGATAACGACATGAACGACGGTTTACCGGTCACACCTCCCACAAAGGAAGCTGTTGATAAGATGCTCACCGGAATAAGCTATCCGCCCGACAAGGTGATAGGCTTAATGGAACCCAGAATGGGCATCGCGACCGTTGAGAAAATTGCGATTAATGCCGTAATGGCCGGCGCAAAGCCGGAGTATCTGCCTGTTATAGTCGCTATGATCGAAACTATAACCGACAAACGTTTCAATCAGTATCATATCGTCAACGAGATCTTGCCGATAACGCTGATCAGCGGCCCCATTATTGACGAGATCGGGATAAACAACAAAAACGGATATCTGGCTCCGGGCAACAGACCGAACAGCACTATCGGACGAGCGCTTCTCATGTGTATGATTAACATCGGATGGCGCAATATGAAATATTACTCATCGCCCGGTGGTCCGGGAAATCCGGCCGCCTATGCCAACTACGTAATACCCGAAAATCAGGCTGATAACCCGTGGCCTACCTATGCCGAAGCGACCGGGTTCGATCCCAAGGAGAGCACAATTACAATGTGCGAGATCCTGGCGGTAATCAAAGGCCCCTCTGAAACTTTATTCCTTGAGCCTTATGCGCAAAGGCTTAATAAACTGCGCGCCCCGTTCACGGTAGAAGCCGGAACATTCAGTCACTTCTCCAATACCGTAAACAGGAGGAACGAGGGCGCTCGCCACATGATCGTGCTTCACCCGACGATGGCCAGGCAGCTTGCGAACGCCGGGTACACCAGAGAATCCTTCATACAGTGGCTGTACGATTCCACCACGATAGATTGGGACAAAATGACCGAAGAAGAGCGCAGTGCTTTCCGCGAGAACGTGGTTAAAGGCAAGTACCGTGGATTAACCCTGGACGACTGCAAGCCCGGTCTTTATGCGGAGGCCTTCAGCGATCCTAAGCACGTCGCCGTTATCATTGCGGGGACAGGCTGCGGGGCTTCGATGATATTCCAGACGTCCGCGGGCTCGACGGTATCGTTTGAGCCGTCCGTAGACTCGACAGTTTCGTTTGAGGCCGGAATGAAGTCTTTGCCCTTTATGCACAAGGTCATACACGGCGCTACCCTCACCGACGCGGGAAAGTAAAAACGCATTGTAATTTCTAACGGATCAGTACGGTTATAACCGATCGGGCCGCGGCAAAGTAACGCCGCGGCCCGATTCGCTTTGATTTCACTTTATACAGGAAGCCCGAGTTTGATGGGATTCCGGTATTATCCCCCTATTTGCGTGGGTATTCCGGTTTTCCTGAAAATTTCCGCTATTTCCTCCGCGCGCTCCCGCGGCATGGGCGATTCGCCGTCAAGCGGGTAAACCAGACCCAGTCTGGGGTATTTAACGACGCCGAATTCGTGGTAGGGCATTAAATCTATTCTCCTGACCGATCCGACGGAAGAAATAAGGGCGGCCTCCTTAACGAGTGTCGCCATATCGTCGTTGCGTCCCGGAATGAGAGGGAGTCTGATAATTATATCTTTTCCCAGTCTCCCCAAATGCATAAGTGTTTCGATAATCCCGCCGTTATCGACTCCCGTGTCAGCAATGTGCCTTTCATTATCCATCCCTTTGATATCAAAGAGAATCAGATCCGCCTGTTCGAGTATCTTAAGCGACAGAGGCGAGGTCATATAGCCGCAGGTATCAATGGCTACATGTATTCCCTCCGCCTGCAGCCTCTTCATCAGATCGAAGGTGAACTCCGAGCTGAACGTTGCTTCGCCGCCCCCGATCGTGACGCCGCCTCCGCTTCTGTCGTAATAGGCTTTGTCGCGTATAAGCACCTCAAACGCCCTGTCCACGGTATAGAGCTCTCCGAACATAGTCAGCGCGTTTGTCGGGCATATCCTTGCGCAGCTGCCGCAGTTGCCGCAAAGATCACGGTCAACGACCGGACCAACGTCATCGGGCAGCAACAGATGCGGACAAATATCCGCGCACAATCCGCAATATGTGCAGTCCTCGGGCGTAATCGCCAGCTCAGGTTCGGTAGACTGACCTTCCGGATTACAGCACCATCGGCAGCTCAGAGGGCAACCCTTAAGGAAAATTGTTGTCCGTATGCCCCATCCGTCCACAAAAGAGCCTCTTATTAAGTTAAATACCGCCGCGGTATTTTGTCCGGACTTCATATTCATACTCCGCTAAACTCAGTCTTGGCTATTATATCATCCTGAACCTGTTTGCTCAGCTCCACAAAATACGAGCTGTATGTAGCTACCCGCACAAGCAGGTCGCGATACTGCTGCGGATCCTTCTGCGCGGCGCGCAGCGTATCCGCGCTCAGGAAATTAAACTGCACATGGAAGCCACCCGTCTCACAGTAGGTTCTCAGCATCATAGCGAATTTACGCATCTTATCGTCTGTATCCACCGCACCCGGGTTGAAACGCATATTGAATACAGAGCCCCCCGAAACCAGAGTATGGTTGAGTTTAGCGACCGAGCGCATCGACGCCGTGGCTCCGCTTGTATTTTTCCCCTGACTCGGAGATATCCCGCCTTCGGACAGAGGCTTTCCGGCCGGACGGCCGTCCGGAAGAGCGCCTACCTTGCTGCCCATAACGAAATTACCCGTTCCGGCCATCGCGGCCAGCGTATGCCTGGTTCCGGCAATGCCCTCACACTTTTCAAGCACTGAAGCGGCGAACTCGAGAATGTCATTGACGATATTGTCCACGTAATCTATGTCGTTGCCGAACTTCGGGGCAGCCAAAAGAGCGCTGCGCAGAGCCTCGTATCCCTTAAAGTCAGCGTCCAGCGCATCGAGGAGCTCCCTCATGGTGAATTTTTTCTCCTCGTATATGAGCTTTTTTATCGCGGCCAGTGAGTCCGCCGCGTTTGGCACGCCCACTGCGCCCTGCGATTCGGTGGCATTCATTTTGGCTCCGACATCTACGATATCAAGCCCCAGCTCGAAGCATGTCGGCAGCATAGCCGAGTGAAGAGGGGCCGGAACACATTCAGCGTAAATAAGCCTGTCAGTATTGCGGGATGATACGGCGACCTTTAGGATGTATTCAATTTGTTTTTTATACGCTTCCCAAAGATCGTCGAAGTCTGCGAACTCCTCCGGGTCACCGGTATGGAGTCCGATTTGTTTGCCTGTCAGGCGGCTCGCCCCATCGTTAAGCGCGAGCTCTAGTATATATGCGAAATTGACGCCGCCGCCGGTAATGTCAAGCGAGCGGCCGGGGCTCGAAGGCGTCGCACATCCGAGCACTACGTAATCGCGCGCGTCCTCAAGTGATTTGCCGTCGTGCATAAGCTGAGCTATCGTTGTCTCGTCGCTGATAAACTTGATTTTGCCCTTCATTTCAACAGCCAGTTCGCAGGCCGCGATTACAAAATCATCTGTGTTTTCGCGGTTTATCCTCACGACAATCTCTTCGGCGGTCAGCCTGATGTTCCGTTCCGCCTCCATAAGAAGATAGGTAAGCCGATTTACCGCGTCGGTTCCGTCGGGCTTGACTCCGCCTATGGTTATTCCCGCCAGTGTCGGAAATCCGCTGAGAAATTCGACCGTCTCGGCGCTCATAAGGCACGCAAGATCGTTCATCTTGATAAGGAGCATTTCGAGCAGTTCAACGCATTGTGCTTCATTTAGAATTCCGGCCTTCAGGTCATGCTCGAAATACGGATATAAATACTGATCCGGTCTTCCCAGACTTACGCCGGGCGCGTATGCCTCGATGCGAAGCGCCAGATACAGCAGTAAGCACGACTGCAGGGCTTCCCGGAATGTTTCCGCCGGATACTCAGGTACCTTGGCACAGATCCTTGATATTTCAAGTAGCTCGGCGCGGCGTGAATCGTCATTTTCGTCGCGTGCCATATTCATGGCGAGCCTGGAATATCGCCTCGCGAAAGTAATAACGGCTTCCATTGAAATGACGGCGGCTTTCATCGCGGTTTGCTTACGCAGCTGCTCGGGGGAAACCTGCAGCCGGTTTATATATGCGTTAGCCTCGCCGATAATATCCTTCAGTCCGCGGCTGAGGACCCTCGGGTAATCCACTGTGATATGTCCGAAATGCTGCCCGCTCATGGACGATGTATGCGTCATGAATATTTCGCCGTTAAGGCTGAGCACCGTGTCGCTCCAGGCTCTGCGCACCTTGTCCCATGTGCACTTATCCTTCCAGTAAGGCAGGCACAGCGACATATGCTCCCGCTCGGTCCGGCCTATCGGCTGACATCGGTCCCAGCTGCGTACGGACATGTTGTCCATCTCGTTGAGGTACCATTCCCACTGTATCTCGGGTATAAGAAACGAACCTCTGCGCTTCCCGGTCGTTGTCCCCGCCAGCAATTCACCGTCGTGAATCGTTACGCTCATGTTCTCAAGTATATGCCCCAGCGCTTTCGCGCGGCGTATTGCCATATTCTCGCCTTCTGTCTGCATGAAGGAGCGCGTCATATACATCGCGCGTTCCACACAGATCTCAGGTGTCGCCAGAACAGCCTCTCTGAGCTTGCGCACTCTGTCGCTCATATCAAATTCAGCCATATTTCTCATGCTGTCTTTCTCCCTAAAACCAAATTCGATCCCTTAGGCTTTTTCAATATTATCCTTTATGAAACCATGTTGCCGATAGCCGCTCAGGCAAGATGCAATAATCCGCAGTCCCCGGCGTGTGCCGATATCGGTGTAAAAATCAGCGCATTACCGTGCCGGACAGCTTCCCGGTGCCGGATTCGATCAATCCCAGTATTCGTTGCAGTCATCGCCCGAAGGACCGCACCTGTTACCGGTATTAAGTCCGGATATAAAGTCGAGCTCGCGCTGTGTCATATAAAAATCGAAGATATTTATATTCTCCCGCATATGTACGGGCGAGGATGACTTGGGCACGGGAATCACACCGCATTGCGTCTCCCAGCGAAGTATTATCTGAGCCGGGGTTCTGTTGTATTTATCGGCGAGACCGACAATAACGGGCTCCGTAAATATAGTTTCCTTAAGCGGGTTCGGAAGTCCGTCCAGCCTTATTGCAGGGCCTCCGAGAGGAAACCACGCTTCCGGTACGATTTTGTGAGCTGTAAGGTATTCACGCAGAGGTTTGATTGTCAGATAAGGGTTAAATTCGAGCTGATCTACCGCCGGTACAAACTCACACATATCCAGTATCCTGTCAATGTGCGATTCATGAAAATTAGATACGCCGATATTGCGCACGAGGCCTTCCTTGTGAAGGTGCTCGAGCGCCCTCCAGGCCTCCGTATAAAGCCCGTGTTCCGGACAGGGGAAGTGTATTAGGTACATATCCAGATAATCAACGCGCAGACGACGCATGCTGCTTTCGCACTCTCTGCAGGCATCGTCGAATTTGTGGTGACCGTTTTTAAGTTTTGTGCTTATGAACAGTTCCTCGCGCGCAATTCCGTTGTTTTTCAGGGCTTTGCCGATTGATTCCTCGTTCCCGTAAAACGCGGCGTTGTCAAATAGGCGATAACCTGCATCAATTGCAGTGTCAACGGTTTTTTGGATATCCCCGTCGGAATCGAGAAAGACAGCGCCCATTCCGAGAGCGGGGATTTTGTTCCCGTTATTAAGAGTCATGGTTGGAGCTATCGGCATCTGCGTCCCTCCGTACCGGATAATCCATTATGTGTACTTATAACCCGTCGGCTTGTCTTCGGTACTCTTACTCACGGATACACATACTATTCCGACCTGCGCGGAGGCGCGACTATGCAAGACTTGTATTCCCTGTACTTTTTTGCTTTCTCCTTTGCCTGCTCGGCAAAAGGTTCGAAGGCAGTCATGCAGTCGTTGATGTCATGTAAATGGAAGACCTTCCCTTCCACGGTGAATCGATTCTCCTGCCGGCACTCGGGAGTATCCGGCCAGTCAAGTGTCGTTACACCGTCCTTAACGGATATTTTGCCGTATATACCGCAAAGGGGGCACATAACGTCATCGGTTCCGGGCTTGATCTGAATAAGGTCCAAATGACAACTCGGACAGGAGCCTCTTTCCCCTCCACGCCAGCTGTTATCGCCGGTAAGCATGGCATCAGCGACGTTAGAGCCCAGCTTTCTTGCCTTTTCCAGCCATTCATCGTTTACCGCCGCGGCGTCAATCTGAGCGATGCCGTAAACATTCATATGATCCACCACTTCGTTTTGTGCCGACATAACCGCGGTGTGAAGCTCGGCGAGGGAGAATCCCGTCCAGTGCTCATGCAGACACCCGCCGACCGATATCAGGCCGCAGGGGCGGTGCTTATAGCGGCCTTTTATGAAAGGCGGCTCCGGCATCCCGGTCATGGGGCCGGCAATGTCCATCTTAGGGCCGAAAACCTTATCCCGGAACGCAAAAAACAGGCTGTTGGCGGTCAGAGAGTAAGCCGGAGCGGCGAAAATTACTCCGTCACTGTCCAGAAAGGCTTCCGCAAGGAAGGGCGCGTCATCCTTGGCAACACATTTTGTGATGTCGCTGCTCGCGGGGCAAAAAAGCACGGGGCATGCAATGCAGGGACGAAGGTTGTACTCCGTCAGTCGATAAAGCCGTACCTCAATACCCTTCTTTTCAGCCGCCATAAGAGCCTCTTTTACATATATCTCACAGTTGCCGTTTCTTCTTCCGGCCGTAAATGCGGACAATATCATTATTCAGCGCCTCCTGCATATTTTATTGTTATAGCGGACATTCGTTCACAAATAATGGTGTCTGATTTAATATATCATAGAAACTCGTATCCGGAACATTAACAGAAATATAAATATTCATACTTTTTTGTTCATGTTCCGGATATAAAACTCTATGTTATATTGAGTGTGCCATTATTTGTGAACGAATGTCTCGGTGACTCCGTATTGCAGCGGATACATTGACAAAACAGTAGTTTTCCGGAAAAGAAATTTGAGTCGAAAGGAGCAACTATGAAAAGACTGTTCGCAGTAACACTGGCAGCGCTGCTATTGTTCGCGCTGTTTACAGGCTGCGCGGATAACACAACACCCGCCCCCGCGCAGACCTCCTCCGACGCCGCAGTCACAAGTCAGCCGTCCGCATCGTCCGGCCCCAAACCCGCTACGGCAGCGCCGACAGACGCCCCTGATTCTCCTTACAATTTCGCGCTGGGAAAGTTTGAAACAGATTCGCGAGGCTTCGCAACCGACTTCTATGAGTACGAGCTTCCCATCAGCACAACCGACGAAGTCCTTACCATGCTGACCTACAGCTTTACAATGCAGGCATACCCGGAAGCGGGTTACGCCACCATGCAGCTTCCTACAAAGGACAGGGAGATGACGGGGGTAAACGTTGAGTACATAATTACACCGGCTATGAACAGCACCGAGACCTTCAGGGTTCTCATTGCCTCCGATGACCTTCCCGACATATGCTCAGGCGTGACAATGATGTATAAAGGCACACCCGTAGATATGGTGGAAGACGGATATTTCATCAATATCTACGATTATATCGGATACGCTCCAAACTACACCTACATGGCCTGCAACTACGACCCGAAGGATACGGATCTGTACCAAAGCGTGTTCTACTACGATGATTTCATACCCGCCTTCTATGGCATCATGAAAGATCCCGTGCGCGGCGGTTTCTATTTTATGCGGGGAGACTGGCTTGAAAAGTTCGGCCTCACCAACAAGGATATAGTAACCTGGGATGACCTTCATGAAGCCTTTCTGCTCGCTAAAACCCAAATACCGAGCTGCGAATATCCTTTCGTACTTCGCAAGTATATCGAGCTGACTGAAGGCGCTAACTTCACGTCTTACGATACCGTGCCGCTTATTATCGAGGATCGAGTGGGCGTGAACTATGTGGTGGACGGCAAAGTAAAGATATCTAATATGAACGAAAATGACCGGGAATTCATGACCATGCTCTCCGGCTTATATGCTGAAGGGCTTATATCGCCGAACTGGACAGCGGTTAGCAGGGCCGCCGATTCCGACTCCTCGATAACCAACAACGAGCACTTCTACGTGGCCATGCAAGCAGCCGAAAGCTCGTACTTTGAGGAGAACTCGACAGACCCGAACTGTAAGTGGGTGCCGGCCACGCCTCCGCTGCGCTACGAGGGTCAGAAATTGCACTTGGGCGGAAATATCAGCCGAATAGTCGCAGGCAGCAACAGTATCGCGGCCAAATGCGAAAATATCGAGCTTGCCGTGACCTGGCTCGATTGGCGCTTCAGCAATACAGGCGGAGATCTCTGGAGCTACGGCGTAGAGGGCGAGACCTGGGAGCTCAACGAGCAGGGCAAGCGCCAGGCTACCGATTTCGCGCTTAACAATCCGGCCGGCCTGGCCTTAAGCTACTTCCTGCTGATTTACGCGGTCAATGTACACACAGACTCGGCCCGCATCGACATAGACGCTACTTATATGTATCCGGGCGGTGACATAACGTTAGGTTATTGCAGATACTTAACAAACTGGCTCAAGGACAACCACGACGGAGCCTACGTCTATCCCGTCGGCGCACGATTGAACTTAGAGCAGGCTGAACGACTGGGTAATCTGGTCAGCGATGTCTCGACTTACATGAACGAGAACTACGCTCTGTTTGTTGACGGCTCGAAAAATATCGATGCCGACTGGGACAGCTACATAGCGGGACTGTATCAGGTAGGTATACAGGAAATCATAGATATCTATCAGGAAGCGTATGATAATTTTATAGCCGCTTAACGCAGGCAGTCGGATAACCTTATGACTCGAGCTCCCCGGTTCAGTCTCTTTGCGCGCAGGCAAACGCGAGCCTGTCGTTAAACATTTCCTGTATTGCTGCGCACCTAATCTCTTTTCGGGGTTTCGGCAAGGTGAAACGCGCGTTCCACGCCTTAGATACGTGGAACGCGCGTTGTATATGACCCTCTCTTTCCGGCAAATGCGGAGGAGGCGTCGGGGTCGTCTTATCGAGGGGGGTAAAAATACAGGTTCGGTGACAGCGAGAATAACGGGAGCGGCGCTCACGAAAAACGGCAGGCAATAATCGCAGCCCGCATATCAATTCTTCAGTATTATAGCGGCCACGGAAAGCGCCGGGGTATATCGGAGATCGGTGTACAATTTACTTGAAACGGACGGAATTACGATTATCGTCGCCAACGTACAGCATACAAAATCGAAACCGGGCAGGAAGACGGACGAAATACCCGACGCTGAACGAAGGAGCGCTGAACGTATCATCGCAGAAATCGGAATTGTGATGGCACAGTTCCGTTCTGCAAATGCCTTTGCTTCCTGGGCAGGGCGGGTTCCTGAACGTAACGAAAGTGCTGGGAAGAAGAAAAGCACTCGATTGCGAATATGATATGAAATATCGCTTCTCTCCAAGCTTTAGGTTTCCGGGGCGCGTTTTCTTGATTTAGGTTCATTAGAGATTAGGCCCAGCCATAATGACTGAGCCTAGGTATCTTGCTTTGTTCACCAAGGTAATAGTATAAAGTTTACAGGACATTATCAAAATGGTGAATTTCCTCTATCTTCTTGGCCAAAGCAGTTCAATCTGCTGCAGCCCTCGATCAGGATTAGTTGAGTTATGATGTCCAACCTCTTGCCTGTTGGCTTTTCGCTCAGCCATATGCCCCGGCAGTTTTACAGACTAGTGTGATTCCGCAGTATTTAGAGTTGGGTATAAACTCCTTCCGCGTTATGTGTATATCAGGCCAATGGCATGCAATTGTATTACTTCATAGATGCAATGAAAGCATCGTAAGCCTCCTGGTAACAACTTTCACATTCATTTAAGCCAATTTCCCTCAGCTGAGCTACATAACTATCCCATTCATCAAGTGATTTTGAGCCATCAATGAATAAAGGAATGGTTTCACTTAAATATGTAGCAACATCAGGCTTATACTGGGCAAATTTAGCGCTCTGTTCTGCAGTCAGAACAATTGACGACGGATACTCCATTGCACCATCATAATGGTAAAACTCATCATCTACCCAAAAATCGAGGAATGCTTTTATTTTGCCTCCACCCTCAAATGCATAGCTCCGGGATTGAAGCTTGAAGCCTCCGTCTACCAGTTCACTTAGACAGTATATGTGTAAAGAGTTTGAGAAACCGGCAGGATGGTTTACAATCCAGTCTGCAAATTTGATTTCTCCGTTTTCGTCGTAATTGGAAGTAAATCCATTAACGCCGTAATTTCCGAGCATAATTCCGTCCGAGGAATAAAAATAGTCACAATACGTCATAAGAAGAGGGATGTTATCGCATTTTGTGCTGATCCACCATGAGCCATCCGCGAAAGTTTTAACTCGCAGGGCCAAATGTATAGTCTGGCCTTCATATAGAACGGGGTTTGCAAGAGGAACCCAGTCCATATCCGGATCATCAGAAAGTTTTTCAAAATCCAATTTTTCACTAGGGATCATGCCCAATGCGCCGACTTGGCCTGTAGTAATCTGACTTAATCCCTTGGGATTTGAATCTATCGCAAGGTAATCCTTAAGTATTAAGCCTTCGTTCCACCATTCGTTAATTGTAGTCAGGTAATGCTTATCTTGTTCTGCAGTCATAGCAAAGCTAACCTTACCGTCTCTTACACATTTAATTTGTAGGATTCCATATGCGTGAGTGTCATAACAAGCAAAAATCGCATGGGCATCATACAAACTTAACAGCAGATAAGGAGAAGGGCAACCGATTTCTGTCTTGAAAAGTCTCAGCATATCCTCATATTGATCGATGGTTACAATATCTTTTTGGGTAAGGCCAACCTTTCTAAGCCAGTCACCTCTGACAGCGGGTCCATTTTGTCTCATCGGATCGGCGTATATTGCATAGAAGGCGGGGATTGTTCCTTCTCTCGGCATAATTTGACCAAGTACGTTGACATCATCCGGATACATATGCGCGGCTCTGTAATAATTTGGCATATATTGTTTGTAATCATACAGATTAGCAAAGTACCCGTCATCGATTGCTTCCAGTTTTGACCCAGGATAATACCAATGGGCGGAGAACGTCAGGTCACACAAGTCGTCTGCTGCAAGTCTGGCACTGAAATTTTCACGTGCATTTACAAAAGTGACCACATTGTATTCAATATTAACGCCCAGTGTTTTTTTGACCTCCTGAGGAAACTCCATAGACTCATACCCTTCTTCAGGGATATAGTTAGGAACCATACAGAGCCATGTATAAGTGAAAACTTCATCTGTCGTTGATAGGGGCAGCTCATATGTATAGTAATCTTTCGGTACACCGTTTTCATCAGTTTCATACTTGCCTTCAGCAAGCTTATACGGACTCTCATCATCTGTCGGAAGCGGTTGTTCTGTCGTAATCGGTCGGTTGCTTTCAATCGGTGCTGCAGTCACACTTTCTTGCGGGGAAGCCAGTTCCGTCGGTGTGCCCGGTGCCTCGCCCTTCGAGCAAGCGAACATGCAGGTCAGCATAAATGCAATCATAAGGAAAATTAATGCTTTTTTCATGTGCAACCCCTCTCTTTTCTGCATTAATACGAGCAGAATGATTTATTAATGAGCCAGATACAATTACAATAATATTGCGTATTGCTATTATGCCCAGCATACATATAATATACAATTTTAACTAATTCTGGTATAGCAATTTCAAATATCTAATATAAGGAAAATCCATAAAAGCCGCTGAAATAAAGGAATATTTAGTCTTAGTCGTTTGGATTGCATCTTTTTTAACATTCTGGTTGTGTATACATTTTTTAGCATGTATGCTATGCTTTTATTAATAATATTAAAGAGGTGCTTCTATTTGATAAGTGAAAAAGATAATTATCTCATGATGCTGCGCGGTGAGGTACCCGAGTTTTTACCCAGGTACCGGATGATGGAATGGATAACCGGCATATCGATTACAATGCCGCATAAAAATGACGTGGGAGATACAATTGATGAATTTGGGGTTAAGATGGCTACAACGGAAGCATCAATGGGGGCAGCTATGCCGAAGCCCGGTATTGTTCTTATAGACGATATACGAAAATGGCGCGATAAGCTAAAGATTCCTGATTTATCACATGTAGATTGGGAGAAACAGGCCAGGAAAGATTTGGAGTTCAAGGGTGATATAAGCGGCATCCCGCTGATTGGTTTTACCGGACATTACTTTTTACATGTAGTCAACTTTATGAGTTTTACCGAAGGTCTTTGTGCAATTCAGGAAGAACCCGAAGAGGTATATGCTATGCTGGATTACTTGTGCGAATACCAGCTTTTCAAGCAAAAAATAATGCAAAAATACTATAAAATTGACGTAATATGCATACCTGATGATACGGCAGCCGCACAGTTCCCGTTTATCAGTATGCAAACGTATGAGAAATTAATACTTCCATTTTATAAAAGGCATGCCGAACTGGCTTTAGACGATGGTATCTATGTCACAAAGCATGACTGCGGCAAATCCGAGTGTTTTGTCGATTCGTGGGTTAACATTGGTGTAACTGCATGGGAACCCGCGCAAATAATGATCGACCTCGATGGCATAAAGAAAAAGTATGGTCGTAAGTTGGCTATTATGGGAGGGTGGGATAATACCGGCCCCGTTTCTTTCCCTGAAGCAGATAACGAATTTTTGCGAGAAGAATTATATAAGTATGTAGATAGATTTGCCCCGGGCGGTGGCTTTGGTTTCATGGCTGCCCCGAACGGTAATCCCAAGGACGAGCGAGTAAAGGAAAAAAGGGCAATAATTGACGATGTTTATGAAAACTACGCGAAACCCTACTATCAGACACATTGATCAGGATAATAACGTATAGCGAGGAAAGGAGCAAAAAAATGGTCAACCCCTTCGAAACCTTCCCAAACCTGCTCAGCCCCCTAAAGGTCGGCGGAGTAGTATTCCGCAACAGGATGTTCGGCGCGCCTACCGGTCACACGGACATCATATTAAACGGACAGCCGAGTATTGACGCTGTAATGTACTTTGAGCGCAAAGCAATGGGCGGCGCGGCCGTTATAACCACCGGCGAGATATCCATCGATCCTGACGAGCTTGAAGGAAAACGCTGGCCAAGAGATATAATCAACATCGGTAACCGAAACTTCGGCAGATTGGCCGGTAAGGTGTCAAGGCATGGTGCGGTCGCGTCGGCGGAACTGCAGTTCACCGGCATTTTTTCCCGTACAAGGATGAAAGACCGCAAAGATCCTGCGTGGGGACCCATGGACATGGAGATGTTCGGCGGAAGGCTCAAGGTCCGCCAAATGACGGACGAGCGCATCATGGAAGTCATCGACGGATTCGGCAAAGGCGCGCTTGCCGCGAAAAACGCCGGTTTCGGTATGGTGACGCTTCACGGCGCGCATGGCTGGGGATTGCAGCAGTTTATGTCGCCGTATCTCAACAAACGCACCGACAAATGGGGCGGAAATCCCGAAAATCGCTGCAGATTCGCCGTTATGGCTATAGATGAAATACATAGGGTATGCGGCAGCGACTTCCCCGTTGAAATCCGCATCAGCGGCACCGAAGTTGATCCGAAGGGCTTTGACATAGACGAGGCATGCCGCATAGCGGAGCAGCTGGACGGTCACGCGGATATCATACACGTATCCGTCGGTGGAGTAAGTCATACTAAAGCATCCTTTGCCAGAACTCATGTCAGCATGTTTTATCCCGAAGGACGTAATGTCGAATATGCGGCGGAGATCAAAAAGCACGTTAAAAATTCGCTCGTTGCCACCGTAGGCGGTCTTAGCGACCCTTACTTTATGGAGGGAATCCTCGCATCCGGAAAAGCCGATATAATCTACATGGCAAGGGAGCTTATCTGCGATCCCGATATGCCCAACAAGGTACGCGCAGGCAAGGTGGAGGACATCCGCAAATGCATGCGCTGCCTCACCTGTTTCAGCGAATGCATGGGCAGAGGTGATTTCTACTGCGCCTTAAACCCCGAAATCAGCAGAGAGCGAGAAATATTCTATTCCCTGCCTCCCGCCGAAAAACTTAAGGTCCTGGTCATCGGCGGAGGAATAACGGGTATGCAGGCGGCCTTAACGGCGGAGAAAAACGGCCATGAGGTAGTCCTTTGCGAAAAGAGCGGCGAACTCGGCGGAGGAATACTCTGCGAAAGAAACGTTCCTTTCAAGGAGCGCCTGCATCAGTATATCGAGCTGCAAAAATACCTCATATCAAAGTCGTCAATCGATCTCAGGCTCAACACCGAAGTCACTCCGGAATACGCCCGAGCGGAAAAAGCGGACACGATTATCGCCGCGGTGGGCTCCGTCGCGGCATCCGCGAATATACCCGGCACGGAAGGCGCAAATGTATATCAGGCAATCGATATATTCAATGACCCGTCAAAAGCCCGCGGCAAGGTTGTTATATTGGGAGCGGGCTTTGTCGGAACCGAACTCGCCATCTATCTCAGGCAGCTCGGTGTAAAGGATGTCGAGGTCATAGAAATGCTCGGCAGCATTACCGACGGCGGCAACGATCATCACAGGCAGGCTATAGAAGATATGATCGAGCAATATGCCATTCCCATCCGCTTTAATACGAAGGCCATAGAAATAACATCGGCGGGTATACACTGCGACGGTCCTGACGGAGAGGTATTTTACGAAGCCGATACTGTAATTCAGGCTGTAGGCATGAAGCCTTTACAGGATTACGCGCTTACTTTCAACAAATGCGCTCCCGTGTTCTATATGGTCGGAGAGTGCAATAAGGTAGGCAATATCCTCAAAGCTAACAGCTCCGCTTACACGATAGCGAAATACCTCGGCAGGTACGGAGGATAACAATCAGCATCAGCTGTTTGTTCTTTATGCTTAATAATTATGATCATAAAACGTCGAATAACCCGGCTGAGCCTTGTCGCGGCCGGGTTATTCGACAAGCTTTTCAGGCATATTCCTTGCTATATTCGACCCTATACGCTTTGACTTTTCACATCCCGTAACGTATAATTTGCATAGTCCCCCTCGGCTAAACATTATAAGCCGCATCCTTAACCGGCCCGCAGTGAAGTCAATCCGGCCTGAACTTGAAATCTTGCCGGTATTCCGAATCGCATTACTTGTTTTCTGCTTTATCGAAAACGGATGCGCAGACTATTCGGGTATTCAGATATCAAAAAGGGGTAGAGCTATGGATTACAGAAAATTTCTTATGGAAAAACTTCATTTCAAGTGGCCATATCCTGTCCGCTATGAAGAAGAAACACGCGAGGAGTGCGATGTTCTGGTGATCGGCGGAGGGCTTGCGGGCTCCTTTGCTGCCATAAACGCCGCCAAAAAAGGCGCGAGCGTCATTGTTACAGATAAGGGCGCTATCGTCAGGAGCGGCTGCGCGGGTTCCGGTATCGATCATTGGTCGAGTATACACACCGCGCCGTGTTCTAAAATTTCACCTGACGAAATGCTTGAACGCACCGAGCCGGATCCGTTCAAGCCGGAGTTCTGCCGTTATATCGCGATGAGGGAATCTTTCGATGCCGCGCTCGAGCTCGAGTCCTACGGCATGTGTATAAGAGACGAAAAGGATGAGTTTGTCGGCGCGCCTTTCCGCGATGAGGAAACCAAGCTGATGTTCGCCTACGACTACGAAAACAAGCATACGCTGCGCCTCCCCGGGGGCGAACAGATGAAACCCGTGCTTTTTCGCGAAATGAATCGGCTCGGAATAAAAATGTTCGACAGGGTAACAACGACAATGCTTCTCACAGAAGGGGGAAAGCAAGGCGGAAGAGTCATCGGAGCGTGCGGTGTAAATACACGCACGGGTGAATTCTATGTTTTCAGAGCCAAAGCGGTGATCCTCACCACCGCTAAGCCTCTGCGTCTTTGGGAATTCGCGACAGAGCTTGTCGGCGCCAACGCCGCTCATGACGACCCGAACAACGCGGGAGACGGCGATGTTATGGCATGGCGCGCGGGAGCGAAACTGATGATGATGGATCGCAGCCACTCTTCCCCTGCCGGAAGACGCTACCCCGCATACTTGACCGGAAACAGATCCAACACCTGGTGGCCCTGCACTATTGTGGATGCAAACGGCAAAGAAATCCCCTGGCAGGACCGCGACGGTAAAATACTCAAAACGGTAGAGGATCGCACAAAGCTTGCGGAAGGCCAGGAAATGTTCGCCGGCGGTATGGGGGGATACAAAACATATATGCCGGGACTGATAAGCGATCTTGCCGACCGCATCAGGTCCGGAGAATACAAAATGCCGTTCTACGCGGATCTGACATCTATGCCGGACCATGAGCGCCGGGTAATTTTCGGTATTATGCTGGGAAACGAGGGCAAAACAAAGGTTCCCGTAGTTGAAACACTGCGCAACTCCGGCTTTGATCCGGAAAAAGATATGCTCCAGGCAAATGTTCTGCCTCCGAAATATATGGGCTCTAACCAACCTTGGTGGGGTGTCATGCAGGAAGGCATAAGCGGTCCTAACATCCGGGAACTGGCTTTCAGCAACGGCGGCGGGCTTGTTGTCGACTGGAGCATGAAATCCACACTCGAGGGTCTTTATGCCGCGGGCAATCAGGTCGCCGGATTGAGCGGCGCTTCCAACGCCGCCTCGACCGGAAGATATGCCGGTCGAAATGCCGCGGTGTACGCGAAATCGGTCGGTTTTCCCGCGGCTTCGGAAGACCAGATAGCAGAAGAGAAAAAACGCATCTATTCGTTCGTACAGCGTCAGGAGGGTTACGGCTGGAAAGAGATACAGCTTGGTCTGTGTCGGATTATGCAGGATTATTGCGGCGATGTCCGCAGCGGAGAAGTAATGGAAATGGGCCTTTGGTGGCTTCAATCAATTCATGATAATGAACTCAGCCGCGCGGTTGCCGCCAATCCGCATGATTTAGGTAAGATTCTCGATGTAGCTACAAGACTCGCCGTTGATCAGATAGTGATCAATCAGTCTCTTGCCCGCAAAGGCTCCAGCAAGGCCATGGGCTCGGTAAGGCTCGATTACCCCGAAGACGTCGACGACTGCGGATTCTATCAGACGCTTCGGCTGGAAAACAACGAAGTAGTTGTTGAAGAGCTTCCTTACTTCTACTGGCGCGATGAAGGCAACTGCCGTGACGCGTATGAGAAGCACTGCTGTTTATAAAAAGGGAGGGCAAATAATGTATAACGCGTTTTTTGTAAGCAGTCCCATAACGCCTAATGAGTGTATCACCTTTGATAAAACAAAATGCACCGGCTGCAACACCTGTGTGGACTCCTGCCGCGGCGATGTTTTAATGCCGAATCCCGAAGGCGGGGAACCCATCGTAATGTATCCGGATGAGTGCTGGTATTGCGGTGTGTGCGTTTCAGACTGCCCTGTCGGCGCTTGCACGCTCAATCATCCCATCAATCAGCGAATAACATGGAAGCGCAAGGCAACCGGTGAAATATTCAGGGTCAACTACTGCTACATGGATCGTAAACCCGAAGAGTAATTTCCCTTCCCGTTTGCACTTCGGATCTATCCTCGTACGGGCGGCCGATCAACTGCTACAAAAAATTATTATGACAGGAGAAGCATACAATGAAAGAATTTGCCGGAAAATTAGCATTTATCACCGGCGGAGCCTCGGGCGCCGGTTTCGGGCAGGCACAGATTTTCTCAGAGGCGGGTATGAAGGTCGTCATCGCGGACGTGCGGCAGGATCACCTCGACAACGCCGCCGCTTACTTTAAGGAAAAGGGCGCTCCGGTGCATTTTATCAAGCTTGACGTCATGGATCGAAAGGGGTGGGCGGATGCGGCCGACGAGACGGAGCGGGTGTTCGGCACGACTCCCGATCTGTTTATTCAAACCGCCGGCGTTAACGCGTTCGGTCCTATCGAAGCCTCGACTTTCGAGGACTTTGACTGGGTCGTCGGTGTCAATTTCAACGGGGTCGTCAACGGTATGGTAACATTTGTGCCTCGCATGATAAAAGCCGGAAAGGGCGGACATATCGTTACGACCGTGTCCCTCGGCGCGCTGAGCTCAAATCCGGGAGTCGGGCCGTATTCAGCCGCCAAGGCCGCTACGCTCAGCCTTATGGAATGCTATTACCTCGCTCTCAAACCGTACGGTATAGCGGTTTCGGCTATGCTGCCCGCGAACATCCGCTCGAACATCAATGACGGGGTTTTGAAAACACGCCCCGAACATCTTAAGAACACCGGCTATTACGTCTCGGAGGAAACTCAGGAGTTCAGTTACGCTACTATGCAGGCATACGGTATAGAGCCGCGCGAACTTGCCGAGCGTCTTAAAAAGAGCCTCGAGGATGATATATTCCTCATCGTACCCTACCCGAGCGGAACGAGGATTGTGGAGCGCGCGATCAGCCGGTTGCCCTTGTACACCACGGTCGAGGGAATGAAAGAGCTTGAAGAACGCAAAAAGCTGCCGCCGACCGAAGAGGATAAGAGAATATTCTTAGAGACACAAAACTATGAGATGGGTACGGTCGTCCCCCCCAAATCCAGGCAGGAAGTCGGTTACGGAATGGCGAAAAAAGACGTGGACTGGGTAGACGAAAAAAAGAGATTTAATAAATAAGCGTATATTTTAGCTGATAAAGCCAATTGGATGGTATTGCCATTTGCGGAATCTTCCACGACCTGATAGGAGAGTGATTCCATGTATAATTTCAGACCGGTTTCCGCCCGTACAGCGCGCCTGCGCGACCGGATCCGCAACCGCGTGACGCAGCTCGATTCCGAACGCGCGCTGATAGTTACCCAGGCATATAAAGATATTGTCAATCTCGTTCCCACCATCAAAAGACCAACCATTCTTAAAGCCGTGGCCTCAAAAGTTACTTTGCGTGTTGAGGATGAAGATGTCCTAGTCGGCAACAGGGGACGGTATTTTTCCAGCTGCGTCTGCTATCCGGAGACAAACGGGGGACATAACTGGGTGACCGACGCCATAGCTAATGGCGAGTGGACACTGGAAGATGACGGCTTATGGCATAATCCGCTTACAGAGGATTTAAGGCTTATCGCCACTCCCGAGGATGTTGCGGCTATCGAGAGCATTCAGGGTTTCTGGGAAAATAAGACTTATAACGTCATCGGCGACGGCTGGGCTCCGGAAGGCCTTGACGAGCTCAAACGTCTGGGCGCAACGAAGCATTCCATATTCATGAAGCACCTTATAAATCTCCGCCCGGGACATATGATTCCTGGGCATATGAAAATCATCAACGTGGGCTACGGCGCCATCCGCAAACAGGCGCAGGACTGGCTTGACGAGCACTTCGGCAACATCATGGGAGACGATGTAAAAAAATATCTGTTTTATTCCTCGGTTGTTGTTGCTTGCGACGCTGCATCCATTTTTATCCGCCGCTACGGTGACGCGTGTCTTGAAAAGGCAGCCGCGGAAAAAGACCCCGCCCGCAAAGCCGAGCTTGAACGAATGGCCGACAGCCTGTACTGGATCTCCGAAAATCCCGCGCGCACATTCTGGGAAGCGGCGCAGGCCTCCCTGCTCTACGAACTTCTCCTGTATCAGGACGGCTGCACGGCTTTTTCGATCGGACGGTTCGACCAATTCACATACAAGCAGTTTAAGCATGATATGGACGCCGGGACCCTCACGATGGACGAAGCGCAGGAGATAGTAGACGCGTACTTCCTCAAGCTGAACAACTATTACGGAGGAAAGAGCCCGTATAATGTCCAGATGACCGGTGCGATCACATATCAGCACACCACCATCGGCGGCGTGGACAGAGACGGAAACGACGCCACCAATCCTATAACTTTCATGGTTCTGGAGTCTATTGCCCGGCTCAAGCTCCACGACCCGACCATATCACTGCGCATCGATAAGGATACGCCGAAGGAAATCTGGGATCTTGCGATCGAGACAACGAAGCTCATCGGAGGCCTGCCTCTGTTTCAGAACGACGACGTCATCATAAAAGGGCTGGTGCGTGAAAACGGCTTTACTCTTGAGGACGCGCGGGAATACGCTATTATGGGCTGTCAGGAAATAATGGGCCCCGGCATGGAATATCCCTGCGCGAACGGAAACACGGCACCGTATTCCAGCCTCAACTACGGAGTCGTCTTCAGCATGGCGATAAACGACGGAAAAAATCCCATCAACGGCGAGCAGTGCAGCATACATACGGGATATCTGTATGAAATGACATCTATCGAAGAAGTCCGCGAGGCCATGCGCAAGCTTGTTTTTTACCTCATAAAGCTTCAGGTCAGCGTTGACAACTACACGGAATATCTGCACCAGTTCTACGGCACGGAAAATCTGGTATCCCTGAGCATGGAGGGATGCATGGAAAAAGGCATGGACGCGACCTGGGGCGGCTGCAAATACAACTCCTACGGCGGAACGGCAACCGGTCTTGCGACTATAGCCGACTGCCTTACTACAATTAAGTACATGTGCTTTGACAAGAAGCTCTGTACAACCCGCGAGCTTTATGACGCGGTGATGGCCAACTGGGAGGGTTATGAACCGCTCCGTCAGCGCATTCTTTCCGAGGTGCCGCATTACGGCAACGGCGACCCATACGCCGACATGGAAATGAAATGGATCTGCGACACGTACTATGACGCTTGTAAGGAATGCAGCAGCATGCGCTGTACAAATTACAAGGCCGGCCTTTACGGCGCTGCGGACCATGTTACGCAGGGCTATATAACCTGGGCGACTCCGGACGGGCGCGTTACGGGAGAACCTATCGCCGACGCCAGCTCGCCTGCCCAGGGCCGGGACGTAAACGGACCTACCGGCGTATTCATCTCTTCCGTCTGCTTTGATCACTCAAAGTTCATGGACGGTCTCGCTGTGAACCTGAAGATCCACCCCAGCGCGTTAAACGGTCATGACGGCATCGAAAAGCTTAGGGACATGACGCTGTCCTATTTTGATAACGGCGGCATGGAGGTCCAGTATAACGTCGTCTCCGCCGATCTTCTGCGGGAAGCGCAGGCCAGCCCGGATGATTACAAAGACCTTGTTGTCAGGATCGCGGGCTTCAGCGCTTACTTTGTCGAGCTCAGCCGGGACTGCCAGAACGACCTTATAAGAAGGCACGATCATAACGTTTAGAGATGACGTTTCAGACACCTTGTCCGCTCACGGACGATCCAAACCCTGTGTTTGATATGCTTAATACCGGTATCCTTTTTGTGGGATACCGGTATTACTCTAATTCTTTGACGGCCCGGAAACTTAAATAGCTTTGTTCGTCCGTTTTCATTTTCGTATAAACGCCGCCGTGATACACAATGATATACGCCTTGCGCTCGTCATCGGCGGGGGTATCCAGGGTCCAATAATATATTACTTTCGAATGAACGTCCCACAAAGGAGACTCTTTGTCC
>Ga0123334_1001126_pt1 | contig 34769 bp, 28 predicted proteins | sample BiotimSIPDNA_FD_89706 | JGI IMG/M metagenome (GOLD analysis project Ga0123334, IMG submission 89706) | Anaerobic biogas reactor microbial communites from Washington, USA - Biogas_R1 time_0 SIP DNA | ecosystem: Engineered > Bioreactor > Anaerobic > Unclassified | place: Washington, USA...
CTCCGAAACTTTTTATTTTCCGGTGCTTGACTTGTTCTTTTATCATTTCCTCAATGAACTCGCGCTTCTCGCGCCGCTTGATTTTCTCAAAGCGGGTGCAAATGTAAAGATTTTATTTCCTTTCTTCCAAACTTTTTCGAATCTTTTTTTCCTTTTTTTTTAATCCATTGTGGCCCTGAAGATATATCTCTGATAACTCCCCTAAAAACACGCAGAATCGTAGTTCCAAAAAAAACAAAAACCCGGAATCATTTACCGGGAAATCCCCTTTACATATCTTTATTTGAACGCCGCTCTATCTCTAAAGCGGGTGCAAAGAAATGCCCTTTTTTTGAATCATCCAAACCTTTTTGTAAAGTTTTTTGAAGTTTTTTACACATTTAAAAATTGAACATTGAATAACAAGATGTTATACATTAAAAAAATACACCATTAAATTCATTTTGTACTTTCAATATTGCACAGCGAGTCTTAACTCATGAAAAAGGTGATAATAAATTCCACCTGTCGCATATTTTACAATCTCAAAAAAGAAATCTAATGATGTTTTTCTTAGATGAAAATCTTTTGCTCTGGATGGTATTTTCTAAATCCAATGTTTTTGGCCCGCGTGACCAATCTAAATTAATTGTTAAGAACAGTGTTTATTCTATTTCTTATTTCAGAAAGCAGAGAAATTCCCCAACGGGTGTTCTGTCAAAAATCAGATTCGTTTATACAATATATTAATGAGTCGACAAAATTTCCATTGAAATAATAATTTTCACGAAAATGGGCTTCTTTGCTAAACCCTATTTTTTTCAGGAGTGCTATTGATGCTCGATTATTTGGATTGACGCTAGCCTCAATGCCGTGAGCGTTCATTTGATTAAATCCGAAGCACAATACTTCGTGTAATGCTTCTTTCATGTATCCTTTTCCCCAATAGAAAGGATGTAATGAGTAACCAATCTCTGCCCTGACATTTTCATAATTGATTTTCCATAAGCCAATGTATCCAATTAATTTTTGGTTATGCAATAATTGTATGGCCCAATTGATCCCTATTTGCTGAGAATAATCGGAATTCATCTGTTCGATCATCTGCCGTGCTTGATTATGATTTTCGAAGGGGAAAGAGTCCATATACTGCATTACCTGTTCGTTTGAACGAATTCCAAAAAATGCAGCTGTATCGTCGAGAGAAAATTGCCTTAATAAAAGCCTTTCTGTTTCAAGAAGGGGAAACTCGTTGAAGATTCTGGTATTTATTCGGGTATTCATGACATGAAATCATAAAATGAAACACATGTTTGATTGTCTACACCAACATTGGATCGTACCCATAGCGAAGGTTGCAATCGAGTGAGTTTATTTGAGACATTTCCTCTTCGGTTAGTTGGAAATCGAATATTTCAGCATTCGTTTTAATATGTGCTCTTGAAGCAGATTTTGGAATAGTAAGAACCCCGCGTTGCAAATCCCAGCGTAAAACCACCTGAGCTGCATTTTTATCATATTTCTTACCTACTTCTTTTAAGAGAGGGATGTCGAATACCCGTCCTTGCATGATTGGACTCCAAGCCTGAACTTTAATCCCAAGATGCTTACATGTCTTGAGTAACTCCGATTGAATAAGATGTGGGTGAAATTCGATTTGATTGATGGCTGGTATTATTTCGGCTTTATCCAGAAGTTTATCTAAATGTACTTGCAGGAAATTGCTTATCCCGATGGCTCTTAATCGGCCTTCCTTGTATATTTTTTCGAGAGCTTTCCACGTATCTGTAAACTTTCCTGTTACTGGCCAATGAACGAGATACAAATCAGCATAATCGACACCAAGTAAATGGCAACTTTTATCGTAAGCCCGAAGCGTTTGATCATAGCCCTGATCGGTATTCCAGACTTTTGTGGTAATAAATATCTCATTGCGTGTGACATTAAATTCCTTGATTGCTCGTCCGATGGCTTCTTCATTATTATAGAAAGCGGCGGTGTCGATAAGACGATACCCGTAATCGATTGCTGAACATACTGCTTTGGATGCTTCATCTCCGGTAAGTTGCCAAGTTCCTAAGCCGAAATAGGGCATTTCTACCCCATTATTCAATTTTGTTTTCCCATTAATGCCTGTGATTGTCATAGCTATTAATATTTAAAATTTTAACCTCAATGCACATTTATGTTTGAATCGCTTATTATCAACATAACTATATAGAATAAACAATCCGTTGCCGGCGATTAAAAGAGTCTGGTAAATTTTCTGGGTATAGGAGTTTCAAACCGCATTGGTTTTTTAGTTATCGGATGAATAAATCCCAATGCTTTGGCATGTAATCCCAGTCGATTGATGGGATTCTGTGTTCCACCGTACTTTTTATCATCGATAATCGGATATCCATATTCTTGCAAATGAACCCTTATTTGGTTCTTCCTTCCGGTATCGAGGCGTATTTCCAAAAGGGTAAACTTGTCGGTACGTTTAAGCACTTTAAAGTGAGTCTTTGCCAATTTGCCATTCTCAGGATTTTGGTCTGAATACACAACCATTGCAGCATTTTCGTGTAAATAGGAAGTAATTTCCCCTTCGTCGACAGGAATAACACCTTCTGCTACAGCAATGTACTTCCGCTCAGTTACCACATCTCGCCAATTGTCTTGCATCAAATGCTGAACTTTGGTACTTTTGGCAAAAACCATCAAACCAGAAGTATCGCGGTCGAGGCGATGCACAATAAATATTTTATTTTCAGGATTTTGTGTTTTTACATGTTTACTTAAAAAACTATATGCTGTATATTCCCTCTCGCTTCGAGAAGCTACCGAAAGTATCCCAGCATGTTTGTCGATAACAATAAGATGTTCGTCTTCAAAAACAATTGAAAAGCCTCTGAATGACTTTGTTACAGGAGAACGTTCCCACTTGATTTTCAATATACTTCCTGCTTTTAACCGAACGTTATACCGAGTTTGTACTTTACCGTCAACCTCAATTTGTTCGTTTGTTAATAAACTTTTGATATTGTTTCGGTTTTTATGGGGTAATTGCTCGATAAGAAACGCCATCAATTCCGATTCGTGGGTTACATTTATTAATGTATCGGGTTTAAAGCCCTTTTTGCTTTTTGCCATATTCAAATTATTCTTCAATTTCTTTAACTCGCCCAACCTGACCGTCGGTTAAGCGTACTTTAATTCCATGTGGATGAAAGGCTGACTTTGTCAATAATGTTTCAACAACTCCTTCGGTAAGCTTTCCGGTGCGCTGATCTACCTTTAGTACAATCTTTACTTTTGAGCCTGGTTTTATTGCGTTTCGATTGTTACCTTCCATTGTGAGTTACTATTACTATAAACTATCCCTTCAACTTACGCCTTTTGCGCAAAAAATTCGGTGCAAAGGTAAGAAAGAAAAAGCGGCAACATATTGATTGCGAAAAAAAAGGCTGAACATTTGTCCAGCCTTGTAATTTTTTAAGCTATTGTGGTTTTCGAAAAAATTTTCTCACTAAACTTCGTTAGTTATTCCATTCCTCCCATGCCTCCCATATCCATCATATCCGATGCGCCTTCAACTTCATTACGGTTTTCTCCATTTTCTCCGTTTTGTGGCCGTTTCTGTTTATAATTATTGATTTTATAAGAAACAGATAGTGCAAAGACTGGCGATCGCATATCGAATTTCGACTTTGAGTAAAAGTCAGGACCATTTGATTCGAACCCGAATTTTGCAGTATTCAGCACATCGCGGACAGAAAAGGTCAAATTCAATTTATTGTTGAACAAATCTTGGCGTACGGCTAAATTTGAAAAAGCAAAGCCCTCGCGGCGACCTTGTGCCGATGTTGTTGGACTGTTATACATTCCGTCGATCTGCAATTTTGTTGTTTTTGTAATCGTAAATGTATTGTTTATGCGGGTATTCCAGTTTGTACTCGATTGATCGACATTGCCGCCATAAAGTTCTCCGTTGATGCGATATTGATATACATTTCCCATTATATTAATCATCCACCACTTGGCAGGGTTATAATTAAAAATGGCTTCTACCCCGGTAGAATAGTCGGAACCGATATTGGCAAAAGTCTGCAACATAACATTTTCAGAATAAACGCTCCTGATTTGTTCAATTTTATTATTTGTTTTTCGATGATAAATTTCGGCCGAAATAAATCCTTCAGCAAGCTGCAGTTGATATCCTGCTTCGTATGAATCGATATATTCGGGCTCCAGGGCCGGATTACCTTTTCTAATATTATACGCATCAACATGGGTAGTAAAAGGCTCTAAGAATTGACCTCTGGGCCGTTGAATACGTCGGGTATAACTTGTCGTAAACTGGTGTGATTCTGAAAGATTAAACGAAATATGAATTGTTGGGAAAAAGTCCCAACGATTAATTGTATACACTTCGTTTGCTCCTGAATATGTAATCGACCTGTCGGTATATTCTGTCCGCAATCCTAATTGATATCCCACACCTTTTGTGGAATTGCTCCAAGTAGCATATAACGAATGAATATCGCGAGAGAAATCAGAATCGGTATAATCCGCTGAAGCTTTCGATGGCTTATAATCATCAATAATTGAATATCTGTACACATCATTCCATTCAAAATCACGATCTAAACGAGCTTGATAGCCAGTTTCAATTTTCATTTTTTCAGATAACGGTAAAACATAGTCAAGTTTAAACCGTACTTCATCTTCATTCCCTATCTCCCAGTTTTTCTGACCATTATAAAACTCATTGCCATTCAAATAGCGATTATAGTAAGTATAGTCTTCATTTTCACCCTGCTGATAACGTAAATAAGCTGTCAGTTCTTCTCCCGGTTTATTAAAAGTTCTTCTATAGTCGAGGTTAACTGAATAATTATCGCCAGAACCAGTACTGCTATTTTTTGTTAATGTATTCAAAAATAAACCATTAGTTGAAGATTCGGTATAATCGCTTGTGCCTCCATTCATCCTTGACCGGTTGTTGGTATTGGCACTCAGTGATAATGTATTCTTGTCGTTGATGAAATAATCTATACCGGCTTTTATCGACCATGCGTTAAATTCACGATCGCTTTTCCCAATTGAAATTGTAGAAATTGTATCGGCACCAAAAGTTTTATTGATACTTTCCGATTCCCCTCCCCCTTTGTTATTAGACCGGTTTCCACCGACAAAGAAGTTAAATTTACCTTTTTTGAAATTTAGCAAAAAATCGCCCGATAACGAGCCATAGGAGTCGGCATTGGCATTGGCAATACCACTAAAACCCATGAGCTTACTTTTCTTTGTGTTGATATTTATAATCCCCGAATTCCCATCAGGATCGAATTTTGCCGATGGATTTGTAATCACCTCAATATTACGGATTGTGCTGGCAGGAATTTGTTCGAGGGCATCAGCAGCTGTAAAAGGCGTTGGGCGTCCGTCGATGAGCACAGTAAAATTTGAACTTCCCCGTAGGCTAACATTTCCTTCAATATCGACCGAAACAGAAGGTGAATTAGCCAGCACATCAACAGCTGTACCATTGGCCGATGTTGGGAACTGAGAAGGATCGATAACTTTCTTGTCGATTTCATAAGCAATAGCTTTGTTTTGCGCAACGACTTTTACTTCCTTAATATTCTCGGACGAAGGAGCCAGTTGAATTTCACCAAGATCGACCTGCATCTGGTTTTTGGTTACAGAAATGTTGTTAAGAGACAACTTGTCGTACCCAATAAATTTTACTTCAACATAATACACCCCCTGGTCAAGCCCTGTCAACTTAAACGTTCCTAAATCGTTTGCAATAGACCCACTGACCAAAGAGGAATCGGCTGATTTATAGATTGCAACATTGGCATATTCAAGGGCTACATTACTGCCCTTTTCAACAATCTTCCCCTTAACAACTCCTGACCGGGGAGCAAGCGGAACTTCGGTACCTGGTTTAGTGCTGGAAGGGATCTGAGACATGGCCGTAGCCAATAAAAATACAATTGACACAACTGTCAAAATCAACTTTTTCATACAATTTATCTATTTAAAATCTAACTCTAACTAATAAAAACGAACGCTAGGTAGACTTTTAAACAACTTGAAAGTTTAATGAGTTTACCAGCAGAAATCATATTTAACTACGTTTTAACAATGCAAAAAAAAATCGGCCAGAAACTGACCGATTTTGCATTTGGGGTGAAAGATGGGGCTCGAACCCACGACCCTCGGAACCACAATCCGATGCTCTAACCGACTGAGCTACATTCACCATGTTCGCACTTTCTAAAAATGCGGTGCAAATATAGTATTTTATTTTATTTGAAAACACTCATCGTCCAAATTTCAACTTTTTTTGTTTAACTGCTTATTTCTTGTCACAATAAAATCTTCGGTGAAATGTTCTATTTTTGCACAACATCAATTTGTATTTCCGATTGAAAAAATTTGAACTATCGAATGTCAGGGCACTTCAGCTCTTCCAACTTATCAGGTATGGTTCGCTGTTCCTGATTGGTATTCTGTTCTCAAAATCGGATTTTGGGCAAACAAACATTGGCCAATACGAAACATTCACCCTTTTAGCCGGTGCATTTACTTTTTTTTGGATCAACGGGTTCCTGAAAGTTATGATGCCCCTTTCGGCTGGAAAAAGCGAAGACGAACAGAAAGTATTGATATTCAATTCTGCTCTTTTAATCATGTTTTTTTCAGTTTTGGCTGCCATACTTTCGTTCAGCCTGAGTACCCCATTTTCTTCAATATTACTCAACGGTAACCAAATGCCCATGCCTTTAGTGCTAAGTGGGTACATTCTTTTTAATAGTCCATCGCTGATTATCGAATACATCTACCTTATAAATAATAAACCTAAAAAAACCGTAGCTTACGGGACAATTGTTTTCGGGTTACAAATAGTAACTGTAGGCCTCCCCCCTTTTCTGGGATATGGGCTCAATGTCGTTCTGTTAGCATTACTGGCAATCAGTGTCCTGAAATTTATTTGGATGATAATCGTTTTGCTTCAATATGCAAAGATCAAAATCGATCGAACAATAATCAGCGAATATTTATCAACAGGAACGCCTCTTGTAATCTCGACCCTCTTAGGTTCATCGGCCAGTTATATCGATGGTTTTATTGTCACCTCAAAGTTCTCGCCCGACGAACTGGCTATTTTTAAATATGGAGCGAAAGAACTTCCCCTTGCTCTACTTTTAGCCAACTCACTCAATATGGCTATGTTACCAAGGTTGGCTGTGAAGAACATGAGTAAAGCCTTGGTTGAATTCCGTTCAGAGGTGTACCGTTTGCATTGGACGCTAATACCATTAACAATAGTACTCATTTTCAGTTCACATTGGCTATTCCCAATCATTTTTAACCCAAAATTTCAAGAGAGTGCTTCAATATTCAACATAACATTAATGCTGGTTATCAGTCGGCTACTATTTCCTCAAACGTTGCTGACGGCACAAAAAGAAACCCGGATACAGGTGTGGGCATCTCTTTTTGAGATCATAATTAATGTAAGCACAAGCATTTGGCTATCAAGTAAAATTGGCATAACAGGGATTGCTTACGGCACTTTTATTGCCTATCTGTTCGAAAAACTGTTTTTAATGGTTGCCTGTAAGAAAAAACTAAAAATAGGCCCGGCTGAATATCTTCCGCTTAAAACCTATTTCATTTCAACCTTATTGCTGGCAGCAACGTTTATTTTTGTTGAATTTGTAATAATGAAATAAATGGAAGAATTTTTACTCGATAATAGCGAAACTGAAAAATTATTCCGACAAATAGTCAGGGCAATCCCTTCGATGCAAAATGGAATAACCGCCGAAAGCATGACTCAGAGAGGAATTGTTTACGAAAAAAACTGGGGCGTTTCGTTAGTCGACCTGAAATCGTTCATTGCCAACATTGAAAAAGACCACTTACTGGCACTAAAGCTTTGGAACAAAAAATGGCGCGAGACAATGATTCTGGCCACCATGATTGACCAACCTGAAGTAATCAGTGAAGAACAAATGGATTTTTGGGTAAGGACTGCCGGAAATACCGAAATTGTAGAACAGATGGTTACAAACCTCTTTTCTCAAACCCCCTTTGCATTTGCTAAAGCACTGGAATGGTGCCGTGGTAAAAAATTTCTGGTCAAATATGCCGGATTGTTAATGATGGGACGGTTATCGCTCACTGCCCAAAACGACATTGACGAGATGTTTGAGGTCTTTTTTGAAGTACTGCCACCTCTTGCGAAAGACCCATCGCTCAACAACATTTTTTACAGGTCATATTGTCAGCTAGCCAGAAGAAGTGAATATTTGCACAATGCCTGTCTTTCGATGGCACAAGCATTGACTCAAGTGCCAGAACAAAACGCGCAAAATACTGGACTAGAGCTACTCAATGAACTTCGAACAGAAGAATTCATTACCCTAATAAAAAGAAAAGAAGAGTAAAAATTAGAAACATTAATTTTTTGCACACAAATTGATATTCTTGCAGAAGATTTAAAAATTTAAAACATGAACTTAACTCGTACATCAAATCCGTTTTTTGGCAGCAACACATTCAATAAAGCTGCATCGGTAGGTTATGCCGAAGAAACTATGACATTAAAGGGAACAATGAATAAAACCTCGTTAGTTCTTTTATTTGTATTTGCCTCGGCATTTTTCACTTGGAGGCAGTTTTTCGGAGCAGCAACAGCAGAAAACCCTTTCGCTGGTCTTAGCGCAATAAAAGTGTATATGCTCATTGGAGGAATTGGCGGATTTATTACCGCAATAATCGCTTCATTTAGTCCTCGAAAAGCCGGGTTCTTCACCCCTATTTATGCCATTTTCGAAGGAATGCTCCTGGGTGGGCTTTCTGCAATGTTCGAAGCACAATTTCCCGGACTGGTAATCAGGGCCGTAGCTATTACATTTGCAGTGTTCATTAGTATGCTTCTCATATATCAACAACGAATTATTAAAGTAACCGGAGCCTTCAGAAAAGGAATAATTGGGGCAATTTTTGGAATAACAATAATCTATCTCATCGGATGGATTTCAAGCCTTTTTGGCGCACCGTTAGCTTTCCTCAGCGGAAATGGTTCATTCGCCCTAATTTTCAGCATTATAGTTGCAGGTATTTCAGCCTTCAGCCTTTTGCTCGACTTCGATTTTATTGAACAAGGTGCGATGGCTGGAGCCCCAAAATACATGGAATGGTACTCGGTATTTGGGTTATTGGTATCTCTGGTTTGGCTATACATCAACATCTTACGCGTGCTATCAATTTTTGCCAGCCGCGACTAACCATGCCTCTTTTCCGAAAGAGCTTGTTATAAATTATCAGGTTTCAGAAGATAAAATTGCTTCTGAAACCTGATTAAAATTAAAAAGCGATGAAACTTATTGAGGTAACAGATAGAAAGACTAAAAAAAGTTTTCATGCTCTCCCCAAGATAATCTACAAAGATGATCCAAACTTCACCTTTCCTTTGGTGGGTATGGTTGAAGAGAATTTCGATCCCGAAAAGAATTCCTTTTTCAAACACGGGAAAGCTATCCGATGGATAGCAATTGATTCAAAAGAAAAACCACTGGGACGTATTGCGGCATTTATCGATTTCGACAAAGCCCAACGCTTTGAACAGCCAACAGGGAATATTGGTTTTTTTGAATGCACCAACGACCAACATGTAGCCAACCTTCTTTTCGATAAAGCAAGAGAATGGCTCGGCACCCATGGTATGCAGGCCATGGACGGCCCCGCCAATATGGGCGAAAACTACATGAACCACGGCCTTCTTGCTTGGGGTTTTATGCCTCAAGGGTACGGAATGCCATACAACCCGCCCTATTATGTGGAGTTGTTCAAAAATTACGGGTTCAATGTCTATTATGAACAATATTCATATCATATCGACTATACTAAACCATTCCCCGAACGTTTCTGGAAAATTGCTGAATGGGTAGCTAAAAAACCACAGTTTTCTTTCAAACACTTCGACTGGAAAGACTCGGAAAAATTCATAAATGATTTCTGTACCGTGTATGAAGGGGCTTGGCAGAAACACGAGCATTTTAAGGCCATTGACCACGATGAACTAAAATCGTTCCTGAATTCGGCGAAGTTAATCCTCGACCCCGAATTTGTTTGGTTTGCATATCACAACAACGAACCCATTGCCCTATTGGTAATGCTTCCCGATTTTAACCAAGCCTTACGCTATATTAAGAACGGGAGCCTTAACCTGTTGAATTTTCTGAAACTATTATATTTCTTAAAAAAAGGCAAGTTTACACGCACCCGAATCATCATCATGGGTATTGTAGAAAAATTTCAGAAGTCTGGAATTGAGTCGGCCATATTCTGGCACATGGAGAATGATGCAATGCTGCATAAGCCTCAATATAAGGAAGTAGAAATATCTTGGGCAGGCGATTTCAACCCAAAAATCATTTCAATTTATAAAGCCACTGGAGCAGCTCATGCCAAAACACATTACCAAATGCGCTTTCTTTTCGACAGAGAAAAACCATTTGAAAGATGTAAAATAATTGAATAACAGAAACATACAAGTTTAAAATAAATATTTTATAAACCTTGAAAATGTTTTCAGAAAATGTTTTGCACAATTTAAATGAATACCTATCTTTGCAACCCGTTATAAATTAGAAATCATAAGCGCAGTAAAATGAAAGAAGGTATTCACCCTAAGAATTATCGTTTAGTAGCGTTCAAAGATATGTCGAACGAAGAAGTAGTTATCACTAAATCAGCTGCTTCAACGAAAGAAACTATTGAGATTGATGGTGTGACTTATCCATTGTTCAAGTTAGAAATTTCAAGTTCATCGCACCCGTTCTACACTGGTAAGATGAAGTTGGTTGACACCGCAGGTCGCGTTGACAAGTTCATGAACAGGTATGCTAAGCACATGGAAAATCGCAAGTAAGCAATACTAAAGATACTCAAGAAAAGCCTCGCCTTTAATGGTGGGGCTTTTTTTGTATCAACTCATAAAAGAAGACAACAAAAAAAGCCGCTCCATTTTGGAACGGCTTTTCGGTTTTATATCATTTTTTAATAATACAGAAAACGTTTGATCTTCTTTGTTGCAGTCTTTTCGAAAGGCTCGGGATGTACAATAACCAATTGAACCCGTGAAAATTTATTAACCTGAGAATTGACATAGTTCTGCAGCTCAACTGACAGTTCTTCAATCTTCTTCTCGAAGAGTTGACTCGCCTGATCTTTAAGATTTGTATACTTGGCTTCAAGTTCCTCCATATTGAAATGAACCATAGCCACAAGTTTCCCTTTCTTCTGAACTACAACCGACTCAAGTACATATTTGAAACGATTGATAATAGCCTCAATTTCTTCGGGATAAATATTTTCGCCACTGGCACCAACGATCATATTTTTCAATCGTCCTTTAATATAGAGGTAACCATGTTTATCGAAGCACCCAAGATCACCTGTACGAAACCAACCATCGGGAGTTAACACTTCACTGGTTATTTCAGGTTCTTTGTAATACCCTTTCATTACATTATCACCTTTTGCCCATATTTCGCCTTCGCCAGTAATTGGATCTGGATCGTTAATTTTAAGAGTAACCCCTTCCATGGTTGGACCAGTTGATTGATAACGTCCCTTGTACGAGTCGAAACCAGCCAACAACGGCGATGTTTCAGTGAGGCCATAGCCGATGGCATACGGGAAATTGGCTTCTATAAGAAATCGCTCTACCTGAGGATCAACCTTGGCTCCACCAATGCCGAAAAATTTAAGTCTGCCGCCAAATGTTTCATACAATTTTTTTCCGGCAACCTTATTAAGTAGCTTACGTGTAGGTGTAAATTTATACAGGGTACGAGTAATGGCTTTCCCATTGATTTCGGACAATACCTTGCCTTTATATACCTTTTCCATAATCAGCGGAACGGTAAGCATAATGGTTGGCCGAACCTGTTTCATAGCAGGAATAAGGACTGATGGCACAGGTGGCTTACGAAGATAGTAAATTGCAGTGCCATACATAAGTGGAAGAATCAGACCGATCGTGTTTTCATAGGTATGCGATAATGGAAGAACCGAAAGCATACTGTCTGTTGTATCCATCGGATGTATTATTCCCGATTGCCTTGCTGAAAAAACAAGGTTTTTATGAGTAAGCATCACTCCTTTTGATTTTCCAGTGGTCCCTGATGTGTAAATGATAGATGCAACACGGTCAGGTTCGATTTCGTATTGATTGGCCGGTTTGTCTGTGTCGACTAACGATGATTCCAATCTTAACAGCTCTTTTTCGTCAGTACCTTCGGGTACTACTGCAAAATTTTCAATTGATACAATAAGTTTCAGTTGATCACTTTGAAAATCTAATATCTTCCGATACAGACCTTCTGAAACGAAAATAGCTTTAACCTCTGCATGGTTAAGTACATTGGCAATTTCCTGCTCAGTAAAATCGGGCAGGATTGGTACAATAGTAACCCCCATGGTGGCCAGAGAAAAATACGTAATCCCCCAATTGGGCTGGTTAGAGCTAAGTATTGCTACTTTGTCATCGCTTGTAATTCCCTGTTTTTCGAGAAAGGCAATGATAGAATTGATTTTAAGGATAACTTCACCATAAGTGACCGGCCTTTCTCCCACATATCCTAATGCCGGTTTGTCGCTGAATTGTTCGGCAGATCGCTTAATCAGACCGCCTAATGTTTTTACCTCCATTAACCCATTTATAAAATAATACAACAAAGGAACTAAATATATTCCCGAATTGTTCTGAATGCAATGATTTTACGCAATAAAATTAATATAAAGCATTGAATATCAAAATACAAAACTCAAAAAATGTTTGAAAAAAAAATCCAATAGTTCAAAAATATGAGAAGTAATAGTATTTTGTCGGACATTTCAATATCTGAAAGCAAACGATAACCAAAGCAACCAATAAAAAATTTAGAAATATATTGTCTAAAAAAAAAGCTGATGGAGACAAACGAAATAATAAAATGCATTGCTGAAACAGTTAAGCAACAACAAATGAACGAAAGCGGAGGCCACGACTGGTGGCACACCTTACGTGTATGGGAAATGGCCAAATACATTGCAGAACAAGAAAATGGGAACCAATTTATTGTGCAAATATCGGCATTACTTCACGACATAGCAGATTGGAAATATAACGAAGGAAACGAATTTGCCGGAGGAGAAAAAGCCCGTGAACTACTTTGTGGCTTTTCGTTGTCAAAAGCAACTATAACAGAGATATGCTCAATTGTCGATAACATTTCATTCAAAGGAGCCAAAACCCAGATAAGTGAGTTAAGCCATAACGGGAAAATTGTTCAAGATGCAGACCGCCTCGATGCCATTGGAGCCATTGGTATTGCACGTACATTTGCCTACGGGGGGTTGAGAGGCCGGCCTATGTACGACCCCGAAATACGACCCCAGCGGCATAAATCTTTCGATGAATATAAAGAATCTGTTACCCCAACAATCAACCATTTCTACGAAAAATTACTTTTACTGAAAGATCGAATGAATACTCCTACAGCTAAGCAAATTGCCGAAGAACGCCATCGTTGGATGGAACTTTTTCTTGAACAATTCTATCGCGAATGGTACTTTTGCGAAAACTCGAACACTTATACACCATGGAAATAAATAAAGTAATCAAATTTTTCGAAAACGACCGCTTTGCCGCTCATTCAGGGATAAAAGTAGTTGAAGCATCGGAAGGCTATTGCAAAGCAGTAATGGAGATTTCTGATTTTCACCTGAATGCAGCAGGCGTGGTTCAGGGAGGAGCAATTTTTACACTGGCCGATTTTGCTTTTGGCTTAGCATCGAACAGCTCAGGACAACTCGCGTTGGCTATAAATGTGAATATTACATTTTTGAAAGGAAAACAGTCGGGGACTCTTTTTGCTATTGCCCGGCAGCTTGACGACCCGAAACGAATAGGAGCCTATACTGTAAGCGTAACCGACGAAAACGACCAATTAATTGCCACTTTCAACGGATTGTGTTATTGTAAGAAAGAGACAATCGGCGGTTAAAACAATGGTTTTCGCACAATTATTCATACATTCGTTTCAAACAAAAAATGCGTATGGATTTTCGAGGAAAGACATTTTGGATAACCGGTGCGGCATCGGGTATGGGGCGCGCGCTCTCGTTAAAGTTAGCCACATATCAAGTTCGCTTAATCATCTCCGATCGCGATGAAGCCGGCTTAGTGGCTACTGCAAAGGAAATCACTTCACGAAATAGTACTGTTCGGATTGAACCTCTTGACATGCTTGACGCCCAAGCCATAGAACAAACAGCTAAGCGCGTTATTGCGGATGGCGAAAAAATCTCTGGTCTGTACCAATTTGCAGGCATCAGCCAGCGCTCACTTCTAATTGATACCCCTATGGAAAACATCAGGAAAATAATGGAAGTGAATTTCTTTGGAGTAGTTGCCCATACAAAAGCCGTGCTGCCACATATGATTGAGAATGGTGGAGGCCAGCTTGCCGCAACATCAAGCATCGTAGGAAAATTCGGTTTTCCCTATCGCACAGCCTATTCCGCATCGAAGCATGCTATACACGGTTTTTTTGAAAGTCTCCTTGCCGAAAATTCGAAATACAATATAAAAACCAGTGTACTCATCCCGGGCAGGGTTCAAACCAACATATCAAAATTTGCTTTAGAAAAAGACGGCTCGGAACACGGAGTAATTGATCCGGGCCAAGCCAACGGAATAAGTGCAGAGAAAGCTGCAAATATGATTTTCAATGGGCTAAAAAAAGAGAAAAAAGAAATTTGGGTAGGTGCAACCGAAATGCAAATGGTGAATATACGCCGTTTCCTGCCATGGCTCTATTACAAACTGGCACCACGAATTAAACCAATGTAGAAACAAAAAAGTAAAATCTATGTCAATCCAAATCAACGGGATCCAGCAATTAGGGGTTGGAGTTGTAAATACCAACGAAAGTTTCGCATGGTATCGACGCCATTTCGGAGTTGATATTGAAGTTGTTAACGAAAAGGCTATGGCCGAATATATGCTCCCATATACAGGCGGGCAACCTCGGAAACGGCACACTGTTCTTGCAATGAACCTTCAAGGCGGAGGAGGTTTCGAGATTTGGCAACACACAGGAAGAGAACCCCTTAGTCCAGATTTTGAAGTTAAAATTGGCGATTTAGGCATATCGGCAGGAAAGATGAAAACCACCGACATAGAAAAAACATATGATGCTTTCAATAAAAAAGGACTCAATCTTCTTACGAGCATAACTACTGACCCATCGGGAAGAGCCCACTTCTTTATGAAAGACGCTTACAATAACCTTTGGGAATTTATAGAATATAAGGAATTTTTCACCAAAACAGCGGCCGTTAACGGAGGTGTATTGGGGGCTATTATTGGGGTAAAAAATATGGAGGAAAGCTTGTCGTTATATCGTGACATTCTGGGATACGACAAGACTATGTTTGACAAAACTGCTATTTTCAACGATTTTGCAGGCATTCCGGGAGGTGAAAACACCTATAGAAGAGTGCTTCTAACCCATAGTGATAAAAAAAACGGACCATTCAGCCCCATTTTTGGGAGCTCAGAAATTGAACTGGTTGAAGTTCACGAAAGGCAAGCCATAAAAATATATGAAGGCCGGATGTGGGGAGATCCCGGATTTATTCATTTGTGTTTCGATGTGCACAACATGAACGCAATCAGGAAAGAGTTAAATTCAAAAGGATTTCCGTTTACAGTTGACAGCGCAAAACAAATTGAAACATTCGACATGGGCGATGCCGCCGGGAACTTTGCCTATATTGAAGCTCCAGAGGGAACTTTGATCGAATTTGTAGAAACGCTGAAAGTTCCTATCATGCAGAAATGGGGAATTTTTATCGACTTAAGAAAACGGTCTCCACATAAACCTCTACCCCGGATTATTCTTAAAGCTTTCAGCTTGAAAAGAGTGCGCGAGTAACTTTACAGGATTTGTTTCAACAAAAATGGTGGAAATTTACGATCAGGGAAAAGTAGATGAACAACAGATGACTTACGTCATCATTGCATCGAGATACAACACTTCGTCATGGATTTTTGTCAGGCACCGCGACCGTAATACATGGGAATTGCCTGCAGGCCATATTGAACCAGGCGAAACGGCCATGGAGGCTGCCCGGCGTGAACTTTTCGAAGAATCAGGCGCAATAGATTATAAAATCACAGCACTTTTTGACTATTCGGCATGGCACAACGGAAAGCAGGGGTACGGACGCGTTTATTTTGCCGAAGTTGAAACTCTGGGCAAACTTCCCGAGTTTGAGATTGCTGAAATAACTATGCAACAAACCCTTCCTGAAGAGCTAACGTACAATAAAATACAAACATCGATATTTGAAGAAGTAAAAAGAATAATCACAATCAAAGATTGAATGCCAGTTTCCAAATGAAAACACCTGAGATTTCTTTTTCTATATCGCCATTCGACACAACGTATCTACCACAACTGGAAAAACTTCCTCCCGAGGAGTGGCAGAGCAATGCCTATGAACTATTTCTCCACTACGACTGGCAGCCATGGTTCTTAGCGTATCAATGCATAGTAAACGAACAGTTAGCAGGATTTGGAATGCTGATGATTTTCGACGAATTTGCTTGGTTCGGCTGGATTTTGGTTGCTCCACCATTCAGAAGAAAAGGTTTAGGAACAGCGATTACCCAACGATTAATAGATGAAGCAACGTCGCACGGAGCTAAAGGATTTATTCTAACTGCCACAGATATGGGTAAACCCATTTATGAAAAATTTGGGTTTACTGTCGACTCCAACTATTTGGCATTCAGTCTGCCTCACAATTATCGTTCTACATACAAAAAAGGGACAATCCGTAGGGCAACAAGTAACGATTTGGAAATAATATGCGACATGGACCTGCAAGCCACCGGAGAACAACGAAAGGCGCTTATAAAAAGCCACCTTGATGACTGTTTTGTTTATGACGATCAAAAAATCGAAGGATTTTATATGCCTTCCCTCGGAAATGGGTTCATTGTTGCATGCCACAAAGAGGCAGGAATTACTTTACTGAACTATCGATGCACAACCGACAAAAGAGCCATCGTTGTTCCTGAGCGAAATCAGGATATTGTTGATTATATGAGAAAAAAGCACTTCACCGAAGGATTCGCCATTCCCCGTATGACCTTAGGCAAAAGACCAGACTGGAGGCCATCGATGATTTTTAGCAGGGCAGCGGGATATTTGGGATAACGCACATGTATCCAACAAATTAAATACACGCACTTACTGTTATTTTATCAGTGCCTGGGCAAATTCTTTGATGTTCTTTCCTGAAAAATTTCCTGAAGACATAATCAACAAGTTGCAATTATGCCACTCTGTGTTTCTTAGTTGTTCAAAAAGGAGGTCAGAGTTGGTAAATACTTTACAATTTGTTCCCCCGAAAGCATCTTCAACATCACTAGCCGATATTGGTTCAAGCTTTTTATGCTCAATGGTATGCGCATCGAAATAAACATAGGCGACATCAGCACACTCCATTGACAAATGATACTGGGGCAAGAACTCGCGTTTCAAGCTACTGAATGTATGAAGCTCCATAACCGCAACAAGTTTTCTGTCTGAAAACTGCTTTTTAACAGCCATTGTCGTTGCTTTTAATTTTGAAGGAGAATGGGCGAAATCGTAAAAAACAGTGCATTGATCGTTTTTTGCAACCACTTCGAGCCGGCGCGAAGAACCGGTAAACGCAGAAATAGCCTTATAAAATTGCTCATCGGAAATACCCAATTTCTTACATACAAGATAGGCTCCTGAAATATTCTGCAAATTATGATCGCCAAAAACATGAAGCGGGAATTTCTTAGCACCGTTCACCAAAAAAGTAGTAGTCCCCTCAACAAAATGTTGATGTGTTGAGTAAGGAATTGCATCAACATTGGCAGGTAATTGATTCGCTATGGCACGAAGATTTTCATCGCCCTCGAAATAAATGAGAGAACCGTCTGGCTCAATCATCGAGGCAAAAATGCCAAACTGGTCAACATATCCTTCGAAAGTTGGGAAAACATTAATATGATCCCAGGCAATGCCTGTAAGCAGGGCAATATTAGGTTTATAGTGATGAAACTTCGGACGCAGGTCGATAGGCGAAGATAAATACTCATCTCCTTCAAATACAGCAATCTCAGTGTCATTATCAAGGTTCACCATTGTATCGAAACCATCAATAGTTGCCCCAACCATGTAGTCGAAATTAACACCGCAAAACTTCAACACATGCATTATCATCGAAGTTGTAGTGGTTTTCCCATGACTACCACCAACAACAACACGCGTTTTAGTTTTAGTCTGTTCGAAAAGATACTCGGGGTATGAATAAATTTTCAAGCCAAGCTCCTGTGCTTTAAGCAACTCCGGGTTATCTTTACGGGCATGCATTCCAAGAATTATCACATCGGGGCGTCCTTCAATAAGCTGAGGTTGCCAGCCTTGTACTGCAGGCAATAAAGCATATTTTTCGAGCCTCGATTTCGATGGTTCAAATATTTCATCATCGGAACCCGTTACGCGATAGCCTTTTTTGTGAAGCGCAATGGCCAGATTATGCATTGCACTGCCCCCGATAGCAATAAAATGAATATGCATGATGTTTGATTTTAAGTCGATAAAAATAATGAAATAGGTACATGTTTACTTCATGTTTTCTAATATTGCATAAAAAAGAAACCATGGAAATTTTCACTATCGATGCGGGCACCTTCCTTTGCGACGGAGGAGGTATTTTTGGTGGTGTACCTAAGTTATTATGGGAACGACAAATAAAAGCCGACCATCGAAACCTTATCCCGCTGGCTATGCGCTGCTTGCTGGTTGTAAGCGGTGAAAGGAAAATTCTTATTGAAACTGGCGCCGGAAATAAACTGAATAAAAAATTCGTTGAAAATAACGGCATCAGCAACCCTCATAGGCTCCTTGAATCTCTTGAAGAAAATGGGTTTTCACCATCTGAAATCACTGATGTTCTTCATACCCACCTCCACTGGGACCACTGCGGAGGAGGAACAACTTTTGATGAAAAGAAACAAGCTGTATTAACATTCCCCAATGCGACATACCATTGTGCGCGTTCGCAATGGGAAAATGCCATGAACCCCACCCCTCGCGAGAATGATGCCTTTTTTGAAGAAGACTTATTGCCTGTGCAAAAAAGCGGAAAGCTAAACCTTATTAATGACAACTGCGAATTGATACCAGGATTGGAACTACGGATATTTAACGGACACACCCCGGGCATGATCGTTCCAATTATTTCATATCAGGGAAGAAAAATTGCTTATGTAACCGATCTTACACCGTTAACTGCCAATATTCCGCTTAAGTGGATATCGGCTTATGACCTTTACCCGGTTACAGCCATGGAAGAAAAACTTTCGTTCCTTCGCGAAGCTCACGAAAATAAGTACATTTTATTTTTTGAACATGATACACAAACATGCTGTGCAAGCCTTCGCTGGGATGAAAAAAAAGGTCCCCTCGTAGAAAGAAAAGGAGACCTGCAATCTTTTATTTGACAAATTGATATTGAAAGTCAATTACATAATAGCATAATTAAACGACAATCCGAATTCTGTATTCTTCTGCAAATACCCTTCTGCCCCACCTTTCAGGTGCGGGTCGTGAAAATCGAACTTATAATAGAGTTTCAATGTTAGCTTATCGCTAACCATATAATCCGATTGAAAATCGATTGTATACAAGTGTGTTCCGCTTTGCATAAGACCTTTTTCATCAATCTTCCGAAAGAACGTTTTGTAATTACTGCTCGAAATATCGAGTCGCATATTAACATCATTCGAAACTTTTTCTGATTTACGTTTGGTTTTAATAATCATATCAAGGCCGGTAAAGCGGTATCCAACACCAACGGTAAATTCATTCTTTTTCATTTCACTAAGCTGCATATTGGCAAAACTAAAACTCATTGTCCTCGATTTAGAAATCTGGAAACTAGCACTAAAATCGTTAACAAAAGAAACATCGAGGTTGATAAGCGGGCTGAAATTTTCCTGAATGGTAATGGCCGTTATATCGAGTTCAGGCACAAAATAATTTTCGCCCTGATTCAGTTGACTGCGCACCCAACTAAAACCACTCTGATCGGGGCGGTACTCGAGGTTAGTTTCGAAATTTCCAACGGCATAGGTTGAACGATAGCTGTGTGAAAAGTTCAACGAGGTTACCTTATCTTTTAACCACGAGATGTTCTGCGGATCACCATTATAGTTTATGCGCCAGTTTGGCCTGATCCACGAAATTCCGGGGCGTGCAGTAAGCGGCATTTTTGATGCATCAATTCCACAATATGTTGCCAACAAGGCAGGAATTACCACATCTGATGAATTGAGAGAAATACCATTGGTGGTATCGCCGGGAACAGTACTTTTTGAATAACCAACACCAGCGACAAAGCCACGCTGCTCATTCAGCCTTCGCTGAATAATTTGCCGGTTTTCGTTTTTGAACTTATTGAAAAGTTCTGAGTTTGGATCACCCAGTCCTTCTCTAAAAGCAGTTCCGATAGTTAACACCGACATATCGAAATTACCGGTTTCCTTTCGGCTGAATTGTTCAAAAGCACCTTTAGTACTATTATATTGAACGAAACTGCTGATGTTTGATGATTCGCGGCGAGTTCCTGAGAACTCAATGCGGAAATTAGCAAAAGGCTCGAATGTTAACCCAAGGTTCCATGTTTCGGTACTTTGAGAAAGGAACTGCTTAAGCGTAGTTGTATCTTTAGAAATCCATCCTTTGTTTGCGGCAATTAGGGCAAAATTCTCATCTTGCCAACCTAAAAGAAATGGTACGCCGGGAGCCAACGACAAACCGCCTCCGGGAAGGGCAAGTTGCTGTGACCCGAAACGGAAAGCCTGTGGTTCACCTAAGAAACCTGGCATTTCAGTTCCTCCACTGTTAGTATATGAAACCCGAGCACTCTGAATACCTGTAAGGAACCTTACTGTACGTTCCAACGCTTTTTGTCCAAACGATTCCACATTTTCGATTGTTCCCCTAATTGTTACAGTAACATTCGTTTCGTCTGTGGCCGATTTGAAGTTAATGCGATTTTCATTCACAACAACAGATGTTCCCTTAATGGTATCACCCTTCTCACCTAAGACGACCACATTAACCTTTTCAGTTCCCAGTTTATGGAAAATTGATTTGGGTACATTGGCTTTTAAGGACACTTTTTCTTCTTTAAAGCTTACCTGTTTTGTTTTTCCAGTGCTTTGGGAATTTTGCGTTTCTTCTCTTCGCCGGTTTTGTTCAGCGCGTCCACGGCTTCCGTACCTGCGGGTCGAACTTCCATATTTCTGGTTTATATTCTTCAAAAAAGGAACTTTATTGTATAGCGTGGTAAGGGTAAGTTGCCCGGTTAGGTTAATGTTCATCCCATTTGCGGCAGTATTTCCCAAATCTTCAGGATAAAGTGTTTCGTCGACAATAGGACCAGCAGCCCAAGTGTAATTTCCTTTATATGTACCGCGCAACGAAGTAAAATCGAGCAAAGGCAACTTATTGATAGGGAAAGTGTATTGCACGTCGATGCTGTGATCATAATCGACAGGACGACCAAAACCTTGTATTTGAGCCCAAAGCTCCTGCCTGATTTCATTGTATAATTCAGGATAAAGCTCGCGGTCTTCAATACCATCCATTTGGTCAATCCGGTTAATGTTCCGGTTCGAGAAATCGATTTTAAGGTTCCGGGTAAGGTTCCAACGTATATCAAATTGGCGGTTCCAAAGGAAATCTTTCGACACGGTAACGGGCATTTGTATGTTGAACCCGGAATTGTCGCGTGCCTGTCGCTGGAAATAGTCCTTCTGCATATCTGTTCTGAATGATATCAGCTCGGGCAAAAAGGAAACATTAAAATCTTTTATGATACGAAGGAAATCATTATCGAGGAACTTAACCTTCTTAAACGGCTCAATATATTTAGAAGAAATAGAATAGTTATAATCGAACGATGCCTTATACCTCCTGTCTATTTCTTTTTCAACATCAACATCGTGAGAGAACTCCTGAGCATAGGAATACGAAACAGAAAAATTTTCGATATCGGTAGGGAGAGGCTTACGATCGCTATTTTTACGTTCTGGTTCAATAGTTACATTGTTCACTGTGAAACTTTCACGAGTTCTTACCTCTTGAGCAATATTCTTAAGAATTTCCTTTTCTTCGGGGCTTTCAATAGAAGAAAACGCATCATTCATTTTTATATCAGAACTCAACGGATTGTATTCAGGATTTGAGATCTGGTTTGAATAATTGTAATAAACGGGTAAATGCACTCCGGCCTTCTCGGGGAAAAGTTTTCCCAATTCGATATTTGCAGCAAAGTCGTATTGATAACGATCTTCCAGATTGCGGGTCGCCGATGTTTCGTTAATGCTTCCCCACCCTACCGATTGTGTTGAACCAGCCAATGAAACCGTACCAAGATCGGCAAGTCTGAGGTTTACCCGGCCATTCGATGCCCATCCACCTTTCTCTTCAACATCAGACATACGTAACTCATTAACCCACACTTCAACTGACTTATTCTGGGTGTTTTTCCCCTTAGGATTTCGAATTCCAATGTGTATTATTTCGACTTCGCCAATGCTTGGATTTCCTTTCACCCTTATGATGTTTTTCCCTTTGGGCGAATCGCTATCGGCCATTTCGTATATTGTCCTGTTAGTTACATTAGATCCAGCCCTGCGCATTGCTGCATCGCGCTTTTCTTTCAACTGTGGAAAAATATTTAAATTAACATCCAACCTGTTATCTTCAGGCCAAACAGCATATCTATCGGCCGAGTATAGCTCGCTTCCGTCATACGATGTTGGTTTTGTTGGGGTAACTTTTAACGGGATTTCATATTCGTAATAATTCTCGTAGTCGCTACCTAAGCGAACAACCAAGGAAACTTCGTAATCGGCCAATGGAGAATCTTCAATTGCTTCGGCATGGACTTCCATCTTCAGCTTTTTGTTGCGGCGCATATCAATTCCTGCACTCTTGTAGACAGCTTTCATATCGCCAGGAGCAAGTTCCTGTACTTTCAAGAGCATCGACTGTTCATTCATTTTGACCATCGATGTGCTGGTAGGGTCAACTTCTCTTTCGATTCCCGGAGGAAGAATATAATTAATTGGCTCTTTACTTGCGTTTTCTTCAATATTTACTGAGGTCATATCAAACTTAGTCTCAGGGTTTGCAACCGTTCCATCTTGCGCAAGATCGTTTATTTCCTTAATCCATTCCGATTTTACAAAAGCCAATGTACCAAATCGAAGGGTAATAGAATCGGAAAAACCAGTAAGAAACATTCGCACAAAACGAATTGATTTAAAGTCGGAAATACTACCAATCTTTTCGTCGTACTGTTTAACGGGAACTTTAAATTGGTACCAGGTAACCGGTTCTTTATTGTTGTTGACTAATTTTGGAAAGGCTGTAATTTTGTCTACTATATGATTCCGGCCAACCTCAAAGTCTTCGGGGCGCATACTCACACGGTATTGGTAATACGCCTCGGTTTCGTTCATTGTGTTATCCCGGTTTATATCTTCTATGTCTGGATCGGCAGAACTCGAGTTATCTGTATTTACCGGTGAATTTCCATCGAGCCCGTTATATGCTTTATATCGCTGAATTATATCGAGTTTAGCCTGATCGTAATCATTGCCTTTATAATAGTGGAAGTTGTCGCTCGAGGGATCTGAAAAAACTTTATCGTAAGCATCTTGATTCATTATGCCCTTTAATTGGTCAAGATAATCGGCGAAAAATTGCTGCTCAGCTTCGTCGTTTAGCCCATCAAAACCAACATCCTGATAATTACGCGATTCCTCAGTTGAACTGGTGAAGGATTGTTTAAGCAACTGCGATGTTGAAACCCTTCCCCACACCGTAGTATCTACGTCGATAACCTCGGCATTCTCGGGCAACCCGTTTTCGAAAGACTTGTATGAATCTTTAAGCACGTCTTCTGAAATATTCCCCAAGTTAAAAAAGAGATCTCCGCCTTTGTGTGTTCCATTATCGTAGATAAACGGGTCGAGAAGCCAGAATTCGATGTATTCTATATTATTCGACTCGAAATTAGGACTTTGTATTTCGCGCATTACCCCAGCCCAACGACTTTCAGGATTTTTAAGTTTCCCATCGCTATCAATCCCTGCCGAATAATCTGAAGGCAAGGCATCGTAGTTATAAGGACCTTTTTCGGTAGGGAAATACGACAAATCGAGTACTGTTTGATAGGTAACTGAGCCGGTAGGTAATTCTCTTCCCGGAAAAATTTCGTTTATGCCTACACTTCGCATATAGTGATTAGAGCGCATATCGAGGTCGCCTTTGATATGAGCAGGCATAGAAGAACCTGATGTCCCGGTAAAGAGCCTGTCGATATGATACCAAGAAAGTTTTGCACGGTTGTACCCATAGGCACGGTCGTCGACTAATTTCGATTCTAAAAATCGACTTTGTCCTTGCGGGGTAGAAGCCAACTCCCATCCATAAGCATTAATTATTGAAGAAGAAGACTCAACACCTTCAAAATCATCAATGTAAACATTGTTGTCGGTAGTGGAAGAACTTAGGGCAAATAATTTGGCAACTTCTCCTTCGAACGAAATACTCGAAAGGGTTTTCGATTCGTAGAAAGGCAAAAGATTTACCACGTCGGTAAGAAACTGAGACTGCTTACGATACTGAAAATCAAGACCAAGCATCATATTAGACACTGGCTCTTCCCCCACATCGACTTTATTGGTCATAGGGCGTTCGTTCATATACATGAAAGTTCCTCCGATGTTCAGATTATCGGAAAATGCATAACTACCATAAGTTCCAACAAGGGTCTTCCGCTGCATTGAAATCAAATCCTGACTTTCGGTTGACACCTTTATGGGCGTTCCAGCACTAATATATGATTCATTGATAATCTTCACCTTACCCATTGCATAATCGACAGTATAATCGACATTTTCCACCAACTTCGTGCTTCCGGCATATACTATGACAGATCCAGGGGCTAAATTGAATGTATTCAGCGAAATTTCTGAGCCCGATGAACCTTTGAACGAACCAACCATGTAAAATTTATCGTGATTCACATCTACCCGTTGGGCTTCTACTTTAGTTTTGGTATAGAGCGAGGTGAATGCATACTTATCTTTATTTACCTGCGAGGACAATTTATTGGCGATGTTAGAACCAAATGGCTCAAGTACGGGAAAAATAATTCGCCCGGAGCTTTTCAGTACTGTAACTCCATCGATAAAATCGAACAAACCGTCTCCGCCTTTCGTATAATCGAGTTGAGAGTTCAGGTTATCGAGGTTCATTACCCGCAAAAGAGTGGTGTTGTTCATTTCCTCAACTGGTAATGTTGTTAAAAGCGTTGTGGTTGAGTCGTTTTTATACACAACATGAAATTCGAAATCATCGCCCGACAGATCATAAGCACCAATGTTATACACGTTTTTCATCATCAAATCCCAAGTAGGATAATTGGGCGACAACGTTGTGCCTTTCAGAAGTTTAAGAACAAGTGTTTGTTTCGAATTTTCACTGTCTGTAGAAAATTCACCGACCTGAAAAGTAGTATCTCCAATGGTGATGTTGTAGGCAACAGCCAACACTTCGTCGTTGTTCAATGCTGAATTGAGAGAAATAAAACCAAGTTCTTTGTTCAACGTATATTCACCGGCATTAAGCCTGCGGGCCTGGTCGATTTTTTGCCAGAAAACATCCGATTCAAAACCACGGTCAACTAACGATTGCATGGTTTTTACAATCATTTTTGACTCTCGAATCCCTGTATAATTGTTAATTATTTGGGAATATAACTGGTTGGCACCATTATGTGGTACACTGTTAGCCGGGTATCCCTGCCCACCAGCAAAACCAAATTCAGGAATCGTGTTGCTAATGTTGCCTTCTTGCTCACCCAAATCAACAAAACCGATAATATCTCTCGATTCGTTGAAGTTTTGCGATTTGTTGGTAACCCAAACCTCAATTTTATTAACTACAACTTTTGTATTAATCGTTGGCAACGAACTTAGTGCTTTGTTATAATTTTCGCGAAAATACTTCGATATAAAAAAGTGCCGGTTCTCGTCATACTCAGAAGCACGGATTTCGAATTTTGTTTTCTGCGCACCACCTTCTGTTTCTATCACCTGAGATTCGCCCTTATGTTGAGACACAATGGTTGTAAGGTTTAATTTTCCGAATTGCATTTCGGTTTTTACCCCCATCAGGTTAGTTCCTCCCTGAATAAGGGTCCCGTTAAGAGGTAATGAAACATTTCCGGCTTCAATTTTCCGCAGAATCTCATCTTCTTTACCGTTGTACTCAAGTTTAACCTCGTTCTCGAAATCGAAAGTAGCTTCGGTATTGTAATCAACTTTCATTTCTACTTTGTCGCCTATTTTCCCGGTAACACTCATGTTGATTTGGTTATCGAACACAAAGTTTGTATTTCGACGTAAGCGTTGAGGATAAGAAGTGTTACCGTTATAAGTTGATTTAACACCAAATTCCACTTCAACGTATCCCTGAGGCCGAATGTCGATAACATCGCTACCAAAAATATTAGTAAAAGCTTGACTTTCAATTTTTAACTGAGGAATAAGCGACGAGCTTTTTTCGCCAGTGGCTAATTCCTCGGTTTCTTTTCGAGTACGCCAATATTCTCGTACCGACTGGTCGAAATCGTATTTCACAAACTCCTTAAGCCCCATTGCCTTGGGCATACGATAATATAAATTACCCACTTTTTCGTAGATGACATATTGCTTTGAAACGGGATCATATTCAATTTTCCGTTCGATGTTGGCAGGTCTATTCAGATAAAGGGGTTCTTCTTCCACTTCATCAGGATAGTCGAAGGCTCCCTGATCATTGAATGGGTATTTGAGCGAACCCAACGAGTCGGCAGCTGCACTAGCCGGAGCAGCTCCTGTTGATTGAGCATACAAATGGATTGAACCCAGGAAAAATATTCCCAAGACAAGCGCTGTTATGTAGATAAATTTTTTCTTCAACATTAGTAAAAACACGGATTACATCTGTTTTAGAGCATCCTTGATAATTTGTTCAACTGTTATTTCGGGGTTTTTCCTTAGCACAGCATCCACTGTTTTTTCAGCCTCTTTCCTGGCGAAACCAAGGGTCACCAATGCAGATAACGCTTCAAGACGGTTGCTATTGTCTGGCAATGAAAAAATATCGTTCGATACCGGCTCTTTAGCCAGTTTTTCTTTCAACTCAACCACAATTCGCTGTGCGGTTTTCAGCCCCACTCCTTTTATACTTTTCAGTTTCTCGATATCGCCAGAAATAATGGCCAGTTTAATTTCGGCAACAGCAAGCGAAGAAACGAACAAAATGCCCGTACTTGCTCCCACTCCGGAAACCGATATCAACATTCGGAAAAGCTCACGCTCTTCGCTGCTGAAAAAACCATATAGCAAATGAGAGTCTTCACGGATTACTTCATGAATAAGGACTTTCGCCTCGGTTCGACCCGTAAGCGATGTAAATGTATTAAGTGAAATATGCACATGATAACCCACTCCATTTACCTCAACAATTACATGGGTTGGAAAGATTTCAACAAGTTTTCCGTTCAGGTATTCAATCATTATTAGTATTGTTGTTGTTCTTCAAGTGCCGATAAATCAATATCGTCTGACTCGCCGTTCAAATTGATTTCGTACTTCGGAAGTGGGTTTTTGCTGATTTCTTTGTAAATTTTTCTATTTCGACAGACATCAATTGCAAGATAAAGCGCTTCGAGGAATGATTGCGGCGAAGCTTGATTTTCTCCGGCAATATCAAAAGCAGTACCATGGTCGGGAGATGTACGGATTACTGGTAAGCCAGCAGTATAGTTTACCCCACGGTCGAACGTAAGTGCTTTGAACGGAGTCAGCCCCTGATCGTGGTACATGGCTAATATGGCATCGAATTTCTGGAAATTTCCAGAGCCAAAAAAGCCATCGGCAGGATATGGTCCCAATGCTGTAATGCCCATTGATTCGGCTTCGTGAAGAGCTGGTTTAATAATCCTAATTTCCTCATCTCCAAGTAATCCATTATCACCATTATGTGGATTAAGTCCTAATACCGCGATTCTGGGATTTGTGCATGCAAAATCGCTAATTAACGAACGATGCAAAATTTTTAACTTCGAAACTATACGCTCTTTGGTAATTTTTGAGGCAACATCTTTCAGCGCAGTGTGTCCAACGACAACCCCAACCCGAAGCCCATCGGCAATGAGCAACATAAGCGGGTCTTTAACTCCAAACTTATCGGCAAGATACTCTGTATGACCCGGGAAAGTAAACTTGTTAGATTGAATAGCTTCTTTACTTACCGGAGCAGTTACCAGCGCATCGATTTTCCCAGCACGAAGATCTTCAACAGCCTGTTCAAGGGCAAGATAGGCAGCTTCGCCTGCTACGTCGCTCACTTTGCCAAGTTCAACACGAACATTGTCGTCGCAACAATTTATTATATTATACCTATCGATGTCAATTTCATCAGCTGACCTAACATGACTAAAATTTACGGTTTCAGCTTCGATCACTTTTTTATGATAGGCAGCAACTTTGGGTGACCCGTAAATTACTGGTGTGCACAATTCGAGAATTCTTGTGTCGCTGAGGGCTTTTATGATAACCTCGTAGCCTATACCATTAATGTCGCCTTGGGTTATCCCCACTATTATCTGATTGTTTTTCATTCGTTTGAATTCATAAATTTTACTGACTACCTTTATTATGAGTATAGCACACTTTTTATTCCCTCAGCATAATCCATGATTTAGTATGTATCTATTTATCACACTTCGATAGCAAGCTAACATGTTGGTCAAATTTTTAAATAGTTTCTATGCAAAAATGCTACTGCATCGGGAACGCACAAAAATAATTTTTTTTTTCGATTATCCTTTTTGCCAAAACGGAATACTAAGAGAGCGGCTGATTACAAAGCAAAAGCTTATTGCAGCTGTACATTCAGTTTATCCATATCACTTTGTTTATCAAACTTAAGAGTGTATGCCATCGCTTCTACTTGCTGCAAAAGGTTGCGTTTTTTGTTTGCTGGTGCATACACAAAGCCTTCGACAGTAACGACACGGTTTTTCAAAACATCAAGTATGGATAGGCTCACAAATGGTCCACCCATAAAATCGTTTTCAACCTGCCACAATCCCCGCACTTCAACGGCATAGTTTCCATCTTTTTTTATTGAATTCAAAAGTAAAGGATACTGGGTTTCGGTTGACATGTAAGAACCTTGGGTTGGTCCGGGAATGTGAGTCTTCAAAATAGTGTTCCTTTGTTCTGTAATATAGCTGGCAGTGAAAGTACTGTCTGATGTATACGGATACGAATAAATTACTATTCCCTGACTAATTTCGGGAGTTTCGTATCGAGCCCACAAAAAATTGGAATCTGTTTTCGCAATTTTGAAGCCGGGAGCCACATTTATCGAAACATCAAATAATTCGTTGGCTTTCAGCAAGATTTCTTTCTCATGTAACTTAGCATAGTTTTGCTGAAGCCGTTCGCGTTCAGCTTTCATAAAAAAGCCAATAATTTTATCGCTCGAAGAAGTAAAAAGCTTCAATAATTCAGCTTTGTCACGGGCGCTTATCGAAACCAATGCCTGTGGAAATGCATACTTATCTCGGCTAAACATAACACTTGAAGAGTCGATATCGCTTCCTATATACACCAGCAATAAATTTCTCGACGATTTAAATACTCCTTTAAAAGCAGATGGAGGAACCTGCATTACATCAAAAATTGGTTCGGCTTGCGGCAAGGCAGCCTGTGGTTGAGCCAAATATTGTTTAAAAACGGAGTCGACAGTTCCTTCCCAAATCTCGTCGTTTGCAACAACAAACAACTCACCGGGCCTGCCGGTAACATTACTTAATCCAGATTTTTGATTATCGTCTTTGCAAGCAGAGAACAATAAAACAATAGCGATAATTGCCAGTTTAAATGCGATAGGTTTCATGTTTTAATTTATTTAAATCCGACTAATGGCTTACTATTTTCAAAACGTCTCACCAGTTTTAATAGTATTGATTTTAAATCAAAATTGCAAGTGAAGTATTCTTTCGCAACAATGAAATTGAAAAAAGCACAAAAAACCCTGCAAAAGCAGGGTTCTAAGCTATCATTATACAATGTTTTGATCTTCTTTTTTCGATGCTTCCTGCTTTTCGTCTTTAGTAGCGTCCTTGAATTCTTTAACGCCTCTCCCAAGGCCACGCATCAACTCTGGAATCTTTTTCCCACCAAACAATATTAACACAATGAGGAGGATTATCAGTATTTCCTGTCCTCCCAAAATACCAGCGATTAGATTAACATTCATGGTTTCTTATTTTACGTAACATACAAATATAGAAAGAAGTATTCTAAAAACCTCATTACTTAGTAAAGAGACGAATAATATCGTTTGCATTGGCATATACAACCAAAATTAACAGCAAACTAAGTCCGGCAATCTGAGCATATTCAAGGAATTTCTCGCTTGGTTTTCGTCCGGTAATCATTTCGAACAGCACAAAAAGTACATGTCCTCCATCGAGAGCCGGAATAGGAAGAATATTCATAATGGCCAAAATTATCGAAAGAAATGCCGTCATATCCCAGAAAGCTTGCCAGTTCCACACTCCAGGGAAAATATTTCCAATGGTAATGAACCCGCCCAGGGACTCATACCCTTTGGTTTCTTTATTAAAAATAAGCTTAAACTGTTTCAGGTAATTTACCGAAGTCTCCCACCCACGTGCAATTCCTGCTGGGATCGACTCAAAGAATCCGTATTTTAATGTTTTGAATTCAAAAATATTCTGGAAGTTATTTTCCCAACTTACACCCAACATTCCCTCTTGTGTTAGAGTAACAGGAATGTCGATAAGTTGATCTTGTCGATTAACAGTAATCAGCAATTCGTTCCCTTTGTTTTCGCGCAAAACCGATGAAAACTGATCGTGAAATTCAAATGTCTGACCATTGACCATAATAATTTCGTCGTTGACAAGCATGCCTGCTGCTTTGGCCGGCGACTCTTTGGCAAACGATTTTACCACCAACTTAAAAGGAAGTCGCAACGAAAAAACCTGTTTCTTCGACTTTACAATATTAGCAATGTCTTGGGTACTAATTTCAACATCAACCCTTTCGCCATTACGCTCGACCTGAACAGACTTCGCTTCTTCGAGTATAATGGTGGAAGTAATTTTATGAAAATCCTCAATAGGTACATTATCGACCGAAAGAATTTTGTCGCCATTCATAAAACCAACTTCACGGCCAATGTCAGACACTTCAATTCCATATTTCACGCTTGATGTTGGCAGGTATTGATCGCCCCAGGCATATAAAACACCAATATAAATAATCAATGCTGCGATGAAATTCATAACAACACCGGCAATCATAATCAATAAACGCTGCCAAGCCGGTTTCGATCTGAATTCGTATGGCTGAGGGGGTTGTTTCATTTGCTCTTTATCCATCGACTCGTCGATCATTCCTGCAATCTTAACGTATCCGCCCAACGGGAGCCAACCTACTCCATATTCGGTTTCTCCTCTTTTAGTCCGAAATAATCGAAACCCTATATCGAAAAACAGATAGAACTTTTCGACACGGCACTTAAATATTTTGGCAAAAATAAAATGGCCAAATTCGTGAATAATTACCAGTATAGATAAACTGAGAAAAAATTGTGCGGCTTTAATTAATATTATCATAATTAATAATTTTCTATTTTTTTGATATCAGCTTTTGGGCTATTTTCCTTGCCTCAATGTCGGTTTGAATATAATCATCGATAGAAGGAGCAACAATAAAAGATGATTTTGCCATTGTTTGTTCAATTATTTCTGCAATCGCGTGAAAACCAATTTTGCAATCGAGAAAAGCTTGAACAACAATTTCATTGGCAGCATTCATTATGCAAGCCATGTTTCCACCTTTTTCGAGGGCAAAATAAGCCAATGCAAGATTACGAAAAATTTTAATGTCGGGGGCTATAAAAGACAACTGTGGATGTTCGAGGAAAGAGAAGCGAGGAAAAGCATTGGGTTTCCGTTGAGGGAAACACATAGCATACTGAATAGGAAGACGCATATCGGGCAAACCAATCTGTGCCTTTATCGAACCATCGCAAAACTGAACTAGAGAATGAATAATACTTTGTGGATGAACAACAACCTCAATTTTTGAGGGTTCAATATCGAAAAGCCATCGGGCCTCGATTACTTCAAACCCTTTATTCATCAACGTTGCCGAATCAATGGTTATTTTGTTCCCCATATCCCAATTCGGATGGGCCAAGGCTTGTGCCGGTGTAACTTTACTGAGGTCATCCGCTGAATATCCCCTGAACGGACCGCCCGAGCATGTCAATATAAGTTTTTCGATAGACGCATGATCTTCACCTTGCAAACATTGAAAAATTGCAGAATGTTCAGAATCAACAGGAAGGAGATCTACCGAATATTCTCTACATAACCGGGTGATGAGATCGCCAGCCACAACCAGTGTTTCTTTGTTTGCCAACGCAACTTGTTTCTTTGCCTTTATGGCATTTATTACAGGAATCAACCCCGCATAACCGACCATAGCTGCAACCACCATATCAACAGAAGAATCTAACACACAACTTTCAAGCGCCTCACTCCCCGAAAAAACCTGAATTTTTGCTGGCTCAAGCGCACTTTTTACCAGTGCATATTTATCTCGATTTGCAATGATTACCTTAGAGGGATGATATTTCAACGCCTGATTAATAAGTAACTGTGCATTATTATTTGCAGTGAGCACTTCTACCTCAAATAGGTTGGGATGAGCATCTACGATTTCGAGGCATTGTTGTCCTATTGAACCAGTAGAGCCTAAAATAGCCAATCGTTTCGTCATAAGATTCTTTTTGCTTTGAATGAAATATTCAACACCTGCATGCTATGTTTTCCAACGAACACCGTACCGAAACGAATTGCCAACAATGGTATTTCCATTATATCAGAATTTTATATATTTTTCAGCATTCACAGGATTCCCTTCGTGCCACAACTCAAAATGAAGATGGGGGCCGTTCGACAACTCCCCTTCGTTACCCATTAATGCAACAATATCGCCTGCTTTCACTTTATCTCCTTGTTTCACTTTAACATCGGAATTATGCTTATAGACAGTAATTATGTTGTGTTGATGCTGTATTTGCAAAACGTAACCTGTGCTGATCGACCACTCCGCAAAAATTACTGTACCATCGAGAGCTGCAGCAATTTTTGAATTTTTTGCTGAAACAATATCCGTCCCAAAGTGCCCCGGCGAAGCTTTAAATTTGTTGGTAACGGTTCCTTTAACAGGAGCAAAAAACTTAATGTCAGACAAATTAATACCCTCCATATGTTGTGTATTACCTGAAAATTCAGCAGGTTCGATCAAGGTTTCAAAAATTGAATCGTTCCGCATTGGCTCCATTTCCACTTTATCTATTCTTGCTTCGGTGTTGGCCACAGTATCTTCAATAATTTCCCCTAAAATTATCTGTTGAATTTTCATAAGATAATTGTCGCGCTTCTTTATTTCATTCTGAAGCGAGTCGACCATCACAGAATTGTATTGGATTAATTCACTCATTTGGCGCGACGGATACCCGGGAATGCTTCGTTTAAGTGGCGTATAAAATAGCAATATAAGGGTAACAGATACGCTCACCAAACTGATAAACAAGAGAATGATCCACACACTAAGTTTGGTCACAGTTGAGGCAAAAACTTCAGTGAGGTTTTTATTGTCATATATCGACAAGCGATAATCTTTCAATAACCTCTCCCGAAAACTACGGAAAGTATTTTTCAATCGGTCTAAACTCATCTTGTCTGCAAAAGCTACAAATTTAAGAATATTTAGTAACGAAGATAACTGAGGTTGCCCTCACTAATAATTTATTTTTTAAAAAAGAAGTGATTTATTTGGGATATTGCTATTGTTTGACTATTTTCGCACCGCGTTTGAAAATAACGATTGTATTGCGGGGTGGAGCAGTTGGTAGCTCGTCGGGCTCATAACCCGAAGGCCGTGGGTTCGAGTCCTACCCCCGCTACTCAGAGAGAATCAGGAAACTGGTTCTCTTTTTTTGTGTTTACCCCAATGTTTACAACATACGTTATATATTCCGACTCGGCCAATAAAATCTACATCGGGTTCTCTTCCGACATTCAAAACAGACTGTTGGCTGGATATTTCGGACTAAGCTGCCCCATTTTGGAGTCAGAAAACGGTCATTTTATATTGATTTTTTCTGATATTCCAGCAGATGTTGCCCCCACAGAGGACGGGCACACGCGGATTTCGGAGTATATTGACCCCTTAGTCGGTGACACTGATTTCGGACTATGTTGACCCCCTCAAGGAGTTTTGGTTTCTTTATGGTTTTCAATCAACCATAAACATATGGAACAAGATGGCAGGAAAACCAAAACGTATGGGGACACAACCCCCTTCCGCGCGATTGTACCTAGAATCCGCAGGTGTGGGTTAAGCCCGAGCAATGTTATCAATTTTCCATGGTTAGAGCACTTGCTTTCCCAATTTTTATTGAAAACAATCGGCTCGTGGTGCAAAGCGAGGTCTTTTA
>Ga0123334_1001127_pt1 | contig 34744 bp, 32 predicted proteins | sample BiotimSIPDNA_FD_89706 | JGI IMG/M metagenome (GOLD analysis project Ga0123334, IMG submission 89706) | Anaerobic biogas reactor microbial communites from Washington, USA - Biogas_R1 time_0 SIP DNA | ecosystem: Engineered > Bioreactor > Anaerobic > Unclassified | place: Washington, USA...
AGTTGGAGTTTCTCGGGATTGGCTACGATGGTCAGAATAGTCCTTATGTACTATCTCAATCTGGAAAATTTCCTCAACCAACCAGACGCAGACCTTAAAATCCTGTTGGCACAGGCTTCAGAGACACCTCCGGAAGTAATCGAAAACTAATCCAGGGGGCTTGTCTAAGTGAACAAATATGCCCAACCATTGGTAATAAAGAGGTTGGGCATGGAGAATTTATGTTTAGCGGACAGTAATATTTTCTAAAGAGAAGTTGTCCCGAACTGGCGTATTGTCTATGCTTACATGTTTTTTGGGCAAAAAAACAAAAAAAGATGGTTTGTTTGGTAGCGTTTTATTATCTTTGTCGTATATAAAGACATGAACGAGCAAACTTTCATATCATTAGCTGAAGGACTTCGTCACATCGCTGTGGCTGAAGCACAGCAATATATATCCGATGATGATGTGGAAGACGTTGCGCAAGAGGTAATGCTGCGTATTTGGGAAAGGAGGCAGGATTTAAGTCCAGAACTCAAGATGTTGAGACCCTATGCTGCAACTCTATCCAGAAACATCTGTCATGATAGGTACAAATTTAAACGAAGGCATCCTCTTCTGCGGCTGATTTGGTATAATGACAAGGATGATGAGCATGAAGCAGAAACACCTTCTTTCGATACTCCTCAAAGGAGGATGGAAATAGCGGAGGCAACAGATATATACAGAACAGCCATCAGCAAACTTCTATACAACTGGCAGAGAATCTTGACGATGAGAGGCGAACAAGAGATGGACTATTCGGAAATTGCTCTGATACTTGGAACAACAGAATCATCAGTTCGCGGAACTCTTTGTAAAGCAAAAAAGAAAATGCTTGAACTTATAAAACAGAATATATGATGTTAAGCAAGAACGATATACGAAAATTGGTGGATAAATATCTGATGGGCGATACATCTCTTGAGGAGGAGAGACTTCTCAAAGAGTATTTTTGCTCTGCACGAGACATTCCCAAAGAGTGGCTGGCTTATGCTGTTCTATTTAATGGGTTCGCAAATAAAGGATCTATCCAAAAGGTTAGGGGGACAAAAAAGGTTTATCCTTGGATTGCTGCAGCCAGTGTGGCTGTATTGATAGTTGTTTGCCTGATGCCATCAAGAAGCAATACCGACGTTTCGCCAGAACAAGGGATTGCCTTTGTTGAGAATGATGCCGTACAGCAAAACCAGATGACAGTAGATGAAGAATCGAAAACATCTATTGATATGATTCAAGAAGAAGTGCCTGCCAAGCCTAAGATTCAGAAGCCTGTCATCACCCACGATAGTCACCTTGTTGCTCAGACAGAATCCTCCATAGTGGCAAAGACGGACGAAGAAATCACATCAGAAAACGACAACGTGCTTGCAGAAAACAACTTGTCAATAGAAGAGAGGCTGGATGTGAAACCTCAACCTCGAACTCTTACTGACCGTGATTTACCTGTCACTCGTCCTGAAAACCTCAAATACACCAAAGAGGAACTTGCTCTCATGAAAAAACAAGCCAATGAGGCTTATCTCAAATGGGTGGAACTGGAACTTGAAATAGCCAAATATAATATTGAACAAACAGCCCAGAGATAGGTTATGGGCTATAAAACAATCATTGAAATATGAAAAAGATATGTATCATGCTGATAATTGCCATCAGCGCAATAGCAACAGTCGATGCACAGCCAATGCGTAAGCAAGTGACCAACAACCCTGCCAATGTTATCAAGCAGTTGAACTTCACCATCAATAATTATGGTCAGAAGGATAATCAGTCTTATTCCATAAAGAAGAATCCAAATACCAATATAATTGAATCAAGCGAGAAGATTGTACATTTCTCTTTTAGGAAGACAGCCGACAGCCAACAGCTTGGTCTTATCCGCGATGCATTCACCAAGGATGAGTCTGTAAGTTATCAGTTCAAGCATATCGCTCCAGGCAATAGGGACTTCTTCTCGATCAACGTGCTTTCAGAGAATGGTGCACTGGTCACTCAGATTCCTGTTCGCACCTCTGAATCAGAGGAAATGTGGTATATGTGCTGCAAGAATACTGAGAATCCTCAACTTCGAGATGCATACGCCATTGCATGGGTAGAGCCAAAAGGAGAGGGCATGGTGGAAGGTTATATCTATATGATAACCTCTCTGCGCCCCGACATCTACGAACAGAGCGAGACGTCTTCAAACACTACATTCAAGATTGACGGCCGTGTGGGTTATGACCTGACAGACTCGCTCTACGTTTTCTATATGGCAGATACTTATGAAGAATTAAATGAAATAACCACCAAGACCGACTCATACGAGGAACTGAAAGGGCTGGCAGACCATGAGCATGTAGTTTACATGCCAGTTGTGAACAAGCACTTCGGGCTATGTGTGGAAATCAACAAGCGTAAGGTTGGCCGTATTCGTACAGTCATGCCAGATGGCTCTCTCTGCAAATTGTGGACCAACATAGACATGGTGCCAGGCGAGACATACCGCATTACCACTCATAACGGTTACTATGATGAAGATCGGGACTACGAACAGCGTGAGGGACGGTATTCAGGCAAGAGCATGTTTGTTGGGCGTGACTATGATGATGTGGAGATTACAGGTGGATATAATGACGATGTTGTTGCAAGTACTGTAGTTATAGATGAAAGCGGGAATGTAACAGTAAACAACCCTTTGGATTATCTTGCTCCTGCACAGCAATTGGAGCTGATAGCAAAAACAGAATCCCTCAAAGTGAATTTAGACTTGATAGAGGCATTGTTCAAAACTATAGGTGCGGAGATGAGGCTGAACATCAACAATGGTGGAAAAGTGAAGGAGTGGAAGAATGTGGATGAATATTTCAATCAGATTAGCAAGCAGAACAAGGTTCTTGACAAGAAAGCAGAGGAATTGTTGGCTACAGCCAGCAGATATGATGTCAGGAAAAAAGGTGTTATGTTCGATAAGGCAATCCTTGAAATCCTCTCCGAACAGAATAATAACTTAAATACGCTCTTTAAAAAGTTTGGCAGTCTCTCAAAGGTGGGGACGAAATGCCAGATGAACGTCAATAAAATCACAGAGAAATATTTAAAGGAGATGAGAAAGACGATGGCGGAGCAACAAAGTGAAACGTCATTCTAAGGACTAATATTAAAGAAAGCAGGGCACAAATGGAATGATATGACATTGTGCCCTGCTTTTCTATTTGATGTGTCTTCCTTATGGACCTATTTCCCTGTTCTTATTAACCTAACTCGGTTCATTGTAATTCCGTGTTCTGTAGGGCATGATAAACCCCAATTGGTCATTGGGATGTCTCAATTGTCTCAGTCTCGTCCCTTCTGACACGCATGTCCCTACATGACCGATTTGGATTTTGCCTTTTTTGCCTCTTGCGCTATAGTGCATGTCTGGGGAATTGTGATTGAGACAAGTGAGACAATCTTGCCTGTAATGCACCCTCTCCATGCTTCTGCGACCCTTCGATATGCCTTCGATAAGGCTTCGATAGGAGTTCGAAAAAAATCCCCAGATCTCTAATGACCGATTTGGGATAAATCCTTCATACCCCATGTCGAGATGCACCAATCTCCTTCCATCTTCGTTTCCCAAGTCCTTTTATCGCTTGATGTATTGATTACAAGAACGGGAAGGTAGAGTTGCTATACCAAGGTTTTCCTTTGATGAGATAGAGTGGTTGCACATGATGTTCGAGAAGAAAAGATCCGATTTCTTGCTTGAGGAAAGTTACGAGATTCTTGTCCATATTCTCTTCATTTCTGATGGTGAAGGTTATGCCTGTGGGAGAAGTTGGGTCTGCGCCTGTGTAACGGACTCTGTAAATCAAATATCGCTGGTGGGTGATATCAGGAAACTGTTTCTTCAACTTCTCTTCGAGGCTTTTATTGAAAGGTGGATACAGTTGTGCCATCTCCAGCTCTGTCTTCTCCTCGAAGATACATTTCTGGTCATAAGATTGGACAGTTCCGACCACTCCGTTCTTCACAGCCACAAATTCCTCGTGTTCGTAGTATCTGTTAAATCCTGAATGTTCATAATAAATCTGCGTGCCAAACACGATTCTCAATGTGTCTGTCACCCATGAGGCTACGACTCTTCCCCCTCGTAGATATTTCTTGAACTCTGGCATCTTGGCAGGATAGAGTGTTTGCCCTTTGTCAGGTCTGATACTGTCTAAATAGAGAGTGTTTTCCTTAATGCTCCAAAATCCAGTGTATCCATCCCAATTATCCGTACTGCTGAAGTTGTCCGACCATTGTTTGAGGAGATTTTTCACTCCCTCATCCTCATTGCTCCATAAAGGCGTGGCAAGCATTCTTCATGTGTTCTTTTTTCATTGTACTATCGTTTTTTTTCTTTTAATCTTAGCGCAACAAATATACATGATTTCTGCCATTCATACAAGGATTTGATGCTTTTTCTATGCTATCATGCCATATTTTATGGCAGGAAGCAGTGCATCAAGGATAGAATGAGACCTTTTGTGGTTGGTGTAATATTTGATGTGTTCCTCCATTCCTTTTCTCTGTTCCTCTACCGTTTCTGCAGGATTCATATCATATGTTCCTGCTCAATGGTTTGTCAAGATCGCCCCATCCATCTATTGTGCTCAGATGGAAAATCTTGCTGTTGTCACGAAGCCTGTCGTTTTGCCACATCTCATGCAGGCTATTTGTGCTTCTTTCAATAAAAATATAATAAAAATGAAAATAAATAATAAATAATAGTTTAATATTAGACTTTTATTTATACATTTGCAATGTAAAGGTTTAATATAAAACTGTTATGGATGATATTTATATGCTTCCAGATTCCACCATTCTTCATAGAATAGGGAATCGTCTGAAGACCATCAGGCTGAAACAGAACATTACACAGCAGAGCCTTGCGGATTCTGCAGGTGTTTCTCTTTCTTCTCTGAAGAAGATAGAGAAGGGGGAGATTCGTTCGTTCGACTCCTTGTTGAGAGTGCTACGTATATTGGGTAAACTGGATGTTCTTCAACCCTTGATAGAGGAAGAGCAAATGAGTCCGAGTGAATACTACGAGTTGGTTCATGCCACAGAGGCAAAACATAGGCGTAAACGTGCGGCAAAGCAGGTGAATGCAATGAACAAGGAGGAGTCGAAATGGTAGATGTTGCAAGGGTTCATATGTTTGGCATTCCTGTTGGCACATTCAGTTGGAATAGCCGCTATGAGGTGGTGGAGTTTGAGTATGATCGTCGTTTCATCAGTCGTGGCATTGAGCCTTCGCCATTGATGATGCCTGTTCGAGAGGGGCGTGTTTATTCCTTTGCCAATTTAGATAGAACGACTTTTCAGGGACTTCCCGGCATGCTGGCAGATTCTCTTCCCGACACTTACGGACGTGCTTTGTTTGACAGGTGGCTTGCCTTGACAGGGCGCACGAGCAGCAATCCCATTGAGACGCTTTGCTTCTTGGGGAAAAGATGTATGGGCGCATTGGAGTTTGAGCCGGCAGCAGACATTCCTTATGGAACTCATACAAGGTTTGAAATAGACTCTTTGGTGGAAGTGGCTAAAAATGCACTTGACGAGAAGTCTTCTTTTGGCGTGAATCTTAATGATGACAGAAAATCGGCTATTGCAGAGATTCTGAGCTTGGGGACTTCAGCAGGAGGACAGCGTGCAAAAGCCATTATTGCCTATAACAAGGAAACAGGCGAAGTCTGTTCTGGTCAGCTCACTGCTCCTGAAGGGTTTGACTACTACCTGATCAAACTGGATGGGGTTTCGGCAAAAGCAGGGTTCAGAGCAACTGAAAACTTTGGTCGTCTGGAATATTCGTTCTATCAGTTGGCTCTATCCTGTGGTATTGAAATGTCGGAATGCTCTCTGATTGAGGAAAATGGACGTGCCCACCTCCTGACCAAACGCTTTGATAGAAAAAATGGGAAAAAGGTGCATATGCAAACGCTTTGTGGCATCGCCCATTTTGATTATCGTCTTCAAAGGGCTTACTCATATGAGCAGGCGTTCAATGTGATGAGAGGACTTCGGTTGCCATATTCTGATGCCAAGGAGATGTTCCGCCGTCTGGTCTTCAATGTCGTTGTTCGCAATCAAGACGACCACACTAAAAACATCTCATTCTTGATGGAGGAAGATGGAAAATGGCATCTTTCACCTGCCTACGATATGGGGTATGCCTATAATCCCAATGGTGGATGGACTGCTACACATCAAATGTCTGTCAATGGCAAGTTTGACAGTTTGACACGAAAGGATTTATTGGATTTTGCCTCATTGAATAATATCAAAGAGGCAGGTGCTATCATTGATGAGGTCTGTGAAGCCGCTTCGCAGTGGCAGGATATAGCCAAGGAATGTGAAGTGCCATCAGCCATGATAGAAACCATCACCTCCAATATGTTGTACCACTCGATGTGATTGAATGAATTCAGAAGAAGGGACAGCGGTTGTTGATGGTTGAGGTCTCTTTCCTGTCATGCTTTCTCCTTTTATTTTTTGAGTTTAATTCATGCTCTAATCAGTCAAGATTCATGTGATGTGAAGGATGGGTAAGGCGATTCTGGCAGGCATTGTCACTGAGCGACTCATCCGTGCATGTGGATGATGTCTCCCGATTCTCTTCTGATGCTCATGTCTTGTTTATATAGAGAGAATTAAAGAGGTTTTTGGATGGTATGCTTGTTGGGCCAAAAACGCATGCGTGGTTCAAAGGCACTTGCACCATTGTTCGTTGGTCATCGCACCATTGTTCGTTGGCGGTTGAAGCATTGTTCGTTAGTGCTTGAAACGTGCTTCGATGATTGGAGAACTCAAGTGGTAGGGAAATCCATACCGTTTCACCCTTGCACGCATCAATATTTATCCGCTCTCCCTGATGGATGTGGGTAGGGTGTGATATTTCTGAATCTTCAAACTTGATGCGTACCAACGGGTGCTGGTTTTGCAGGAGAGCCTCAAGCGAAAGGGAATAATAGGCATCGCCTACTTGACATGTCCTCTCAGTCAAGTAGGCGATGTTTTTATTGGTGTGTTGATTCTAAGAGCACCAGCCCTTGATCACGTCTGGCAGATTTCCGATGAGCACCCCTGCAGACATGCCAATAGAAAGTCGTTGCGCAAGGCAGGCGTGAGGCGATATTGCTGGTGTGTTGCATCAGAGTTCAGTTTTCTCCACCACCTGACCGTCATACAGGTTGATGATGCGCTCAGCATAGTTGGCGTCGTGCTGTGAGTGAGTCACCATGATGATGGTTGCACCATCCTTGTGGAGTTCACTCAGCAAGTTCATCACCTCCTTGCCATTCTTTGAGTCGAGGTTGCCTGTTGGCTCATCGGCAAGGATGATTTTGGGGTTGGGAAGCACAGCGCGGGCAATGGCCACACGTTGCTGCTGACCGCCAGAGAGTTGGCTTGGAAAGTGATTGCGGCGGTGTGAGATGGCCATGCGATCCATCACTGCCTCCACACGCTCCTTGCGTTCTTTGACAGGAGTTTCCATATAGAGCAGCGGCAGTTCAATATTCTCATACACATTCAGTTCGTCAATGAGGTTGAAGCTCTGGAACACAAAGCCGATGACTCCTTTTCTGATTTCGGTTCGTTCGTTCTCCATGAGCGTGCTGACATCTTTGCCGTTGAGGGTGTAAACGCCCTCTGTGGGATTGTCGAGCAAGCCGAGAATGTTCAGCAGAGTGGACTTGCCACAACCAGACGGACCCATGATTGCCACAAACTCACCTTCCTGCACTTCGAGATTCACTTCGCGGAGAGCCCATGTCTCCACTTCTTCGGTACTGAATACCTTCTTGATGTTTTCTAACTTAATCATAATTGTATTTATTTTTGATGATAATCATAGAACGTGTGAAGATTTGAGTGATTACTTAATGACCAATTCTTCTACCTCTCCAAACCTTTCATAGCCACTTAGAATCACCTTGTCGCCAGGGGTGAGACCTGATATGATCTCGTATTGCAGTGGATTCTGACGCCCAATCTCTATATCCACCTTGCGGGCAGTAGAGCCATCGGCAGAGAGTTTGTATATCCACTTGCCGCTTGTGGACTGGTAGAAGTCACCACGAGGAATGGTGAGAGACTGCTCTGGTTTGCCAAGTTCAATCTGCACTCTATAGTTCTTGCCAAGGCGGATGTTTGATGGCTTGTCGGCTGTGAAGACAAGGTCGCAGGCAAAGTTACGGTCTTTGACTTCGGGTACAACCTTGCTGATGCGCAGCGAATACTTCTTTCCCTGATACTGGATGTTGGCAGGAAGTCCTGTTGTGATGCGGTCTATGTAGTATTCAGAGATGGAAGTGTGTACCTTGTATTCCGTCAGAACCTTGATTTCTCCAATGCTTGAACCTGCTGGTACTTGCTGGCCAATCGTGACATTGAGGAAACTGAGTTGCCCGGAAACGGTGGCACGGACAATGAGGTTGGAGGTGCGACTGGTGGAGCGTGAGAGTTTGCGTGAAGAGGCTTCCCTATTTGCACGCACCATCTCTCGTTTGAGGATTGTGGCTACAGAGTCGTGTCTGAGACCTTGCATTTGCAGTTGTGCTTTCTTGTGCTGATAGTTATAGTTCTCTTCTACCACATCAAGTTCTGCTTTGCTTTTGATTCCCATGCGATATTCTTCTCGGCTCTGTTTCAGAGATTTATCAAGACTTGACATCTGATGCTCTGCATCAAGTGCCTGTTGGCGGAGGGTGAGGGAGCGTTGCTCCATCTCTATCTCCTGTTCACGGTAGTTGCGCTGGCTGTTCTGCCATTCTGCCTGTTCGTCATCAATAGCACGAAGAAGGTCGGGATTGGTGAGAATGAGGATGGTGTCACCTGCATGGATCATGGCACCTTCTTCTGATACTATGCGCTCGACAAATCCACTCTCAAGGGCATTGAGCCGAATGGTCTGGATGGGTTGCACGACTCCTTCCACATCGATGTATTCCAGGAAAGGAGCTTCTGTAGCCTCCGCTATCTTATAGTCCTCTGCATTAATCTTCAGTTGGCGAGGACCGAATGCGAGAGTGATGATGTAGATGGAGAAGGCGAGGAATGACACACCAAAGATGATATAATATCGGTACTTGGAGTACCAGGGTTTGGGAGGAAGTAGAATGTCCATAGGAATGAGGGGTTAAGAGTTGGATGTGTTAATTGATGGGTAGTTCCTCGGTGAGGGGTTTGTCGTTTTCAAAATCGAAAGCAGTCATGCTTCGAAGAGTGTAGTAGAGACTCCAGTAGGTTCGCAATGTGTAGATGCTGTTGCGCTTGGCAGAGTTTCTCTCATTGATAGCAGAGTTGAGGTCAAGGATGGAACTGCGTCCCATGATGTAAAGTCGTTTGGCAACTGCATGTCGTTGTTCTGCTCGCTTGTCGGTGAGAGTGGCTATATACACCTTGCGTGCTTGCATATTGAACTGGAGAACCAGTTTTTGCACATTCTGGTTGAAGTCATTCATGCCCTGTTCTGCTTGTGTGGTTGTCAGTGCCAGTTGTGATTTGGCTACTTTCACCTTTCCTTTCCCGCGCCCCCAGTCGAGGATGGGAAGGACGAGAGAAATGCTGGCATATTCCTGATTCATCAGATGGCGGTATGAGGTATTGATGTCTCGCCCTGTTTGTGAGAGACCAAACTGAACATACAGGTCTGCTTTCAGTCCTGCATTGGCCTTGGTGTATGCAAGATTGCTCTCGCTCTCCTTCATGATGCGTTGATAGTATTCAGGGTCGGGACTGTTTTCAAGGGCCAGTTGCATGGCTTGTTGGAGTGGCACTTCAAACTGTGGTACGCTGTCTGGCATGATCAGTCGGAGTTCCATGTTCTGTTCCAAACCAAGGAAGGAACGCACGCTCTGCATCACTTCCTTCAGATTGATTTCAGCATCCATCACGTTGGTCTCCTCGTTGAGACGGTTGATTTCCAGCTGGAGCATCTCGTTTTCGGTGATGGTGCCTATCTTGTAGCGACCTTGTGCCATGCTGTAGAGTGTGTCGGCAGAAGCAAAGTTCTGGCGTGCCATGTCAAGTTCGGTTTGTGCGGAAGCAAGAGAGAAGAAGTGGTTGCAGGTGGTGGCAGAGATGATTTCAAGTGTTTCCGCATACTGTTTCTTTGCCTCTCGATAGCGGATGGGCTCTATTCGCTTGTCCCATTTAAGGGAATTGTAGCCAAAGAGACTCTGCTGGTATCCGAAGACGAGGGGCTGACTGCTGTAGGCTGTGGTATTGTTCTGCAGTTCGTCCAATCGGTTGAGGCTACTCTTGAGAAAGAGGCTGCCGCCTGTCAGTGCAATGTTTTGATTCACCTTCAATGCGAGGTCTGCACCAAACTGGTCTTGCTTGAGAAACATGGCAGTACCGTCAGACTGCGTGATCTTATTCATCTCCTTATTTATATATGGTGAGGAGGTGAGGGTGACTGAAGGCAGATAGTTGGCACGGAAATAGCGGTAGTTCCAATAGGCAGAGAGGAAGGAATTGCGTGCGCTCTGAGCAGAAGGCGATTGCTGTTGTGCTATACGGATGGCATCTTGAAGACCTAAAAACAATGTGTCGGTCTTTGTGGCGGTCATGCTTTTGCAAATAGCCAGCATCAGTAGTATGCTTATCATTCTCTTCATCGCTTTATTTTTTTGATTCTGTTACAAAGTTACATTGAAACTGCAAATTGGCAATGGATTTTTTTGTGCCCAGGTGCAGATTGTATGAAAATCATACACTTTACTGTATGAAAATCATACACTTTTGGGAGAGAGGCTTTTGATTTTGTCTTTTTTAGGTAGTATTAATGATGAAAAAGAGTAACTTTGCAACATGAAAACGAATTATGGAACGATACTCGTGGTGGATGACAACCCTGCGATACTGACAGCAGTGAAGATTTGTCTTATTGATGTGTTTGACCGCATCATCACTCTCTCCACGCCAGAATCAATCATGACCACTATTCAGCAGGAACATGTAGATGTGATTCTGCTGGATATGAATTTCACGCTCGGTGTCAATTCAGGACAAGAAGGAATGCTCTGGCTGATGACCATTCACCGTAAGCATCCCGATATACCTGTTGTGCTGGTGACTGCCTATGCTGATGTGAAACTTGCCGTGAAGGGATTGAAGAATGGTGCTGTTGATTTTGTGACGAAGCCTTGGGATAATGATGAACTGATTCGGGTGCTCAAGGATGCGATAGACAATAGCAAGGAGGTTGTGGCACTTGAGGATCTGGAGAAGGAACATGTGAAGAAGGTGGTGGACAAGTGTCATGGCAACATGACCAAGGCGGCGGAATTGCTTGGTATTACCAGACAAACCTTATATAAGAAGTTTAATCAATGATTGTCGCGATAATAGTTATAGCTGCCGTTCTTCTTTTCACTCTTGCTATGGGCTTCCGCCATCAGTGTTTGTTGAAGGAAAGGGCAAAATTGATGCGGGATGCCATCAGGCATCGTGATTTCTCTTTTCGTTTGCCAACAAAGGGATTGCTGTTTGGTGAGCGGGCTTTGCAGGAGGCACTCAACGACATGGGGCAAGAGATACGGAAACTTGTTGCTCACAATGAGGTGGAGGCATGGCAACGTCTCACTCGTGTGCTCACTCACGAGATTATGAATGCCACAACACCTATTCAGAGCATCAGCCAGGCATATCTTTCGCATTCTGGTATAAAGGGCACTCCATATGAGGAGGGTATTCAGGCCATCCACGACACGAGCATGGGACTTGCCACGTTTGTGGATAGTTACCGAAAGATGACCCAGTTGCAGGAGCCTGTGCTGAACGACATGAATCTGTGCGCATTCTGTAACAGCATCTCTGCTCTCTACCCAAACCTCAAGTGGAACATAGAGGTGCCAGAAAACATATTTGTCAATGCGGATGAGAATCTTCTTCGTCAGGTGTTTATCAACTTGGTGAAAAATGCTATTGAGGCAGACGCCAAAACTATTGGTGTCAAACATATTGTTGCCTCAACAACTTTTAGACATGACGCCAACGCATTTAATAAACTACAAATAAGCAATGACGGACACATCATTCCTGATGAGGTGGCTCGTGAAATCTTTATTCCTTTCTTTACAACCAAACAGTTAGGCTCTGGCATTGGTCTTTCGCTGTCGCGCCAGATTCTCATGATGCAGCAACTCACTTTGTCGCTGAGGGAAAATCCTATCAGTGGCTATAACGTCACTTTTGAAATAGAGAGTGACAGGTGAGAAAACCTGTCAGCACAATTGTTCTTCAACAAACGAATGGTTGATGCATGATGAGTGTCCGCTTGTCTTCTGCTTGCAGCAGAAGGCTGCTCCCATCCCCGAGAATCCGACAATGATGATTGCTCTTAGTATTCTTCTACGTTGTCAGAGAAAGTCCCGACCTGCAACATCTGTGAAGCCCGATGAGAATCATCTGTGAAGCCTCTTTCCGATTAGCATTGCAAAGGCAAGAAGTATTCTTGTTGTCATCATCAAAAGAAAAAACTTGGCGGTCACTTCATTCTGGAGTACGAATCACCATATATAAATATTGTGTAGCCTTGGAAATGGTCGTAACTTTGAAGTTGAATGAGATGAAAAAGATTGTGAATGATGAGACACATGTTGCAACAGACCATTTCAATGATAACTAATCTTCTCGGAATGATGAATGGCATAGGTGCAATAACTCAGAACATGTGGCTATCCAGCCAACTTTCTTCCTCATCAATACTGGCGGAGAACATACTGCTGTGGACATGCTTCGTCTGCTTGTATCTCTGTAATCTTCCAAAGAAAAACGTCTCTTCTTTTTTCTTTTCATGGGAAATTCGTAACTTTGTGGCAATAATCACAATTTAACTAACGAAAACCTAATGAATAATATTTTCTATATGAAGAGAATGATTCTGTCAGCATTGGGTGCTGTCATGACAGTAGCTGGAATGGCACAATCTGTGAAGGTATATACGACAACTGAAAAGGCTGAGTGGAAAGAATCTAAAACAACATTGGTAGGGAAGACCGACCTGAAAGTGGTTGTGGATGTGAACAGCAATGAGAGGGGTGTGCCTTTCCGTGCTTGGGGAACGACTTTCAACGAACTGGATTGGGATGCCTTCAACCTCCTCTCACGTAATGACCAGGATGAACTCATGCATCGGCTCTTTTCGGCTGATGGTGATCTGCATTTCACTCATGGTCGTGTGAGTATGAATGCGAATGACTATGCCCGCGAATGGTATAGCTGTGACGATGTGGTGGGCGATCTGGGCTTAAAGCATTTCAATATTGAGCACGACAAGCGTAATATCATTCCTTTGGCTCGTGCTGCTCAGAAGTATTGTCCTGAACTCGAACTCTTCATGAGTCCTTGGAGTCCTCCTACATGGATGAAGATTAATAACGACTATCCTGTTGTTCCTAATAAATATAATAAGATGGATGAGCGATTGGCTTATCTGCTCTATATGGATGATGGAAAGGCGGTGGATGCCGATGAAATGAAGCTTTTGGGAGAAAGGAATAATGTGTTCCCACGTCGTCTTGCTTCACAGGATTTCTTCATTCAAGAACCTCGCTATCTGCAGAGCTATGCCGAGATGTTCTGCCGTTTCATCGAACTTTACAAGGAACAAGGACTGCCTATCACTAAGGTGATGTACCAGAATGAGGCGTATTCCTATACTCCTTATCCGGGTTGTGCATGGACAGCCGAGGGTACACTCCGTTTCAACAATGATTATTTGGCTCCAACTATTCAAAAGAAGCATCCTGAGGTGGAGATTTGGTTGGGCACTATCAATACCAATCGATTGGATTATGTGGAGAAGATCCTTGATGACAAGCATCTTCAGCAATATGTGAAGGGTGTGGGTACTCAATGGGAATGTCGTGAGAACCTGCCTGAATTGCGCAAGCGTTATCCTAACTTCCGTTTCATGATGAGCGAGAGCGAGTGTGGCAATGGCCAGATGGATTGGAAGGCTGGCGAACATACCTTCTTCCTGCTTTCTGATAATCTGGGCAATGGCTGTGATGAATACTACAACTGGAACTTTGTGCTTACAGATAATGGCATGTCCACTTGGGGATGGACTCAAAATGCACTTGTGCAGGTAGATAGCAAGACAAGAAAACCTCGATATACTGCCGAATTCTATGCCTACAAGCATTTCAGCCATTTCATCAATCCTGGCACAGAAATGGTGGGCTATGCAGGACGTGAATATAGCCAAACGCCTGTGACTGTCTTCAAAGATAAGAAGGGCGCATACATTGTAACTGCTGGCAACTTCACCGATTCATCTTCTTCTCTCTGTGTGAAGTTGGGCGGTAAATACCTCAATATCCAGACTCAGCCACACTCTTTCAATACTTTCGTGGTCAGATGATCCTCCGTTAATCCTCCGTTGTGACTCCGCTGTTCCTCTGCTATTTTTCATAAGAAAAGCCCTTTTCATCGGACTTTTAGCGAAGAAATAGCAGAGGAAGAGCAGAGGTACATCTATTGTTCTTCAAAAAAAGTTGCATTTTATCGTAGCATAATCCAAACAACGGTGTACTATTCATGTATGGACAAGCAAATCTACATCTCCTATATCAAGGAACTGAGACAAATGGTAGAGGCTAAGGCTTCGTCTATTGCCGAGGTGGATGAGGTGGAGGACATAGCCCAAGAGGTCTTGCTGAAACTTTGGGAACATGTGGATCTGCTGGAAGATGACAAGGTCAAACTCTTTGCTTATGCTTCTGCTACTGCTAAACATATCGCACTGAATAGCGTGAGGTCCAAGCGACGGCATCCCATCCTGCGACTCTTCAGGTGGAACAATAGCGAAGAGGATGATCGGGAAGAAGAACCCATCGTGCAAGTAGAAACCAATATCACTCCTCTGCATGTGGTGGAAGACCAAGAAATGGACGAACTATTCTGGAAGGCACTCAAGAAGCTACCCTTTAATTGGCAAAGAATCCTGATCATGCGAAATGTGGAAGATCGCAGTTTTGCAGAAATAGCTGAGATACTAGCAACAACCGAATCATCGGTGAGAGGTGTCCTCAGCAAGGCGAGAAAGAAGATGCTCGTTGAAATCAATCAAATGTAACTCATGAAAGAAAAAGAATACATACAATCACTGCTCGACAAGTTCTTGGAAGGTGAAACGACAGAAGTGGAGGAACGTGAACTCTCCACCCACTTCACCTCCCAGAAGGATATACCAGAGGAATGGCGACAGTATCTGGTGCTTTTCAAGGGCTTTAAGAACTATCAGCCATCGGTGAAATCGAGATATATTAGCACTCGTACTCGTTGGATTGCGGCTGCTTCAGTGGTAATACTTGTCGGAATAGGAGCAGCCATTTGGATGAATATAGATCGCACAACTGCTGATCTTACTCCATCAACTCCTGTAGTGGCACAAGTTGAGTCGGAAAATCTAATGAAGGATGAAACTGTGAAGGTAGAAGAGGAAAAGGAACCTGTACGAGTGATTACACCAGCTCAGACCAGTTCTTCTACTCAAACAGCATCCGTCAAGAGGACTTCGACAACATCTGAAGAAACGGTGAAGACTCAACCAGGACGAGACTTGTTGGCTCAGGTTGAGATGGATTCTAGTGAGGAAGGAACTATCGATGAAACCGATTTTATGGCGGTCGATTTTGCTGAGGTCAAGGCGGAAAGTCAAGAGGTGCGTTCAGCTCTTCTTACGATGAATACAGAAATGTTCAATTACTGATATAGATATGATGAAAAGATTATCTATCATGCTTATCTTGCTCTCAGTCACCACGGTTCATGTGCTGGCTCAGGCTTATCAGAATCCGCAGATTGATGCCTTCATGGATTATCTCTCCGAGAATGGCGCTAAGGTATCCGTCTCTCGTGTGAATGACAAATACCATGTGGCGAAGCGATACAACGTGGCTTTTGACAAGGAAAGCGTGATGAAATCGGGAGAAAAGCTCGGTGAAACTGGTCGTGTGCCTCAGATAGTAGATAGTATCTGCCTCTTCTTCGACCAGATGATTCGCCATTCAATCGAGTCTTATCGCTACGAGAGTCATAAGAATGGTAATGACACCATCACCTACTCTATGGCGATCAAGGGTTATGGAACTAACGGAGATTATCTGCTTGACAATACACGTTATGAGAGTGCAGCCTTCTCCTGGACAAATGATTATAATGATTTCATGAGGTCACACGTGTTCCTTTACAAGAATGCTTTCTACAAACAAGAGATGGATTTCTATGCGTTGCTGAATGGTAAAAACCGTAAGATGTATTTCGGTGCCAAGGAAGCAGGCTTGTTCGATTACACCAATGGACTTGGTAACATGATCTACATTAGCAACTACGAAAATGAGGCGCAAGGAACCTATTATAACTTCGACATTTCTCCTGTGGATGATGCACTCAAGAAAATATTGAAAAAAGACGGTTCCATCAAGCGTTTCTCGGTTAAGTATGTGCATGGAATGGAAGAATCCAACGATAAAACCACTACGTACTATGCTACTGACTACTTGGCTCCAGATTTGAAAGGACAGAGCGAATCAACTGGAGAACTCTATGTGATTCCTGCCTCTGAAGGTGGAAGGGCGAAATTCAAGGAGGTGCTTGATGTTGCCAATCATCATTTGGATACTCATCTCACCGAGTGCTGTGTGTTGGAATATACGAAGGATCGTCTGATACTTAATGGCATCAAGAGTACGATGAAACTCCAAGTGAATCATCAACCATTGTCTGCCACACTCTTGGCAAAAGTGGATCAAGAAGGCAATCTCTATATCCTTCGTTTAGACACAGAAGGTGAGTATTGGATTCCTCGTGACTGGCATCAAATAAAGTCTTCCATCCATGGTAAGAATTCACTCGTCAAATAATAGAATCATCAACAATCCACGACAAAATATTTTACATTATGAAGAAATTTATTTCAATCTTTGTTTGCTGCCTAATCGCCTCTGCAAGCATGTTTGCCCAGACAGAAAATCCTGAAGGCCTCTATCGTCTGCAAAAGATGACCTATGAAAATGGACGTCCTGACCACACACCAGAGTTTATCCAGTACAAGTATCTGTCTGCCTATCCTATAACCATCATGGTCGGCACTGCTACACCTAAAGAATATGTATATTCCATTCGTCAAGACGAACCTCATCCATACACCTACACAGGTGATAAGTTGGTAGGCGAAGATGGACATGGCACTCGTATCTACGATAGTAATAAAGACCATTTCACCTTGAAATGGTATAACACCATACGTCCAAGACCTGAAAATATTTTCCCAATGAATGAGTATATCACCGAGATCTATGATAAGAAGAATATGGAGCCTCGGATGACTCGTACTATTGAGATGCTAGAGATGAAGCATCAAGCCCCTAAGAATCGTTTTGCTGGTTGCTGGAGAATGATTGGCAATGTAGGCGAAGTAAATGGTTTGGAGGTCTTGGCTAAGCCAACCACCAATCTCTATAAGATCTATGGAGAAAAGGATGTTCTTCTGCTTTTCCAAGGTGACGAATCCATCACTGGTTCTACTGTCTATTACTGGCCTGCTCAGTTCAACAGTGACAATGTAATTCTAGAAGGAAAGAACAAATGTGATATCCAGTGGCGCAATGACAAGACCTTCGTATTGTCCTTTGATAGAGGAGACGGAATCATTGTGAAGGAGATGTGGATGCAGACAGGTCTTCCTGCTTCTTTTCAAAAGTTGTTTGGCACAAATATTCCTATTCAGAATATGAATGTTTCAAGTGGATTCTAGCCAATATAGAGAATATAGCAAGTATAGCAAATATAGCATATCTGGTAAATATGGAGTTCTATCAGCCATAAAAAAACTCATGTCGTCTTGCTGATGACATGAGATTTTCATTTATCTGTTATTCTAATAGTTTATTTAGGTCTAACCTGCCCGTTGCCTTCGATGATCCACTTGTAAGTGGTAATCTCCTCGAGTGCCATAGGACCACGAGCATGGAGCTTCTGGGTAGAGATTCCGATCTCTGCTCCCAAGCCAAACTGTGCACCATCGGTGAATGATGTTGGTGCATTGTGATAGACGCATGCAGCATCAATCTGGGCAAGGAAGCGATCGGCTGTGGAACGATTCTCTGTGATGATGCACTCAGAGTGTCCCGAACCATAGTGGCGAATGTGCTTGATGGCCTCGTCGGCAGAAGTGACAGTCTTGATAGCCATTGTATATGCTTGGAACTCTGTGCCGTAGCTTTCTTCTGTGGATGGCTTGAGTAGGTTGTCTGGGTAGTTGCCCCTCAGCACACTCAAGGCTGGTTCATCGGCATAGAGTAGGACGTTGCTCTCAAGGAGAGGAGCGCAGATGGAGGGAAGGTCTGTCAGACGGTCTATGTGGATGAGTGTGCAGTCAAGAGCATTGCACACACTCACACGACGAGTCTTAGCATTGTTGATGATGGCTGCACCTTTCTTTAGGTCTGCATCCTTATCGAAATAGGCATGACACACACCTGCACCAGTTTCAATCACTGGCACAGAGGCTTCTTGACGCACAAAGTCGATGAGTCGTTTGCTGCCTCGTGGGATGACAAGATCTACGTAGCCGTTGGCATGAAGCAAAGCACCTGTTGCCTCGTGAGTGGCTGGGAGTAGGGTGATGGCATTAGTGTTGATACCAAAATCTTGAAGTGTGGACTGAATGATGCTTACGATAGTTCGATTGCTGTCGTCGGCATCCTTTCCACCTTTCAGCACACATGCACTTCCTGCCTTCAGGCAGAGGGAAAAAACGTCAAAGGTAACATTGGGACGAGCTTCGTACACAATGCCAATCACACCAAAAGGAACGCTGACACGTTTGATGTCAAGCCCGTTGGGCAATACGCTGTGTTTTAATACTCTGCCAAGTGGAGAGGGAAGGGTGGCTACCTTGCGTGTGTCGCCCGCAATTCCCTCTATGCGCTCTTTGGTGAGTTTGAGGCGGTCATACATAGGGTTGGCTGGATCCATGCGACTCAAGTCTTTGGCGTTCGCCTCAAGAATCATGTCTGTAGAAGCAATGGCTTTTTGTGCCACTGCATTCAGCACCTCGTTGATGGTGTCTGTATTGAGAAGCGCAAGGTCTAAACTTGCGTCTTTGGCTGCTTGAAAAATATCTTCTAACATGGTGATGTGTTTCTTAGCATAAAAATTCTGTGCAAGGAGTGTTGTCCCTGTCATTCATGAGTCTCACGAGAATATTGTCTCTATTTCCATTGGCAATAATGACACTGATGCCTGCTGCTGCTGTCTGGGTAGCGACATTTGATTTGCTCTGCATGCCGCCTCGTCCGGCACTGGACTTTTTCTCTTGGATGTATTCTTCAAGATTTTTCCCAGGCTTCACAATGCTGATGAGACGAGATTCAGGGTCTTCAGGGTTGCCTGTGTAGATACCATCAATGTTGCTGAGAATGATGAGTGCTTGTGAATGGGTCATTTTAGCAATCAGTCCAGAGAGCTCATCGTTGTCTGTAAACATGAGTTCAGTGACTGACACAGTGTCGTTCTCATTCACGATAGGAAGCACATTGTTTTCCAACATCACTCTCATGCAGTTCTCCTGATTCTTACGGTGCTCTGTGTCAGAAAAGTTCTCTTTGGTAGTGAGCACTTGCCCAACGGGGATGCCGTATTCACGGAAGAATCCTACATAGCGATTGATGAGTTTTGCCTGCCCAACAGCGGAAAAGAGTTGTCGCTGATCGACAGAGTCTAAGTCGTGTTGAATGTGTCGGAGTTCACTTCTTCCACATGCCACAGCACCTGATGAGACGAGAATAATCTCATGCCCACCACTGCGGAGTGCTGCAATCTGATCAACCAGTGCTGACATGCGAGTCACATCAAGTGACCCGTCTTGGCGTGTGAGCACGTTGCTTCCGATTTTGATAGTAATTCTCATATCTTTATATTGATGGTCGGTATATGTTCTTTTGTTTGTTTTTATTTTTTGTTTTGTTGCCTGCTTAACCTCCGATTTTAGCATTTAGCCCATGTTGCTGCATCATGGCAAGTGCGTGTTGCTGACATGTTTCGGAAGGTACTTGCATTGTACAGCCGTCTGGATTGTAGATGCTTCCCATTCTGGCATGTTTGCTTTTCCCCACATCGTGATAGACTAACAGATTGACCACTTGAGGCTGATGGGGTAGTGATGCCAGAAACGCTGCCGAGGCTTTGATGTTCTCTTTGTCCGCATTTACACCTTCAATGAGTGGGATGCGAATCCAAAATGGTTTGTCCATTTTGCTGAGCATGCGGATGTTGGCAAGAATAGGCTCGTTGGGCACATGGGTGAAGAGTTCATGCTTTTGGCTGTCCATGTGTTTGAGATCCACAAGAAATAGTTCTGTCATCTCTGCTACTCTTTCCACCTGTTCGGCAGAGGCAAAAAGTGAGGTATCTACAGTTCTGTGAAAACCTCTCTTGCCAAGTTCGTCGAGCAGTTCACATAAATAGTCTGTTTGCATGAGAGGCTCACCTCCACAGAGGGTCACACCTCCTCCGCTTTCTGTCATTACGGCTCTTTCTTTCTCCACTATTTGCATCAGTTCACCCATCTTCCATTCCTTTCCAGCCATCTCCAGAGCAAGTGTAGGACATTCATCCACACATTTACCACAATAGGTGCAGTGACCGAGATCTTGTATACCGTCAGGTGTCAATGTCAGATTTCTCTCGGGACAAACCTCCACGCAGCTTTGACAGCCAATGCACTTCTTTTTCGTGTACATCTTCACAGACTCTTTCGAGATGCCTTCGGGATTATGACACCACACACATCTGAGTGGACAGCCTTTCATGAAGATGGTCGTCCGTATGCCAGGACCATCATTGATGGCAAATCGCTTGATGTCAAAGATGAGTGCCATGTTTCTTCAGTCAATGTAAACTAACTGCAAAGGTACATAAATTATGTGGAGAACAAAACAATACTGTTGTTTTTTCGTGTGCTGTTAGGGTTTGCTGATGCTTCAAACATGGAAAAATGGCGCACAAGAGCAAATTAGAGCGTGTCGTTTTGTGTTCTTGCAATAATCTCGTCTTGAAGTTGCTCAGTCATATCGTTGAAATAGTCGGAATATCCAGCCACACGCACAAGCAGATCCTTGTAGCCATCTGGTTGCTGTTGAGCGTCGATGAGGGTTTGTGTGTCTATGATGTTGAATTGAATGTGATGCCCTCCCATGCTGAAGTAGGTGCGGATGAGTGAAACCAATTTGTGAAGGTCTTCATCACGCTTGAGCAAGGTTGGAACGAAACGCACATTGAGTAAAGTGCCTCCAGACTTGGTTTGGTCAAGTTTGCTAAGTGACTTGATCACGGCTGTTGGTCCGTTGGTGTCTGCACCGTGGGCTGGCGATGTGCCATCGCTGATGGCGAAATGAGCGCGACGACCATTGACAGACGCTCCACATACTGAACCAAAGTAGTTGTGACAAGTGGTGGAGAGCATGTTGAGTTGGGTCTTGCCTCCACGAGTATTGGGATGTCCTTCAATAGCCTCAACCAAATCATCGTAAACTTTCACTGCTATGTCATCAGCACGTTCATCGTCATTACCAAAGAAGGGGGTGCGGTTCATGATGAACTGGCGCATCTTCTCATTGCCTTCAAAGTTTTCACTCACAGCCTTGAGCACTTCATCCATCGTGAACTTTTGAGTGTCAAAGACATGGGTCTTAAGTGTGGAAAGGCAGTCCGTGATTGTGCCAAGACCTGTGCATTGGATATATGTGGTATTATATCGTGCGCCCCCGCTGTAATAATCTCTTCCGTTGGCAATGCAGTCATCAATAAAGAGCGACAGGAAGGTGGCTGGTGCATAGAGGGAGAACATGCGTTCAATATAGTTATTGACAGCCAGTTTCATATTGACAAAGTAGATCATTTGCTTGTGATAGGCTTCGTATAATTCCTCGTATGTCTTAAACGTTCTGGGATCGCCTGTCTTCAAACCTAACGTATTTCCTGTCATAGGATCAACACCGTTGTTGAGAGTGATTTCAAGAATCTTGGGTGTGTTGAGGTAGCCAGTGAGGATATAAGCCTCTTTGCCGAAAGCACCCACTTCTATACATCCAGAGCATCCGCCCTCGTAGGCATCTTCCTTGGTCTTTCCTTGACGCATCAATTCTTTTGTATATACGTCAGGGTTAAAGCATGAGGGATATCCGTGGCCTTGGCGAATCACCTTTACCCCAGCCATCACAAACTCGTCGGGGGTCACCTTGCTGATGTGGATGGAGAGTCCTGGCTGCAATTCGTGTAATTCTTCTTGAATCTCAAGGATGAGATAAGAAAGGTCATTGACGGCATTCTGACCATATTTGTCAATACCGCCAATATTGATATTGGTGAAATCATTGTAAGTTCCCGACTCTAAGGCTGTCACTCCAACCTTTGGAGGTGCAGGCTGATTGTTGAATTTAATCCAGAGGCATGAAATCAGTTCCTTTGCCTTCTCACGAGTAATTGTTCCTTCTTCAAGCCCTTTCTTATAGAAGGGGTAGAGATGTTGGTCTATATGCCCTGGATTCATACAGTCCCAACCATTGAGTTCTGTCACCGTGCCTAAGTGTACAAACCAATACATCTGGATAGCCTCTTGCATGTCGCGAGGAGCATGGGCAGGCACTCGATGACACACATCGGCTATTTTCAAGAGTTCAGCCTTGCGCTCAGGATTGGTCTCTTCATTTGCCATCTTCTCAGCCATTTCAGCATGACGTTCTGCAAATAGAATGGCGGCATCGCAACTGATGTCCATTGCTTGGAGTTCCTGTTGTTTGTCGGTCGCTTCAGGATCGTTGATGAAATCCAGTTCTGCCAGTTTCTGGGCAATGAGTGCCTTGCAGTCCAACAGACCACGTTGGTACATTTTCCCGTCCATAGCAGTATGGCCACCTGCTCGTTGTTCCATGAATTCAGTGAATACGCCAGCGTGATATGCCTCTTCCCATTCTTTGCTCACATGGCTGAAGATGCGCTCACGCTGTGTTCGTCCCTTCCAGTAGGGGATGACTTCACGCTCATAGGTGTCAATGTCCTCTTGTGAGATGTGGTATGGCTGCAATGCCCTGCTATTCAGGGTGTGGAGGTCTTCCACGCTGTGACAAGTCAATTCTGGAAAGGTGGGAACAGCCTTAGGCACAGGACCACGCTCGCCCACGATGAGTTCATCATCGCCTATATATATAGTCTTCTTTTTGCAGATCTCATAGAAGTTGCGTGCTCTCAAAATACAAAGAGGCATCTTGCCAGAATACTCTTTATAGAAAGCAGTCTCTATCAGTGCACGCTCAATGGTGAGAGTGGGTGGTGTGTCAATGCTTTGCTGACGGAGACGCCTGATACGCTCATTCATGCCACCCTCGTTTTCAGGGTGTTGCAAAGAATATTTCATTTTGCTGTGTGGCGCACACATGGCTATAGATGGGGTCATATATGGTTGATATGTTTGGCGTTTTACAAATATGGATGCAAAGGTATGAAATAAATGGCAAAGGGAACGAAAATGAAGAAGAACTTTTAGTATTCTATTCATAAAAAAACTTATGGGAAGTTATTTTCTATTTCCGAAAGAGGGTTTCCTAAATCTTTTTCACTATCTTTGCACAAAAAGTAGGGCTATGCCAAATGCGTAGTGAATTAGAAATCAACATGGTAAAATATAAATATTTAATAATATGGCACTGAAAACTTTGATTATAGGAAGTGGTCCTGCAGGTTATACTGCAGCTATTTATGCTTCCAGAAGCACGCTGTCTCCAGTTCTTTATGAAGGAATGCAGCCTGGTGGACAACTCACACAGACAACAGAAGTGGATAATTTCCCTGGTTATCCTAACGGAACTACAGGTCAGGAACTGATGGAAGACCTTCGTCAGCAGGTGGAGCGATTGGGTACAGATATTCGTTATGGCATGATAACAAAGGTGGAGTTCTCAAAAGATGTCAATGTCCCTCATCGTGTGACAGTGGATGATGGCACAGTATTGGAAGCCCACACGGTGATTATTTCTACAGGTGCGTCGGCAAAGTATTTGGGTTTGCCTGATGAGAAAAAATATGCAGGACAAGGCGTTTCGGCTTGTGCCACTTGTGATGGATTCTTCTATCGCAAAAAGGTTGTGGCAGTTGTAGGTGGTGGTGACACTGCCTGTGAGGAAGCACAGTATTTGGCAAGTCTTGCAAAGAAGGTTTATCTCATTGTGCGCCGTGACGTGTTGCGTGCAAGTGATGCGATGCAGCAGAAGGTGAAGGATGCTGAGAATATTGAGATTCTTTGGAACACACAGACGGAGGGTCTCTATGGCGAGAATGGTGTGGAAGGTGCTCATCTTGTGGAGAACAAGGGCACTGCGGATGAGCGTCAGTATGATTTGCCTATTGATGGCTTCTTCTTGGCTATCGGTCATCATCCAAATAGTGAGATCTTCCGTCCAGATGTGGAGGTGGATGCGCAAGGATATATCAAGGTTCAGCATCCAACGACAGCCACCAATATTCCAGGTGTGTTTGCTGCAGGCGATGTGGCAGACCCGCTCTATCGTCAGGCGATTAGTGCTGCGGGCAGTGGTTGTCGTGCCGCTATCGACGCTTTACACTACTTACAAGATCACGGTCTGGCATGATGAATCAACTGCGGTTTTTTGCTGTTGTCCTGATGTTCTGTTGCTTGAGTGTGGCTCATGCGCAGTTCGCAAACCCTGTGAAGGTGACCTGCTCAATCAAAGAGTCTTCGCCTACAGAGGCACTCATCACGTTCTCTGCTACAATACAGGACAAATGGCACATGTATAGCACTCAGGTGGTTGGAGGACCAACCCCAACCACAATCAATGTGGAGAAAATAGAGGGTGCTAAGTTGGATGGTGCGCTGACACCAACCACCAAACCCATCAAGCATTATGAGGAAATGTTTGGTACAGATGTCTATTACTTTGAGAAGTCTGCAATCTTTACTCAAAAGGTGATCCTCACGGGCGGAAAATATGAGATTACTGGCTATCTCAGGTATGGTGCATGTGACGACAGAAATTGCACTCCTCCCACTAATGTGGAATTTAGTTTCAAGGACGAAGTTCCTCTTTCTTCCAAGAAGGAAGATAAAGCAGGTGAGGAGGTCTCTCCAAAATTGAACGATGCGTCTTCTGTCAAGGGACAGGAGACAGCAGAGCAAAACGATGCTGTCAATATAGCCAAGCCTGATTCATCTCTTATGGTCGAGAAAATAACAGATTCTGTCGCCACGGCCTCTTCTGCGTCTTCTTCCATTTGGTCTCCTGTGATAGCGCAACTCTCGGCCTTTGACAAAGGTGGCAACAGCAATACTTCAGATTCTTCTCTTTGGGAAATCTTCTTGTTGGGCTTGCTGGGTGGATTGGTTGCACTGGTCACTCCTTGCGTTTGGCCCATTATACCAATGACGGTTTCTTTCTTTCTGAAGAGGGGCACTACCAAGCATTCGACAGATGATGAGAAGGTCAAAGCAAAGAAAAGAGGAGTTCGAGATGCCATTCTGTATGGATTGGGCATCATTGTTATTTATGTGACATTAGGGCTTGTCATTACTGCAATCTTTGGAGCGTCAGCATTGAATGACATGGCAACAAATGCTGTGTTCAACATCTTCTTCTTCTTGATGTTGCTTGTCTTCGGCATCTCCTTTATTGGAGGATTTGAAATCACCCTGCCTGCCAAGTGGAATACCGCAGTAGATAACAAGGCAAGCACGACGACAGGTTTGTTGAGTGTTTTCTTGATGTCCTTCACTCTTGTGTTGGTCAGTTTCTCTTGTACAGGTCCAATCATAGGATTCCTGCTTGTTCAGTTGGTCACTTCAAGTATCGTAGGGCCTGTGGTGGGCATGCTGGGCTTTGCCATTGCTTTGGCTCTGCCCTTCACCCTCTTTGCTCTATTCCCTCAATGGCTCAACTCAATGCCTAAGAGTGGCAATTGGATGAATGTGGTGAAGGTGACACTTGGTTTTGTGGAGTTGGCATTTGCTCTTAAGTTCTTCTCCGTTGCAGATCTTGCCTATGGGTGGGGACTGCTGGATAGAGAAGTCTTTCTGTCTCTCTGGATTGTGTTGGCAGCATTGCTGAGTGCTTATCTTGTGGGATGGATTCGTTTCCCTCACGATGAAGAGGAATATGATGGGAATGGGCAGGTGAAGATGCATCAAAAGACATCCATCCCTCGCTTTTTCATGGCACTTGTCTCTTTTGCATTTGCTATCTATATGATTCCAGGATTGTGGGGTGCTCCGCTGAAGGCAGTCAGTGCCTTTGCCCCACCCATGAAAACACAGGACTTCAATCTTGATCCAGAGCATTCTGTGAAGCCTATGTTTACGGATTATGAGGAGGGAATGGCTTATGCACAATTGCATCGCCTGCCTGTGATGATTGATTTTACGGGTCATGGATGTGTGAATTGTCGCAAGATGGAGGCAGCAGTTTTCACAGATCCATCTGTTGCTGACATCATGAAAAACAAGTATGTGCTTATCCAACTCTACGTGGATGACAAGACCTATTTGGCAGAGCCTCTTGTGGTGAAAGCACAGGAAGATAGTGAAGAAACTCGTAAACTCAGAACGGTGGGTGACAAGTGGAGCAACCTGCAGTCTATGAAGTTTGGAGCCACAACACTTCCATTCTATGTGTTGGTGGATCCGGAAGGTCGCCCTCTTGAGAGAAGTTACTCTTATGATGAGGATGTGCAGAAGTTTCAGGCATGGCTGAATAGTGGCTTGGCCCGTTACGCTCATCAGTAGATGGCGCAAATAGAGCGATAAAATAATAGAAACCTCAAACCCCTAAAACGCTGTCATTATGTATTTAGACGGAAATCTCTATATCGCACATGGCGAAGATGGCCCTATCAATCTGGTGGGCAGAATGTGTAATCGTCATGGTCTCATTGCTGGTGCAACAGGTACAGGCAAGACTGTGTCTTTGCAAGTCATTGCTGAAACATTCAGTCAGGCAGGAGTTCCATGTTTCATGGCTGACATGAAAGGTGATCTTTCCGGTATTTCTCAAGCAGGAAGAATGTCTTCTTTTATTGAAAAGCGAAAAGATGAATTTGGTGTTGCGGACCCACAGTTCAAGGCTTGCCCTGTGCGCTTCTTTGATGTCTTTGGTGAGCAAGGCTTCCCGATGCGCACCACCATCTCTGCCATGGGACCTCAGCTGCTGAGCCGTCTCATGAACTTAAGCGATGTGCAGACTGGTGTGCTCAATATTGTGTTTCGCATAGCAGATGATAAGGAACTCTTGCTGATAGATCTGAAGGATTTGAGACTTATGCTTGATTTTGTTGGGCAGAACACAAGCCTCTTCACCACAGCGTATGGAAACATCTCCACTGCCAGCATTGGTGCTATCCAACGTGCTGTCTTGGCAATAGAAAGCGAGGGCGGGGATTTGTTCTTTGGTGAACCAGCCTTCCGTGTGGAAGACCTCATCGCCCAGCAGGATGGAATGGGAGTGATGAATGTGTTGGCTGCTGATAAGTTGATGCTTAGACCCAAACTCTATTCTACGTTTCTTTTGTGGCTCATGACAGAACTCTATTCCACTCTTCCAGAAGTTGGGGATTTGGACTTGCCAAAGCTCGTGTTCTTCTTTGATGAGGCTCACATGCTGTTTGACGACACATCGAAGGAAATGGTGGACAAGCTCGAACAGGTTGTTCGCCTCATTCGCTCTAAGGGTGTGGGAATATACTTCATCTCTCAGTCTCCTTCCGATATACCAGATGAGATTCTCGGACAACTGGGCAACAGAGTTCAGCATGCTCTTCGTGCCTACACCCCTAAGGATCAAAAGGCTGTGAGAGTGGCTGCTCAGTCATTTAGAGTCAATCCCGCTTTCAGCACCGAACAGGCAATCATGGAATTAGGAACGGGCGAAGCACTTGTATCTGTTCTGGACGAGAAGGGAGCACCAACCATTGTGCAGCGTGCCAAAATGCTTTTCCCTCTGAGTCAGATTGGTGCTGTCACCGAGGGTCAGCGTTTGGATATACAGAATGCAGCCCCTGATCATATCAAGAACTATACTGCATATGAAGACCGTGAGAGTGCTTATGAGGTGCTCTTGGCTCAGAAGGAAAAGGAGGATGCAGAAGCCGCAGACATGCTTCGTCGCCAGGAGGAAAAGAAACGTGAGAAGGAAGAGGCGAGGCTTGCGGAACAGCAACAGAAGGAAGAGGATAAGCGTTTGAAGGCTGAACAAAAGGAGAAAGAGCGTCAGCAGAAAGAGGATGAGCGACTGCGCAAGGAGGAGGAACGAGAAGCTGAACGCCGTCGCAAGGAAGAAGAAAGAGAAGCGTTGCGTCGTCGGAAGGAGGAGGAACGGGAGGCCAAAGAAAAATCAAAATCTTCTGGCATGTGGAAACGTACCATCTTTGGCACGCTCATTGGCGCAGTGCTGGGTTCTGTCGGACGTCAGGTGGGCACTTCTGTGGGCAAGAAGATCACAGGACGTTCTTCATCTTCTACCAAAAAGAAATCGAGCAAGAGTTCGGGCTCTGTCTTGGGAAAGGCTGCCAAGAGTGCGGCTTCTACTGCCACAAAAAGAGTGACAAGTGAAATCTTGAAGGGAATCTTCAAGTAAGGCTCAACACATTATTAATATATATAAAGAGCGCAGACAAACCTACAAGGTCGTCTGCGCTCTTTATTGTCAGAAGTCATTGGGATGTATGTGCCCAAATTCTCTGTTGTGATTGTAATAGCCTGAGGATACGTGTCCTCTTTAGTAAGTCAGCACAGGTGGAAGTTCCTTGGCTTGAGCAATCATCTTCTCCAATTCTGAAACGCTGGGCACACGGTTGCAGAGATTTTTCTGCTCGTTCACCTCAATCAGTTTAGGCTGCAGATTTTCTGCCAAACGGTGACGGAACTCCTTCACAGTATCAACACCTGCTGCTTCCAGCAGTTCGGCAAACTGGCTTGATATGCCGTTGATGCGGAAAAGATCTGCATGGTTAGCCCATTTGAGAATCAGTTTGGGACTGATGTCCGTTTCCTCTGCCAAGGTCTTTCTGCCTGAAGGAGATGCGCATTTCTCAAGGTATTCTTCAGTTGTTTTAATGCCAGCCGCTTGCAGCTTCTCGGCATACACAGGGCCGATACCCTCTACATCAATGATTTTGTAGGCCATAATAATTGTGATTTAGGTGTGAATAAATAAAAGATGTTCTATAGACTTTTTGTATTTGTATGTGATACAATTGTCTTTCATTGCAAAGATAGGTAAAAGATGAGAGTTGAACGATATAAAAAGGATTTTTTTTGTCTTTCATTGTGTTTTTTCATCAGAGCATGATTTTTTCCCATGTCCAACCTTTCTCCTCCGAAGTTTTTCATTAACTTTGCAATAGATAAGAAAAACAAGATAGAAATGTCGCAATTATATCCATTTTTATTTGAGCCAAATTTGCATTCGATTGTTTGGGGAGGTCATCGTTTGCTTCCCTACAAGGGTCTGCCCGCAACAGAAGAGCCTGTCGGGGAAAGTTGGGAGGTAAGCGCAGTGCCTTCCAGCACCAGCATCATCAGCAACGGTCTTTATAAGGGACATCTTCTGAATGATGTGATTTCAAGATTTCCAGAGGAAATATTGGGTGTTTCGGTGGCTTGTGAATATAAGAACCAGTTACCTTTGCTGGTCAAATTCATTGATGCGGAGAAAGACTTGAGCATTCAGGTGCATCCTGATAATGAAATGGCTCAGCGTGAACATGGAAAAATGGGAAAGAGCGAGATTTGGTACATCATTGATGCCCGTCAGGACAGTTATCTTTATGCTGGTTTCAAGAAGGAAATCACCCCAGAGGAATATAAGAGACATGTAGAGGAGGGAACAATCGTAGATGTGCTGGCAAAACATGCTGTGAAGCCAGGCGATGTCTTTTATTTGCCTGCAGGTCGTGTGCATGCTATTTGTGGCGGTATCTTGCTGGCGGAAGTGCAACAGTCATCAGATGTAACCTATCGTATTTTTGACTATCATCGTCCAGGAATGGACGGGAAGCCACGTGAACTTCATACAGAATTGGCTGCAAAGGCACTGGACTTCCGTGTGGAGGAGGACTACCGCACACAATACAATACACAGAGCAACAGGGCGAATCATGTGATTGATTCTCCTTTCTTCAGTGTGAGGGTGACAGAGATGACAGGGCCGTTCCATCGCAACCTCATCAAATATGACAGTTTCATCATCTGCATGTGCATCGAGGGAGATTGCCTGATTCGTATGCGTGAATCAGGTGATGAGGTCATGTTGTGTGAAGGCTTCAGCACTTTGATTCCAGCCTCCATTGCCGACTATGATGTGATTCCACTTCATGGGAAGACACGCATCCTTGATGCGTACATAGATAAAAAGGATAGAGGCCTTGGCAGTTCCATCACTCGTTTTCTCCACATAACAAGTAAGTGAAAAGCGAGTCCAACGAATTTGACAGGCGAAACAGTTGAGTTCGGTAGTTGGCATGTCCTTTCAATCATATCTAAGAAAGTGAATGAGATCATACATTCTTCTTGAAAAGAATGTATCCTTTTCATAACCAATGAATTACTGATAGATGAAAACATCATGCTTCTGAGTGCAAAAACGCACGCATGGTTCAATGCTCAACGCACCATTGTTCGTTGGCACTTGAAGCATTGTTCATCGGTCATTGAAGCATTGTTCATTTGCGTATGAAGCATGCTTCGTTCATTTGAAGTGTCAATTGGAAGGGAAAACCATGAAGAAACAAAAAACAGTCATCCTTGTATAGACAAACCATTTCATCATTACGTAAGCAATATTCATCAGATTCTAAATGATGTCTTTTGTTTTTCTCCCGAATAAATAACCCACTTGTGTCGCCTTCCCTATGAGAGGTGATGGAAGAGGTGCATGAAGACTTGTGTTGCATGGAAAAAGAAATTTGTGGGTAAACAAAGCATTGTTTTTCCTTGTTCTGCCCCATCAGTTTATTTTTATGTCCACAACTCTGTCTTTGACAACGCTGGTTTTTCCCACAAATAGATAGTGCTTACCGTTTATAGGAATAATGTCAAACCTTGGCATATTCAATTCTCCTACAGTGTATCGTTCCATTTTGTGAGCAAAAGGACGGAGATAAAAAGGAACGGACTTGAAATCGGTTGGTTTAAGAACCAGTGTAATCTTTTCTGGAATAATGCAGGAATCCTCGTATTCTTTGACATATACTGGATAAGAGTCGCTGAAATTCCATTGTCGAAATTCTGATGGTTTGTTAACAATGTCATTATACAGATTTTGGGAAATCAGCCGTATCTTATCACGATGGAAATAATTTCCTATCCATCTTTCACCCATGAATTCAAAGTGGAAATCTAAATCATTGGACATCCTGAAATCGCGAACGAAACGTTTACAGAGGAAATGGCATTCTATATCATCCGTTAAGACAATCTCTGACTTGTTGGAAGCAATTTGATGTAGGCATCTTTGATAATTATTGTAATTTCTTATTTGTTGGGGTATAATCAATGTAGTCATCAATAGGAGAAAGCCATTGCTAATCAAAATCCATATAGACTTGATGGAAACGTATGAAAATAATTTTAGAATTAGGATCATGCTAAAAAGTTCAAAGCAAAAGCGTGAATGAGCGGAGGCATGTCTTGTTGCCAAAACAAAAAGGAAGTTAATAGAAATGGCCGCACATTCGACAATGTTCTCTGTCAAGAAAACTTTTATATTGATAATCCTTAACCTTGCGAATACGACAAGAAGTACTATAAGTAGGGGAAGCGTTCTGATGTTGTCCATCTGAAATAAGGCTGGTGGCAAGGAAGTGACATTGAATGCGCCATCAGTTGCTGACAACCTGTGCCATGATCCAGGAGAAATCACTAACATCAAAACACCTATATAAAAACCTGTTAGCAGAACAGCCCTGTACCAAGTAATTTCCTTTCTGTGCATTATATAATAGATCAGGCATCCAGTACCGTATCCTATGGTTATTCCTTCATGTTGCCAACCGCATATAATACCAATCACAAATAGTGCAGGAATCCATAGTTTACTTTTGAAATCATATTTCAAGAACAAGTTGAAACTTAAAACGAATGTTGCTGCCCATAAATAATTGCATGCACCACTCATCCATAGAAAAACATTCTGCAATCCAGGAATGAAGAAAAATATTAAGAAAAGAGCTATAGATGAAGAAATAAACATTGATTGAATATGTGTTCTCAAATTCAATGCTAATGCAACAACAAAAGAAATGAAGACAAATGTATTAACCAGATTAAAACAGTCTTTCCCTAGAATCCCGTCAAATAATTGGACAAAGAAATGTACTATAAATCTACCATTGAATTTGAGATAATGTTCATGCTGACTATGAATTATGTCCAAAATGCTATTTACTTGATGCTGAGTGCCAAATATGAATTTATAATGCCAGTCATCCACAGCCAAGGGGGTTAGAGTGTTCATGACATAGAACACAATCCCTGTAATAAGAAGAAATGTGACATACGTGTATTTACTCTCCTTCATATTCACTAACGACATATATCGGTCTGTTTTTTGATTCGTTAAAAATTTTACCTAAATATTCTCCTATAATGCCCAATGCCAGAAATTGGATTCCACCAAGGAAGAGAATGGTTACCATCAAAGTAGGGAAACCTTTTACACTTTCCCCTAAGAAAATAGTCTTGATTAAAATGGCAATTATATAAATGAAAGCGCCCGTCGAAACAAATAAGCCAATGATGGTAGCCAGTCTCAAAGGAAGAGTGGTAAACGATGTGATTCCATCTATAGCAAGATTTATTAAATTGCTCAAATTCCATTTTGTTTCACCTGCGACACGATCTTGAGGTTCAAAAAGAATCTCCTTCTTCTTAAATCCAATCCACGCAAATAGAGCTTTTGTGTTTCTTTCGCTTTCACGTAGATTTTTCATCACGTCTATACACTTTCTGTCAAGTAAGCGAAAGTCTCCAACATCTGGCAAAATGTCTAAACGAGTGGTGTGCTGTAGAAGACGGTAGTAAAGCCTTGCTGTCTTTTTCTTCCACAAAGACTCCTTTCCACGCACTTTCCTTTTGGCATAAATATCCTCGTATCCATCTTCCCAATACCTCAACATTTCTGAAATTAGCATAGGAGGGTGTTGCAAGTCTGCATCCATGATTACCAGACAGTCGCCTTTTGCATGATCAAAACCAGATAACATTGCACATTCTTTACCAAAGTTCCTGCTCAAACTGACAAAGCAGAAACGATGGTCTGTCGTATGCAGTTCACGTAAAATGTCAAGTGTGCCGTCACGACTTCCGTCGTTCACAAAAAGAATTTCCCATGTGTAATTGGGTTGGGAATCCATCAATGAGATGAGTGCGTCATGCAATGCTGGTAGAGAAGCCTCTTCATTGTAGCATGGAATTAGTATTGTTACTTTCTTCATGATGATGAGATTTATATTTAAAAACAAAGCGTACTAGTAAGAAATTTACAGGAATGGTAATCATGTAAACAGGTATTGGGGCTAAAGTTCGACTTATTCCAAGAAAAATAAACCAATTAAGTAGTCCCATTTGGAGAATCAAGTTTACAATATGACTTCCTCCGAAGCCGAACCCTCTTTTAAGAGATGGATTTGTATTGAATGTGAAATAAGCCGTAAGAAAGAAATTTGCCATGAAACTTAATCCATGGCCTACTGCATACGCAATGTTCAAATTAATCCACCTTTGTAGCAACCAGTAAACTCCATAATGTATAAGTGTTGCCAACAAACCAACTACGCCAAAACGAACAATCTCCAGCAACAAGACTTTTTTGTTTTTTCCTTTGATCATGAATCGAACATTTTATTCTTTGTCAGCCAGTTCCTATGTGCTGAACGGAATTAGATATAGATACAGAAAGGGCGTAGGAACTATTGCTTATTACTCCTTTGAAGCTCTGGACTGCTACCCTTAAGTAATGAAGCAATAGCCCACGCCTTTAGATATATTATTCCTGTTAGGATACAATATCCATTAGCGTGAGCCGAATTGCCTATTATCTCTAAGGGTTGAAATTGTCCAGATTTCAAAGGGAGATAATATGTCAAAACGCTCTCGTGCGTGCGTAAGCACTACAATGTCGTAAGTCATCTTCGCAGGAAACACAAGTGTCCCTACTCCGACTCAATTGCAAATTTATGTTTTTTATCTGTACAAAGCAACTTTTTATAAGAAAAATTAGAGGATTTGAAGAAACAAAGTAAGAAATGTTTCCAATATACAGTAAATGATAAAAGGAAATATTCCTAGAAGTGTTGGTTTGACAAATTTAGAAAGAGAGAAATAGTAGGTTGAATATTTGTGCGACTTTTTATTGTATCTTCCTTTTAATCCATCCTTTCATATGCCATTGTGTTATTAGGATACCTCAGTTCGGGATAAGAAATCTCTAAAATAGTTGGGAAAAAAGTTGGTGGTCCAACAAATATTTTGTATATTTATGTGTGAAAATCAATTAGTTACAAGAATATAAGTTATGACTACCGGTTACAAAGTTACAGAATTATTTTGTGTTATTGACGAGCTTTGCAAGTATTTTGAGTCAGAGAATGCAGGAAAAATGTTTTTGAGCGATGATGGAAGGAAGCGAAGAAACCG
>Ga0123334_1001144_pt1 | contig 34375 bp, 31 predicted proteins | sample BiotimSIPDNA_FD_89706 | JGI IMG/M metagenome (GOLD analysis project Ga0123334, IMG submission 89706) | Anaerobic biogas reactor microbial communites from Washington, USA - Biogas_R1 time_0 SIP DNA | ecosystem: Engineered > Bioreactor > Anaerobic > Unclassified | place: Washington, USA...
CGAGTAGTAGAATAGAGTGGGAGAGGTATCTCAAGGTTTATGTATGAGACATAATTGATATTACGGAAAGTTGAAAAATTATGTCGCCGGATCTGGATCTATCTCCAAAGCTGTCTTACATGAGAGAATATCAAGTGATTCAAGACATTTTTTGATACAGTCACGGCTCTGTGCATCATTGGGAAGACTAATCCTGTACAGAAGATGTGCACCGTTACCTGAATCGGCTATGAGTGGCTCTGGCCATCCAACCGACGTAAGATATGCAGCAATCTTCCCGGCTTTAAGAAGACTTGCTTCGTGCTCGGGATCAGAAGATGAGACTCCGGAAGGCCTGCGGGGATCAATATCTATCGGCAGCCACAATCTTTGCGTAATATCCTGGTCTGCCGTTGTAGCATCCTTCTTTGAAAGCCTCATCAAAACCCGGTTTGCACGTCGTGCCAAAAGTGCCGGGTTTACCTCGTTCAGGGTGATGTATATCCCTTTGATCTGCGAATTTGTATCAAGAATGGCCGCTGCATCGGCTAATTTTTCCGGATTATCATAGTAACCTGAACCGATTCCTTCTCCGGTAATAATCCTCGTCTCAACAACCTGTCCCGGTTTTGAGAGGATACGTAACGCAGAAAGAATATTCTGCTTTTGGTCCGATGTCATGTACACTCTCCGGACATGGCATAGATACCACCAGACAATACCCGAAACCGGTTCCAGGAACAGCCCGAATATACCATCAGTTGCATCTCTCCGGGAAGAGGGTTCTTCCTGACAAGGCTGCAAAGATCACCGACCAGATTACGATATGATGGTGTGCCCTGTTTTGTCCGGGAAGAAAGAACATGCACAAAGAGTAGTTCATTTCGCTCTTTCCACGCGAGAAAGTCTATGGGAAGTGTTGATTTCGTCACATGGACGGTAAAATATCCCTGGTGCTGTAAAAAGAGCCGTGCAGCATGGGGAGTTATCCTCACTGTCAGGTAAGCCGGAGGAGTGGTCATAGATACCTCATAGCACAGTCCGACAGGGCCTTCAGGGTAAATAGGCTGCAGGTATCTTTTTTACGTGCCAGAATAATGTATGATTGTTCCCCTCGTGTGATCAGCTTGGCGGCGAACTCAGCGGTGGGGGACACTTCATCTTTTCTGGAATTCGAAGGTTTTTTTCGTGCTTGAAACATTGACCGGCCTTTCCGGTCAGGTATAAAGAGATATCCGGGTATGGTAATCATGGTACTACCTCTCCCACCGGTGATTCCGGATTTTGAGGAAAAAGAATAATGTATCCGGAGTTTCGGCGGGCAGAAAAATTAGTATCCGGATGAGATTAAAATGTAGCGAAATTTCGTTTTAACAATTGTGATAAAGCCGGAATATATAGAATACCGAATGGGTATTTTTCTGGTTTGATTCATTCCTTTGATAAAGAGCCATGTCCCAAATAGAGTATGAATAATTTTCAGTACCAACTGGAGTTACCGGAAAGGTACGACGAACTTGAACGGATGGCACTTCCCCATTATGATACGTTTTTTTCAACGGTGATTGAGTTTATTCCAAAGCAGACGAAATCAATTCTTGAACTCGCATCTGGGACCGGCTTTCTGACCCAACTGATTCGGCGGGAGTTTAACGATACACAGATAGTCTGCTCAGATATTAATCCGGACATGATGGCTGTTGCACAAAAAAAACCCGAACTCTCTGATGTCCGGTTCTGCACCAGTGATATAACAAAGGATATTCCGGATGGAACATTTGATGCAGTTGTTCTGACACAATGCCTGTTTGCTCTCCCACGGGAAAAGATTCCGGAAATTCTTCATCGTATCCGAGAGAGAATATCCCCCGGCGGAGTATTTGCATATGGAGATATTTTTGAGCCGCTGGACAAGTGGGAATTTGAATTGTATGTCTCCCATTGGAGGGAACAGATGATTCAGAATGGGATGAGTGAAGCAGAAACAGATCTCATGTTAAAGCCACTTGAACCGATGATCAAAGGATATAGTCCGGATTATGTCAGAAAAGAACTCATAAATGCAGGATTTTCACGGGTTATTTTCCCATACTGGTACGAGATGTACGGCGTGATGGTTGCGTATACCTGATAAAAACTCTCAAAAAAAAAGATTGGCGAATATCCGGAAGCTGAAAAAATTACCTCTTCAAGCAGATTTTTATCACTCCAGACTCATATGCTGTTTAGAAGATGGTATGAATAATCATAATCTATTAAAGAGATCTTCGATAATTATCGGAGGAATTCTCGCTCTTTTGGTTCTTTTATCTTTTTATATCCGGACGACTCCTGCTTTTCTTGGAAACATCGACGTTCTGATGTTTGTGGGAATGGATGATCCGACCTACCAGCTCAGGCGGATAGAACAGGTAATAGCCAATTATCCGAATGTCCCATGGTTTGATCCGATGACCTATTTCCCCTATGGTCAGCAGATGCATTGGGGACCGCTCTTTCCCTTTCTTGGCGCTACGATCTGCCTTCTTGCCGGAGCAGTTACGAGACCGGAAATAATTTCTGTCTCTCTCTTTTTACCCTGTGTATTGGCTGCACTTTTAGTCCCGATAGTATATCTTCTGGTAAGCCGGATTGCTGACTGGAAGGCTGGACTATTTGCTGCATTTTTCATCGCCATTATGCCAGGTCAGTTTTTCAGCCGGTCATTTTACGGGTACCTGGATCACCATGCCGGAGAAGTTTTTTTTAGCACACTTTTCTGTCTGTGTTATATCCTCGCACTGATGTACTGCAGGCGGCATCCGGTCGATATAAAAAACCGGGAGACCTGGAAGATCCCTGCACTGCTTGGTGTTTTGTGCGGTATTTCTTATACATTAGGTCTTGCCCTGATGCCGACGATGCTCTTGTTTGCCCTTCTCGTTGGGATCTTTACTCCTATCTGGTTTATCATCCAGCGATCCATCGGTCATTATGGTGCTTCAGCCCTGCTCATTAATACGGTTACTTTTCTTGTTGCCATAATCGGATTTTTTATTATCGGGATACATGCAGAGGGGGGTCTTAATTATTACACGACCGGCCATCCAATTGCATATTCCCTATTGATTATTGCAAATGTTCTGCTGTTTTCATTTTCGTATGCATTACGGGAAAAACCGGTGTGGTATTATGTCGGAGCGATTCTGGGCGTTACGGTCCTTGGTATTGTAAGCCTTGCAGCACTCATGCCGGATCTGTTTCAGTACCTGTTATCAAACGCCGTGGGCTTTTTTGGCTCAAGTGATATTCACTGGCAGACCATCCGTGAAGCCCGGCCCTGGGAATGGGAAGATGCATGGAGAACGTTCAATTATTCCCTGGTTCTGTTTTGTCTGGGGCTTATCGTTCTGGCATGGCGGATTAGAAAAGAACTCTGTCCTTCCCATGCATTTACCCTTCTCTGGTCCATAGTAATCCTGTATGCAACCAGTCAGCACATCAGGTACGAATATTATCTGGCCGTTCCGGTTGCAATTCTCGGAGGTATTGCGGTTGGATTTGCTCTTGATCTGATAAAATTACCCGGTGCGGCAAAACCGGAAAATCCGGATGCAGGTGAACAGAAGACACCGGATACAAAGAAAAAATTAGAAAAAGGAAAAGGAAAACACTCCTCAACTCGAAATCAGGGTGATTTTTCTCGAGTGCAGGCTTTTTCATACATCTTCCTCGGGTTTGTATTATTATCAGTTCTGCTTTTTTCATTTGCTGCGATTGGTATGGATCTAAAGTCCGGAGGATACCGGCTCAATCAGGACTGGAGAATGGCTACCGAATGGCTTGAAAAAAATACTCCTGATCCGGGAATTGATTATTTAGCCATATATGAGAAAGAAAACTTCACCTATCCGGATAATGCGTACGGGGTGATGTCATGGTGGGATTATGGTCATATCATTACGCTCCTTGGTAAACGGATACCAAATGCGAATCCTTTCCAATATGGAGTGGACGGGCCGAATGGTTCTGCCCGGTTTTTACTTGCCCAAAATGAGAGTGAAGCAGACCAGATACTGGACAATCTGAACACCCGGTATGTCATTACTGATATTGATATGGACACCGGATACCTGAATGCGATTTCAATCTGGGATAATCCGGAAGTCGGAATAGATCCGTACCAAAAACAATTCCTGTTTCCAAATCAGGATGGAAAGACCGGTGTGAATTATTCAATACTCACCGATGACTATTATCATTCCATGGTATCGAGACTGCATAACTTTGATGGTTCTTATGTTGAGCCCGGTGAGGTGTATTTCTTTACATACATGAAGCCAGAAAAATCAGGAATTTCCATACCGGTTATCATTGAAGCGAATAAAACAAGTTACATGGATGGAAGAAAAAGGGTGGAATCATTCAATGCCTCCACAAATCCCGGGTATGGTGTTATCCTGGCAAATTTTGTTTATACTGATCCGGTAAGTCCGGTCAGTTCCCTTCAGCATTACCGTCTGATATATGAGTCAGATACTAGGACCACCCCTGCAGATATGCCTGATCTCCGGTATGTCAAGATATTTGAGTATGTTAAGGGAGCAAAAATTCCCGGAGAAGGGATGCTTGAATTACCAGTCAGGACCAACACAGGTCGTGAATTTGTCTACCTGACAACCAGTGTGAACGGGATATTTACCGTCCCATATCCGACAGATACAACCGTCGGAGCAGTAACGGTAACCGGGCCGTATCGCAATACGATAACCGGCGATACATTTTCTGTGTCAGAAGAACAGGTGAGTTCGGGTCTTCCGGTATAATTGTAAATAAATTGTAACTATTCAGGTGGTCTGAACGCTCTCTTCAGAGTCACCCTGAAATCTCCCCAAATATCTCCTTTCTTCTCCAAAGAAAAGATTCCTCCGAAAGCCCTTTTATGATGGAATTAGACGTTTTGTCAAATGGACATTCCAGAAGAACTTAAGTTCAAAAAGTGTCTTGTTCTCCTCAAGTTCCAGATCTTTATCTTCAAATAGATAGAGTATCTTTCCATCAATCTCCCTTTTTCCACCCCGAATCAAGCGTTTATGATAAATGAACCGATCTGTGAGATGAATTCTTGTGTTATACCAGTTAATAATGAACCACTTCCGGGCGTTGTAATTGCAGCATTTTCCGCTACGCATATCAACGGAAATTCAGTCCATTTCAAAGATGAATCATGGGGTAGATCGGAAATGTGGAAATGGGACTTCGGTGATGGAACGAGCGGTTCCGGAAACTCAGTCGACCACACGTATTCCAATCCGGGAATGTACACCGTATCCTTATGGGCAAGGAATAATCTCTCACAAAGTCAGGTAGTAAAGGGTGACATTACCGTTCCGGTAAATGGTAAATTAGGTAATTCATTATTCTTTGGTCCTTAATTTTTATTATTTTTCATTCACAACTGATAAGGATGAACCCGATAATTTTTCAGGATTAATAAACTGATTGATTCGAATCAGATGGTTTTACTATAAGAAACCATAAAGAGTATAAAAGGGATATAATCCATCATAACTATCCAGGAAAAAAGGAAACGATCGAATAAGAAATACTAGTATTTTTCTTTAACCATCACATAATACCATGGCAGATATTCAGAGAGTAAAGGAATTAGCAGATATTCAGGCTGTCCGGGATAAAATAGTCGCAATTGCACTATCTCATGGAGCACATAATATCAGGATTTTCGGTTCATTTATCAGGGGAGAACAAAAACCGGATAGTGATCTTGATCTCCTTGCTGATATTGACCCAGACAAAAGTCTTCTCGAACAGGCAGCACTTATCCGTGAATTGGAAGAACTCCTGAATATAAAGGTTGATCTTGTAGAACCGGCTTGTCTTCATTGGTATATTAAGGATGCCATTATGCAGGAGGCAATTCCATTATGAAAGATGACCGGTATTATCTTACCCTCATGAATGAATACATCGAAAAAATTCTGGAATATACCCAGGAAGGGTATGATTTTTTCCTGTCTGACGAAAAAACTCAGGATGCAGTAGTCAGGAAATTACAGATTCTTACAGAATCAACTCAAAGATTATCTGATGAGATTAAAACAACCGAACCAAAAAATTCCCTGGCAGGATATTTCCGGACTTCGAAACATTTTGGTTCATCAATATACAGAGATCAATATACCAAGAATTTGGATCATTATTGAGCATGACCTCCCTGAATTGGACAGATTTGTCAAACGAAATTTAAAAAATTGACCAAATAAGTAATAATTATTTCACCGATACCGGCACAACTGGAAATAATCACACCGCTCACACTGCTTCCCGGGCCTTGCCGGAATCTTTCCTTTGGTTATCTCATCAATTATTCCTTTAACAATTCCCCGGACACGGTCAACTTCTTCCGGGCAGACCGGGACCAGATCAACCTTGGCATCCTCGACATATGCAATCGATCCAAAAAACCGGTTTTCCAAGAATTTTCATTCCAAAGGCATAGATCTGGTTCTGCATGGCTGTATCAGAAGGGGAAATAACTTCGTCAGATGTCTTGTAATCTCTAATCTCACACCTTGTTTTTTACCATTCAATATTGACCAGGTAGGACCATTACTTTTTGACCAGCCCTAAGTTGAATGTCATATTCCTAATAGAAAAAAGAATCGCTAACATAAAGATAAGGAAGGGAGGCTTCGCTCCCCTCCCTTACACTCACCCCTCCAGTGTGGGTAATGGTTTCATTTTTTCCTGTTCTCGTACCATTCCTTCTTCTGGAGGTAATTCACGGCGATAGACATGGTTTTGGTTGATTCGGTGTAGGGATTCGATGAGCCAGTCTTGGGCTTCTGTAAATGACTCGAACAAATTCCGTTCACTAAATGCCTCGGAACGAATATGCCCTAAACTTTCCTCATCGGTTCCTTTTTCATGAGGCGATCTGACATTACAGACATCGTATGAAAAACCATAGTGAACGGCAAACCGGATAAAAGAGTCCGGACAAATTAACCGGGATTTAGGTTTTTGTAAGGTAAACAAAAAATACGTTACATTAACAAATAGTTAAATTTTTCTCTCATGAGTAGAAATTATGGGTGATGAGTAATCGCGATTTAAAGTATTCAATAAATTGGGAAGATGCAAGGCAGGCTATCCGGAGTGAGCGGGCAGGCAGGTCAAAAGTGACTTTTGACCCGGATTATTTCAAAAGTTCTGCAGGTGACTTTTCAAAACGGGTTCAAACAAATGATTATGAGTTTGGTAGAAAACCGGTTGAAATAATCGACTCAATACTGGACAATTCTATGGATGTCCTTGAAATCGGACCTGGCCCTGGGACACTTACCATTCCGCTCTCAAAAAAAGTCCGGTCAATTACCTGTATCGATACTAATCCGCAAAATATTGCACATCTGCAGAAAAACCTTGATGATAGCGGATGTTCAAATGTGAAGATAATCCAGGCCGACTGGACAAAGATGAACGATTCAGAACTTGCTGATTCGTATGATCTTGTTGTCTGTTCCCATTTTCTCTGGATGATTCCTGACCTGAAAGAACATATCATACGGATGGAGAATGCTGCCCGGAAATATTGTGTTATTATCCAGCCTGCGGGAAGATCCAATTTTGTGAAAAAGGTATACGAAGAGATTGTCGGAGTGCCATACCGGGGAGAATTCGAACCTGATGCAGATTATTTTGCCTATGTGATTGTCCGGGAATGGGGCCGGTTATGCAAGGTTGATCATTATTCATTTACAAATTCCACCTCACCACAGGAGAGACTTCGTATGACTGCCGGTTTTATCGGGCGGTTTAAAGAAGTTGACAATGAGGTTGCAAAACGGATAATGGAAATGATTGAAAAGGAAATTCCTGAAGATGGGTTTTTTACCGAGACAAACCATGCCGTGGTTATGTGGTGGTCTCCGGATAAATCTCAGTAGCCTCCCCATCTTTTTACTTTTTTTCACCTTTTTTAATCCTTCCCTTTATGTTATTCTTGTAAGTATCCTTACCATTTCCCTGTCAGATCAAAACAATCATTTTTTCTGCGCTGTTTTTTTTGAATCTCTCAAAAAATCCGTTTTTAGACACATATGTGAATTTTTATTTTCAGCAGGATCTCTATGGGATCCTATCATTTTTTCGTTCAGACAGATATTTGTGTGTAAATTATTAGATCTCTGAAAAATTTTCCTTTATATTAATATTTTTACAATTGAACAAAGAATATCCTATTTTTTATGAGATCCCGGTTGATAAGTTTGAATCAATAATTAGTTCGAATTGTAAGTCATTTATCATTACATAATGATGAAAATAAAATTTTATTAATGGGAAAATTCAAAAATTTGTTTGAAGGTTAAAGTTTAAACATTTTATTTAATTTTAATCTCAATGGGGTAATTTCATGAAACAAATATGGTTGAAAGGATTTTTACTTATCCTGTTAATGGGGATTTGTGCAGGTCCCTGTGTTTTTGCTGATGATACGAGGACCATCACGGATATGTGTGGCAGAGAGGTCACTATTCCAACTGAAATAAACACGGTACTGGGAACCAATCCTCCGATTACGTTTGCGACATATATGCTCTCTCCGGATGTTCTGATTGGAACGAATTGGGACTTTTCTAAGACGAAATACATGGATGCGAAATACAAATCTCTTCCAAATGTAGGTGGTCAGCAGGCCGGAAATACGCTGAATTATGAAACATTCCTCTCAATGAATCCGGATATTATTCTCTTTGCCTTTGCTCCCGGAATAAACCCTAACACCAAGATTGAGGATTTGGAACAGAAACTCTATCCAATTCCAGTCGTTGCCGTTTCTGATGCGACTGATGTCTTATCATACAGCTCTGAAATTGAGTTTCTCGGTCAACTCTTTGGTAAAGAAGAGCAGGCAGCGGATCTCATCAGATATTATGACGAGCTCTTTCAAAAAGTAAATTCAACGGTGAAAAAGATCCCAACCGAAGAGAGAGTCAGGGTTTATTATGCTGAGGGTCCGGATGGGTTAAAGACTGATCCTGCAGGAACAGCATGTGCCCAGCTCATAACCCTTTGTGGTGGTGAGAATGTTGCAACCGTTCCTGCAAAAGGACAGGGTGGGATGTCTCCGGTTTCTCTTGAATCGGTAGTCTCCTGGAATCCGGAGCTTATTCTTGCCGGTGATAGCAAATTCTATGATTCAATTTATACCGATCCAAACTGGCAGGACATCGATGCAGTTAAGAACAAGAGAGTTTACCTGATTCCAAATCAGCCATTTGGCTGGATTGACCGCCCTCCGGGTGTAAACAGAATTATCGGAATTCCATGGCTGGCAAAGGTTCTTTATCCGGATCTCTTCACCGATATTGATCTTCCTGCATACATCAAGGAGTTTTACTCGAAATTCTTCCATTATTACCTGACCGATGATGAAGTGAACACTATCATTTCTTCTTCTGGTTTGTAACGGAGAGGTATCAGAAGATCTCTGACACCTTTTTTGGATTTTTTCTGGGTACGTTATCAGAAAATGAATGATAAAAAAGTTCATGTTCTTCTTCAGTTTGACTAAGTTTTTCCTGTTTATTAAAAATGTAGTAAGGTCTAGTATATCGATGATGAAAGATGTCCCTGATAATCAGGAGATTTGAATTACTATGATTCGGGAGGAAAAATCATGAAATTAATTACGGTTTCCGGACCGCCTTCATCTGGGAAAACATCGGTTATTATAAAATCTATAGGAGAATTAAAAGACAGGCATTTAAAAATCGGAGTCTTGAAATTTGACTGCTTAGTAACCGATGACGATAACCTGTATGCTGCACAGAATATTGACAGTAGAGTTGGTCTATCCGGGAGCATGTGTCCGGATCACTTTTTTGTAAGTAACATCGATGATTGTCTTAATTGGGCTATCGGGCAGTCCTATGATATTTTAATAAGTGAAAGTGCAGGCCTGTGCAATCGCTGTTCACCCCATATCAAAGGTTGTACTGCCGTATGTGTCATTGATAACCTGATGGGGATAAATACGCCCAAAAAAATCGGTCCAATGCTCAAAATGGCGGATATTGTTGTTATCACCAAGGGAGATATTGTTTCACAGGCAGAAAGAGAAATCTTTGCATTAAAAATCAGACAGGCCAATCCAGATGGGATTATTTTGCATGTGAATGGACTTACAGGCCAGGGAGCTGGTGAGTTAGCGACACTCATAGAGACAGCCACAGAGATTGAAACATTGGTCGGAAAGGAACTGAGGATAAGCATGCCATCCGCTCTTTGTTCATATTGTCTTGGTGAAACGGTGATTGGGCTTAATAAACAGATGGGAAATGTAAGAAAGATGAAATTGGATTAAAAGAGGATATTTAATGAATGAATCTGATTTATTGGAAGAATTGACGATAAAAGACTTGTTAGATAAATATCCCTATTCCAAAGAGTTTTTCAACATTAATGGTCTGCCAATTGATGATGTAAAAATCTCGATAAGAGACTATATCAACTCACTTGGTTACGTATTTCTGGAAGATATGGGCCTGAATCAGGAGGATTTACTAAAGCGATTCCGTTCGTTTATGGACCGGATGAAGGCTATCAGAGAAGAACCTGCTTTCAATATCCGTGATATTACCATTTTGGGTGGAAGAAATAAATCTGAAAAACCAGAAGAGATTGATTTGAAGATTTGCATCGGAGAAATAATCTGTATTGTGGGTCCTACCGGGTCTGGCAAAAGCAGACTTCTCGCTGATATCGAATGGATGGCCCAAAGGGATACACCCACTCGTAGACAAATCTTGATAAATGGGTCAGTTCCACCAAGAGATTGGCGTTTTTCGGTTGAACACAAACTGGTGGCTCAATTATCTCAGAATATGAATTTTGTCATGGATGTTAGTGTTGGAGAATTTATAACACTTCATGCTCAAAGCAGATTGATCGATAATTCTGAAATAAAAACACAGGAGATCGTATTTCATGCAAATCAGCTTTCCGGTGAAAGATTTGACATGAATACTCCGCTTACATCCTTAAGCGGTGGACAATCCAGAGCATTGATGGTGGCCGATACTGCCTTTTTAAGTACATCTCCTATTGTTTTGATTGATGAGATTGAAAATGCTGGTATTAACAGAAAAAAAGCTTTGGAGTTGCTTATCGGACAAAATAAGATTGTCCTTATCGCGACACATGATCCCCTCCTTGCATTGATGGGGAATAAACGAATTGTTGTCAAAAATGGGGGAATTAAAAAGGTTATTAACACTACATCAAATGAAAAAAAAGGGTTGCTCCGGCTCACTGAAATTGACAATATTTTGATGAAGTATCGGGAATCTCTTCGGAATGGTCAACTACTTGAGATCGGAGATGAATTGTTATGTTAATTGTAAAAGCTAAAAATTTTCGCTTTGAAAGATGACTTCCTAAAACCTGAGTTGCGGTTTTAAAAGACGCTTAATGAAAATTCGATTTGAAAAAAGACAGAAAAACGAGGAACATGTTAGTATGATACGTATTATGATTCACACCCCGGTAAATTTACGAGGTCACATGCTGGATTATTTAAAAAATAATCTTCCGGATCTGGAAAAAAGGATCGGCGATAAAATTTCCCTGTATACGCCTCATGATATTGAATACTGTTCGAATTGCAGTGAAGAGTGGCTTGGTTCATCGATTAAAAAAGGAATTCTTCCTGATCTGATGATTACTCATGTTCCGGAGTTTGCATCTTTAGGTAACAGAGTTGAGAGTGGTTTGTTTTCTAATGTTGCGGGCCAGTTTGCTAGTGAACATCCCGTAAGAGAAGAGTTACAAATGCTGACCGATCCTCATGGACTGTTCTATCCGCTTTTTGTAGTCCCTATGGTTATGTTTTATAATACCAAAAAAATACAGGAGAATGAATTGAAGCACTCATGGAGTGATCTTTTCAATAAAAAATTTAAAGTCATTTTACCTAACCGGGATAAGCCTTTAAGCAGAGCGGTGGGAGCCTATCTCAAGCATGAATTTCCAGATAAGTTTCCAGAATTTGAGGAACGAGCAGTATATGAAGGCAGTCCGCCGAGCGTTATCAAATCAGTTATATCAGGAGAATATGACATTGGTATTACGAATTTTTCATTTGCAATGATGGCGGAAGGAAGAGGAATTGCAATCAATCCTCCAAAAGAAGGATTTGTTCTCTTGCCTCAGGTTATTGTATGGAAAAAAGGTGCTGACGAGAAGCTGAAAATTATTGCCGACCTGTTGATGCATGAAGATATGCAAAATTACCTGAGCAAGCAGGGGTGCTGGCCAGCTCTGAGCGGCATCCCAATACATGATATGATTGCATATAATGGCAGGTTGGAGAATTGGCAGGGGTGGGAATCGTATATCGAAGAAGTTTCTGAATTCGATCGATATCCAGGTAAGTAAACGGTAAAAACAATGCTTAATTCAAATACTTTTGCAAAAAACCTCCCCTTATTCATTACTCATTTAACAATCCATGGAAGATCCCAGAGGTTGAGATAGTTTTTTGTTATCACCGTACATAATTCAACACAAGGTGCCCTATGTCAACCCATGCCTACATTCCTGATCCGGAGATGGTCCGGGGCCTTAATCCGGACAATCTCATCGGAGATGCTTTTGTCTTCTCCCTGCTTATGATACTGCTTCTTCTGTTGTTTTACCTGTTTGACAGACGCTTTTTCTGTTATCATCACCATTAATCTTTTTTCAGATGGGTTCATCGGTTATAACACATCCAGAAGATAGTCTCCATCACACGTGGGAAACTATTTACTCTAAAAGAGTAACATATGTTACATATGGCAGGGATCAACAGAATGACATATTACCTGTGTCTGGCCGGAATCTGTTTGGGAATCATTCTGGGTTTAGGGCTTGGGATTGCAATGGGAAGTCTGCTTGTAATTACTCTTGTGGTGATTATTGCAATGATCGGAGCATATGTATTTCATCGGCGGATTAATGAAGTCATGACCGATGATTTATCTGAAGCAATCAGCGGGAAAGCGGCGATAAGGACTCTTGAAATTCTTACGGTGCTTGGTGCGATATTGTTTGCCAGTACTATGATGCTTTATTGGGGCACCGGGGGAGGGCTCGGTTCCGGGATTCACACATTTGATAATGGATCGGCCACGATTCATTTTTCGGTCTGGTATCCGGATTTTCATCCGGTGTATGATGAACGTGTGTTCATCCAGGAGATGAATAATATATCCGGAGATGAATTATTCTCACTTGAACGATTATTCGGGCTAGGATACCGGGTGAGAGATGGACCGATGTTCATGGGACTTGCATTCGGGATAATGACCATTCTCACTGCGGGTCTTTTTGCAGCATTTTCATACTATTATAATAAAAAAATGGATCCTGAAACCTGATGAAGAATAATATTCGAATTTACCGGGCAATTCATAATCTGACACAGGAAGAATTAGCCCGGAAGATATCGGTCACCAGGAAGACGGTAAATTCAATTGAAGGAGGAAAATATAATCCTTCGATTGATGTAGCGTATAAAATGGCAAAACTCTTCAATGTGACTATTGAAGAACTGTTTTGTTTTGAAGATGAAGAAAATAACAATGAAGAAGATGAATCTCTTCCATAAATCCTCATTTGAGAGGCAGAGCGTAAATCATACTGGCTGCTCCGGCTTCGGGAATTATGTCTCCTGTCGTTGGATTACCACTTTGCCTTCCGGATTAATGGGCTGTCAGCAAGTACTACATTCCAAAACGGGCGTATTTTTATCGGTATTCCCTCAATAACCATGTCCTGATATTGCCTGAGTGTAAGTATTACTCCATCATTACACCGTGTTTCTTTCATGGCCTCCACCAATCCGGATATCTCTCTTTCCTGGTTTTCCATAGTGAGCTCAGTACATGCCTGAATACAATTAGTTATTTTTCCCTGGTCAAAAATTAAGAAATCGCATTCACCTTCTGCTTTAAACCAGAACAGTTCGTACCCACGACTTTTATATTCCATCCAGACAGCCTGTTCAAATAACATTCCGGTATCGCCTGAAAACCTGAATGATACAGTGTTCCGAAGGCCGGTATCAATCCCATACATTTTTTTGTGGTATGCATGCTGACGTCGGAGTGAATAATCAAACTTAAAACATTCAGATATGAGAAATGAATCCTGAAGATATCCAACCCATGATCGGATAGTCATCGCATTTTTTACCCCGATAGATTTTGCCAGTGATTGATATGATGCCTCGCGGGTCAGATTTGAATAGATGTACCTGCACAATTCACGGAACGGAAGAATTTCACGAATTCCATGCCGAACAATTATGTCCCGATAGATAATGTCTTCAAAGATCTGATGTAATATCTCCGGGTCCTGGTATTGCAGAAAACCGGGGAATCCCCCTTCTTCCAGGTATTTTACAAATAATAGTTGCACTTCTGCTTCAGCCTGTGTTCCCCGTGGAAATTCTGATATTCCCACACAATTACAATATTCATCAAATCTGAATGGCCAGAGTGATATTGTAATATACCTACCGGTAAGGCGGGTTCCAAGTTCAGAACTCAGGAGTTGCGCATTCGATCCGGTAAGAAAAATCTGATATCCATCATCATGTATTCTCCTTACAAAACGTTCCCATTCTGGAATGTTTTGAATCTCGTCAAGAAAAATGGTTCGCACTCCGGGATTATTCTCTTCAAATATTGTCATTATTTCAGTTAGATGATGAATCCCGCTCCCTGCAAATCTTTCATCATCCAGATTAACATACAAATACGATGGAAAAAAGTCAGCAAGTTGTCTGAGCAGGGTGGATTTCCCACATCTTCGAACCCCGGTAATTACAATTATTTGTGGGTGGTTCACATACTGTGAAAAGTCAATTCTCCTTTGTATCCCCGGGTTGGAATTTTTAAACCGCTGAACCTGGTTTATCAGGACGGTTTCAAGGTTGTGATGTGATAATGGATCCATATATTGGTATTATATGGATTGTTCTAAAACTATATATTAGTAATATATGGTTTTACGTAAAAACCAATATCCGGACGTTGGCGATATTCTTTTTTTTCCTTTGATTATGGGGTTTCATTTTTTCTCTTTGAATGGTATTCTGATGTATGATAGGATTCCACTGGTTTGAGAAAGATTACCTGTGTAATGAGAAACTATTTACTCTAAAAGAGTAACATGTGTTACATATGGCAGGGATCAACAGAATGACATATTACCTGTGTCTGGCCGGAATCTGTTTGAGTATTATCCTGGGTCTTGGTCTTGGGATTGCAATGGGAAATCTGCTTATTATCACTTTTGTGGTGATTTTTGCGATAATCGGGGCATTTGTATTTCACCGGCGGATTAATGAGGTAATGACTGATGATTTATCTGAAGCAATCAGTGGAAAAGCGGCGATCCGGACTCTTGAAATTATTATAGTGCTTGGTGCGATATTGTTTGCAACCACGTTTATGTTTTATTTCGGCAATAGTGGTCTTGGTTCTGGAATTGGCATATATGATAATGGATCTGCCAGAATCGGGTTCATGGTTTTTTACCCACATGGTAATCCAGTGTATGATGACAATGTGTTTATCCAGGATATGAACTATATTTCAGGAGATGAACTGTTCTCTCTTGAACGGTTATTCGGGCTTGGGTACCGGGTAAGAGATGGACCGATGTTCATGGGTCTTGCATTTGGTATTATGACAATTCTCATTGCAGGTCTTTTTGTTGCATTTTCATTCTACTATTATAAAAAAATGGAACCTGGAACCTGATGAAGAATAATATACGAATTTACCGAGCAATTCATAACCTGACTCAGGAAGAGTTAGCCCGGAAGATATCGGTCACCAGGAAGACGGTAAACTCGATTGAAGGAGGAAAATACAATCCTTCGATTGATGTGGCATACAAAATGGCGAAACTCTTCAATGTAACCATTGAAGAACTGTGTTGCTTTGAAGATGAAGAAAATACTGGTGAAAATGAAAAGGTAGATGAATGAACTATGCAGGTTATTCTGCGAATATTTCAGATCTCTGGTCGTTTTTCCTGATCTTTACAATCATTCGTGCAGGCAGGAGAATTGAAAAAGAAAAAATTATTCAGATACCGGGATGATTTTCTCTTTTAGTATCCCCTCAACATTCAGGTTCATCATTTCCACAACATTGCTTACAACACCCCGGGTATATGTACGGAATAACTCATCGTTAGTAAAAAACTCCCGATCCACATTACTGGTATACTCGGCACCATGGGTCCGGTACGCAATACCAAACGGAGCAAGGATGTATCCCAACTGTTGAAAATTTAGAAAAATGTCCATGGCAGTCTTAATGCCCCCATCTTCATGACCACAGACCAGGATTCCTACTATCTTCCCATGTGTCAGTCCGGGTTTTTGCAGATGGTAGAGGTTTTGCATACAGGTTGTCCGGTCAAGAAACGTCTTCAGCCTGGCTGACATGCTGTTCCAGTTGATGGGTGAAGCGATAATAACTGCCCGTGTGTTTGCCAGCATCTGATGAAATACATGCATATCATCGTCCTTATTGCGACATGGATAATCGCAGGACTGTGCCCTGACCGCATAGCAGCACCAGCAATGATCGATGGTATATTCATTCAGATTAAACCTTCGGTACGAAATATTTCTTTCCTTTAGGACTTCTTCTGCGATATCGGTCATTATTCCCGTATTTCCCGCCCGGTGGGAACTCCCGTTTATGAGAAGTACGTCAAATTCCTCTTTTGGATAGGTTAATGGGTCAGTATGTGCCGGGATGAATTCACCTGTCGGACTATGACAATGAGGACATCCTTTCGGGGGTTTTTCTCCCTGAAAAAGAAAACCGCATACCGTGCATTTCCAGGTAATCTTTGAACTACTGGAGTTTTTACTATCCGGTGACTGAGACATTGATTTTCATCTTAGTTTGGATATATGTTACATCTTTGGGTTCAATTTTTGCACCTGTATAAAATTTTACTTCTGTTATTGATGAAGAAAATAAAAAAAAAAGATTATTGAACACTGCAGGTTATACTGTATTTATCCCGGATATAAACCAGTCCCATCCTTTCCAGTATAATGACATGTTGTTCTCTTCTACTTCACGGGGCAGAGGAACAACGGGATTTACCGGAATCATAACGCCTACATCGGAGATGAATTTCTGGGCATCCTCCGAGAGGAGATAATTACTAACCCTCAGTGCTTCCTCGCTGGCCCCGTTTTTCTGAATCAGAACTTGTGGGAGGGCAAAAGCACCCTCTTCTGGCCAGCAGAGGGTAACATTCTGGTCCCTGGATGCCCGGGAGAAGGGCAGGGAAACAATCCCGATATCAAAAATTCCTTCATTTACTTTTTTATTCACGTCAATCGGGAGTCCGTCAAGAACGATACTCTCGAAAAGCTTCTCTGCTTTATCTCCAAGAAGACTTCCTATATAAAACTTCATCAGTTTTTTATAAAATTACCGGAGATAAGAGAAAAACAAGGTAGTAGTTATTCAGATGTCCAGATCCTGCCGTAATTGCTCGGAATTGTAAGCATTGTTTTATCTTTTGAATTTATTCCAGAGCGATTATCCTTGCCTTCCAGTTCTTCATGATAATTCCCGTCAATAGGGAACCAGAAGGGAACAGTCTCGCTGACACTTCCAAAATTTAGTGCAATACAACTAAATTTATCCTGGTATCGTCTTGAAAAGAGAATTACCTGGTGAGACTGGTAATAATCATGATGATTGTAAAAATAAAAATCCCCTTTTCTGAACTGAATGTTATTCTTCCGAATCTGGATTAATTTCCGTACAAGTGCTATGAGGTTCTTTCCTTCATGAGAATAGAAATAATCCCACCGAACAGGTCTGAATAATTTCACACGTCCCCACCCTTTATCGGGAATATAGTAATTCTCACCAAACTCCTGCCCCTGCCACAGAAAAGGAATGCCCTTCGCGGTAAAAAGGGCAATAAGATAGGGTTGCAGTTTAAACCAGTGCTCTCTGTTTCCTTCCCATAACAGTTGATTATCATAATCGCTGGAAAGTCCGAAGTTACAGATAAACCTTGCATGATCATGATTTTCCAAGTACTGGATTGCTGATTTCTTGATCTCATCATCATTTACTGATACCTGTTCACAAAAACCATCCAGACCAAGAGATAATCCAAAACTCGTGAGAAACTCTGATCTCCCTTTTGCTACTTCTGATCCTGAATAGAGAATACTATCCTGCCAGGTACTATTGGTATATGTTTTTTCAAGGATTTCTTTAGGTTTTTCAAGTTGTTCTGCACATTGAATAAAATTGAAGTCAGAACCATTAAAAAACCGTTGCCAGTAACCTTTGGTATTGTGATAGGATTTTACTGCTTTGTAGGTGCTATATACCAGGTTGGCATATCCTTCACCAGTCGGACCATCATAATATCCTGGGACATAATCATACCTGAACCCATCAACATGGAATTTCTCCAGCCAGAACATATTCACGGAAAAAAAATAATCCCTGGTCAATTTTTTATGAAAATCTGTGCTTTCACCAAACTCATCTTTAGCAAATGGGCCGTTTATCGGGTATTTATTCATCTTTAACTGCCGATATACCGAGACATATGGAAACTGGGCATCGGTATGTGCATACACAGAATCAATAATGATGGCTATCCCCCGTTTGTGTGCTTCGTTGACAAACCATTGAAACTTTTTTCTTTTTCCAAACCGCTCATCGACACCAAAATACCCAACTGGTGAAAAACCCCAGTCAATGGATTCCAGCGAATTGGAAACCGGCATAATTTCAATACACGTGATCCCAAGATCTGCAAGATAATCAAGACGCTTTATCGCTCTTTGAATGCTGCCGGCAAATTCACTTATCATGAGCTCATACACAACAAGATCAGATAACTCCGGAGTTTTCCAGGTTTTTTCTGATTCATCCCATTCATGATCAGAATACCCCATGGTGACTGCAGATAATTTTCCGGTCCCAAATTCCCGGGCAAAAGGATCGATAATCCAGTCTATCTCGATATTTTTTTCATCATTTTTCAAAAAATAACGGTACACATATTTCCCTTTACTGCCCCAGGCAGATTCCGGTGATGACCCTTTTTCAGGTTTAATTGATATCGTCGATGACCAGTAATCTCCATACGAGGAATCGATTGAATGATCGAGTGGAAAGAGTTTTGGAGAGATTTTCTGAAGGAATTGATCAGATTCATGGATGATCTTCAAAAAAAGATGATTTCCTGTATCTGGTGAGATATCCGGTAATAAAAGGCCAAAATGAAATGTTCCGGGAGATGTCTCCCTTGGTCCTAGTTTTGTTAAGTCTAGCAGGTTCATAGGATACCTCCTATGATGAAGTATCATGCATATGCAGATATTTATATATGATCGTTATTAATCCCCGTTAATGTTTAGGCATAAAAATTAAGTGGAATAATAGATCTTTTGCGCTTATCAGGGTAAATTTTGTTGAATATGTGGTTATATGGGTAACGATAATTTCACCAGTTCAAATCGACTGATTTAAGTACAAATAAATAACTACAACTCATGTTGACGCATGAAAAAGAGATGGGTAATCCTTGTTTTGCTCTGTCTGGTATTCCTCTGTGGGATAGCATGTGCAGATGATCGGAATGATGCTACAGATTATACGATTGCAGTGAATGCAGAGTTAAATAACACTCCTGCATGGGAGAATAACGACGAAGACTTTGATTTCGCTAACCGGGGATTTATGGCCACCGATGATCCCCTGGTTATTCCCTCGGCCTATCCGGGTGTTGATTCCTGGAACATGTCGGCATATGAATTTTTAGAAGAACCTACATGTCCGAATACCATAAATCCCCTCCTCTACAGGCAGGCACAGCTCAACAACATCAATGGGCTGTATAATGTTACTGACGGGATTTACCAGGTCAGGGGATATGATGTCACCTCTATGACCCTTGTAAAAGGAGAAACCGGGTGGATTGTTGTGGACCCGATGGTCACGGTTGAAACTGCAAAAGCAGCGATGGATACTGTGAATCAGACCATTGGAGATTATCCGGTAAAAGCAGTCATTTACACACATCCTCATGTAGATCACTACCAGGGAGTGAAAGGAGTAACTACCCAGGAGGATGTTGATGCAGGCTGGGTTGAGGTAATCGCTCCGGAACATTTTATGGAACATGCACTGAGTGAGAATGTCTATGCCGGAAATGCAATGTTCCGGAGGGCAACATATCAGTACGGAACTCAGCTTCCAAAGGATGCCAAAGGGAATGTTGACATTGGTCTTGGAAAAACTCCTTCTATTGGTACGATATCATTGATTCCTCCGACTCTTGATATCACCCATACCGGACAGCAGGTAACCGTTGACGGTGTTCACATGGAATTCCATCTGACCGCAAACACGGAAGCTCCGGTGGAACTTGATATCTGGTTCCCTCAAAAGAATGCACTTTTGGTTGCTGAAGACTGTACTGCAACATTCCATAACATTCTGACTCTGCGGGGAGCACAGGTCAGAGATCCGCTTGCCTGGTCAAATGCGTTAAAAGAAGTTCTCGAGTTATATGGAGACAAGGCAGAGGTCATGCTCAGTTCTCACCACTGGCCACGATATGGCAATGATAAGGTCAGAGAAATCCTTGAAAATCAGCGTGATTTGTACAAATATGTCAATGATCAGACACTGAATCTCATGAACAAGGGGTATACCATGGATGAGATTGCAAACATGATTGAGGTTCCTGAATCACTCAAAGAGTACTGGTATACCTATGGATTTTATGGACAGATCTACATGGGAGTAAAAGCCACATACCAGAAATACCTCGGATTTTATGATGCAAATCCGATTAACTTAAATCGGGTTCCTCCGGAGGAATACGCCCAGGTCCTGACTGAATACATGGGTGGTGCCGATGCAGCTCTGCGACAGCTCCAAAATGACTACGATGCAGGCGAATATCAACTGGTAGCCTCCATTGCACATTATCTTGTCTTTGCTGATCCTACCAACATGGCTGCCCGGGAGATGGAAGCTGCAGCTCTTGAACAACTTGGATACCAGTCTGTATCCGGAACTGCAAGGAATGCATATCTGATGGCTGCCCGAGACCTTCGAAGTGCCGAACCACAGAAAATGATAGCCAGCGGAATATCTGAAGACATCATGTCTGCTATGACCATGAGTCAGTTACTTGACTACATATCCGTCAGGGTAAATGGAGAAAAAGCAGTAGGTCAGGACTTCCAGATTAATCTGTTTCTCTCAGATACCGGTGATCAGGCTTTACTCCAGGTAAAGAATAATGTTCTTGTTTACTATGTGGATGTGAGTTCATCTATTGCAGATGCGACGGTGAGGATGCCAAGAAAAACCCTTGAACAGCTTGCCCTAGATCCATCCGTGACTCCGGCAAGTGTCACCACAACAGGAGATTCAGCGGTATTTGATACGTTTGTTGGCATGCTTGATGTGTTTGATAATTCCTTTAACATTGTTCTCCCCTGATCTACAGACTTTTTTTATTTTTTTGTTTTGACACATTAAGAGGTTCTTAGGATAAACTAACCGTTCATCCCGTCCGGATGATAACATTTCAAAATTCGTAACATTATCTGCACACAAGGATCCAAATAATTTTCATTTCTCTTCCATTTTTTCAAAATCTTGTTAATTCCCTGCCAAATGTCTTTTCTTTCAGAAAAACAAATATCAATCATGAAGCGTTCTGACCTGGATGCAATACTGATGGCACTTCTCGCTGCTGCTTTGTTTGGTGCAGTAGTTCCAGCTTCCAGAATTCTCCTTTTCAATATCGGGCCGGTCACTCTTGCCGGGTTGCTGTATGTCGGAGCCGGGATTGGGGGGCTCATCATCCGGAGACTCACAAATCCGGAAGGGAAAAATGAGTCTCCAATTCGGAGAACTGATCTTCCCTGGCTTATGGGAGTTATTGTCTTTGGGAGTGTTATCGGTCCAATCCTCTGTATGGTCGGCCTTACTACCACTCCTGCGTCAACTGCTTCGCTGCTCCTTAATGCCGAGCTGGCGTTCACAACTCTTATTGCGGTTATCGGATTTCGTGAACCTCTCGGAAAAAGAGGAATTTGTGCAATTATTGCAGTGGTATCCGGCGGACTTTTGTTATCGTATGACTCTTCCGGAACTTTTGGTCTTTCTCCTGGTTCAATCCTTATCATCCTGGCATGTTTGTGTTGGGGCCTTGACAATAATTTTACCCGGGTCATATCCGGAAAAGAGCCTGCCCAGATTGTTATGATCAAGGGGTTAGTTGCAGGTATTTTTAGTGTCTGCCTAGGTCAGGCCATAGGCGAGCCATTTCCAACCGTCGGAATTATTCCGGCCGCCCTGATTATCGGGTGCCTTGGGTACGGATTTTCAATCTTCTTTGTCATCAGGGCGATGAGAGTTCTGGGGTCAGCACGGACCGGGGCGTTATTTGCGACCGCTCCCTTTATTGGCCTTGTTCTTTCCCTTCCGCTTCCGGGTGAAAGTCCGGGGCTGCAATTATTGCTGAGTCTACCGCTGATGGCTGTTGGAGCCTGGCTTATTGCAACCGAACAGCATAGTCATCGCCATATTCATCTCGCGATACAGCATGAACACCGGCACAGTCACGATGATGGTCATCATGTCCATCATAGTCCGGGTATGGAAGATGTAGTGCATGCTCATCCTCATGAACATGAAAAAATTGTTCATTCCCATTCCCATACTCCTGACCTTCATCATTTTCATGAACATGATAAGTAGGGATAATAAAATATCAGATTTTGATATATCTATCGCCCAGAACTTTAAAAGTCCATAACCGGAGTGTAACAAAAAATCCGAATACCTTGTGTCTGACATGATACAGTAAAAAACCATATGCATGGCAATTTTGCTGTGCATACTCTTATGGTATGAAATACCTATTAACAACTCATGGGTCAAATTAGATCTTTTTAATTTAACCCCTGAATAATGGAGGAGGATTCACGGTTCAGGTTTGTTTTTGATTTATCAGGCCCATTTTGTTTTTCTGGTTTTCAGGATCGATGAAAACCGTTTGAATGTAATTGAGGAAAATTGTAAAAAAAAGATTTCGCGGTCAGTAATTGTGGTGATAATAGAAGTTTAAATTATCAAAGAGGTGAAGCATGAAAATAGGTGTTATTCTGATATTTTTTTGCATTTTTACGGTGTTATTATGTATAAATACCGGATTTGCAGATGATAATATCGGAAAAATTGAGCAGGCATTATCACAAGGTTCCCCTGTTCCCGAAGGAGAGCTTGAAGCGGTGGGAACTGTTGGTGGCTGCTCGGCGACGTTGATAACTGATAATCTGGTCCTGGCTGCAGGACATTGTTTTTGCGACGATTTTGGGAACAATTGTGGGAATCGTGCACAATTTATTCTCCATGATGTCAGACCCGTTAATAATCCAAATATCAGGCAGGATATTTCTATATCCGGTGACGTCAGGATTCACCCTGAATATGGAAAAAGGGGATGGCTTCGGGAGGATTATTCTGTGATTGAACTTGATCAGCCGGCATCTTCGGTTGCCCTGGTAAATCCTATTTCCGTTGAGAATCCATGGAATATTCCACTTGTTGGTGAAAAATTAACATTAGTTGGTTTTGGTGCCACAGGTACTGATTGCAAATCTCCATCAAAGGGGAAAATGAAGATGGAAGTTGCGGTTGATGGAAGTGGATGGGGTGGAATCAGTTTTAAAAATGCACAATTACACTCCTGTCCTGGAGATTCCGGAGGTCCGATAATTAACAAAGCAGGTCATGTGGTAGGAGTTGCATCCTGGAATCAAGGTTCAAGTAGTACCTATCGTCCGACATCATACGCATATAACTGGATTTATGGAATCCCTACTCCGGGTTGGTCAGATTGTTCATGGATACCAATTGAGACAGGAGGGATAAACAGTCATGGAAAATCCCAGTATTGTCCAGAAGGAAGTTATCTCACTGCATTGGATCTGGATGGGGATCGCTCTCTTAGCGACATGGATACTCCGGTTATTGGTCAGGCAAAGTGCTGTAAGATAAAAGGAGCAAAAAGTCACAAATGGGAAAAAAGCGAATGGTTTCAGATTGAAACAAAGGGGATAAGCAGTCATAGTATGCTCGGGTCCTGGTGTCCTCAGGGAAGTTATATCACCGGAATTGATCTTGATGCTGCTGCTGGGTCTGATCCTATGGATTCACCTGTTATCGGGCAGGTCCAATGCTCAAAACCAACCGGTTATGATACTTGGGGCTCAACGTACTGGATGGATGTTGGTCCTGATTTAAGTCATCAAAAGAATGACTGGTGTCTTGATGGGGCGTTTATTACTCAGCTTGACCTTGACCGTGTGGCAGGAGATGATCCCCACGATTCACCGGTTGTCGGAAAAGCAAAATGTAGCTGTGCACGAGAACAAGCAACCCCAACTCCAACTCCTGCAACCGTTCCCAAAGATTTCAAGGCGACAATTCTGCCTTTTCCAGCGTATGAACCTGTATACCCAGTAATTAATGAGGGTATTATTAAGGAAGCAGAGCCAGTTGATATGAATGAAATTGCAATAATTGAGCCTGCCGTGATAAACGTAACGGGTAATTATGAACCTGAAGAAAATATTAATTTACCTGGCCTAGATTATTCTTCGTTTGATCTTTCTTCTGATGATCCATTACTTTGTGTCCAGGCATGTGAGCAGGATTCTCAATGTGTCGCATGTACATATGTTAAACCCGGAGTTCAGGGGACTTCAGCCAGGTGTTGGCTTAAAAATGGTGTGCCCGAAAAACAGACGGATCAATGCTGTTCTTCATGGGTAAAACCATGATCCTTTTTTAAATGCCAAAAAAATTCCCTCAATAACATTCACCCCATTCTTTCGAATGGTTGAGATATTACTTCTAATGAGTGCTATCGCGATTGGAGATCCCTGGATTCCTGATCATTCTGAAAAAAAAATCCTAAACTCGTTTCAACCACTCAAGAGTTCGAACTTCCTTGATTTGAATAAAAATTTATTTTTCGGAACATTCGAGTTGGTTTACATCGCTGAATAGTAACATCCAGCTATGATAATGTATGGATCCATTGAAGGGAAGAGCAAACAAATCATCGGTTATTATTCCCATTTGAACATTGTAATGCTGAGGATATGCTTAAATACTATCTTATCTAATTCCGATAGGTTTGTCTTTGAATAAAAGATTTTTAAAACCCCCGCACTAGTATGATTTCCATCCTGTATGTTGATGATGACAGATCACTTTTGGAGATCGGTAAATTATTTCTGGAAAGAACTGCTGATTTCCAGGTAGAACTAGCTGATTCCGCAGATATGGGATTAACTCTGCTCTCTCATGATCATTTTGACGTAATTATCTCCGATTATGAGATGCCAAAAAAGAACGGACTCGAATTTCTTCAGGAGGTGAGATCCCAATATGGAGAGATCCCATTTATTTTATTCACGGGCAGAGGCAGGGAAGAGGTTGTCATCCTTGCACTTAATTATGGTGCAGATTTTTACCTGCAGAAGGGAGGGGAACCTAAATCACAATTTGCAGAACTGGCTCATAAAGTCAGAACAGCGTTTCATAAACGAAAGGCTGATATGGCCCTTGAAGAGAGTGAACGAAAGTATCGTGATATCGTAGAAACGCAAAGAGATTTTATCTGCCGGTTCACACCAGATGGAATCACAGTTTTTGCTAATGAGGCATATTGCACATACTTTGATGTAAAAACAGAAGATATTCTTGGAACATCCTTTAAGCCAAAAATTCATCCGGAAGACATATCCCGGCTTCTCCTCCATTTCCAGTCGCTCACACCAGACCATCCCATGGGGGATATTGAACACAGAATAATCATGCCTGATGGCAGTATCAGGTGGCACTGGTGGAGAGAACACGCTTTCTTTGATGAACAGGGAAGAGTATTTGAATATCAGTCAGTTGGAAGAGATATTACCGAACAGAAGAGAGCAGAAAACATATTACTCACCCAGCTTGAATTAGGGCTGATATCCCAGAAAACTACTGGGTTGTATGAGTTATTAGAACTCTGCCTGACCAAGGCTATTGAAATATCTGAACTTGACTCAGGTGGAATTTACCTTGTTGATGAAAAAACCGGTTCAATAGATCTTGCCCTGTCACATAACCTTTCAGATGAATTTATCGCACAGGTCCCAAGTTTTTCGCCTGATTCAATACACGCTGAAGTCATCAGGAAAGGAGCCCCCATTTTTACTAATTATAATGACCTCGATAAAAATCAGAATGAAGAAATTAAAAGAGACGGATTACAGGCAATCGCTATCATACCTATTTTTTCTGCGAACGAATTAGTTGCCTGTCTCAATATCAGTTCTCACAGTATTATTAAGATTTCTGAAAGTTCCCGGGTTGCATTAGAGACGATAGCTACTCAGATTGGGGCGGCTATTGCAAGAGTTAAGGCAGAAGAAGCACTGCTTCAAAGTGAAGAGCGGTACCGATCAGTTATCAATGAACAGACTGAGCTTATTGCACGATTTACTCCAAACGGGACCATAACTTTCAGCAATAAATCATTCAGATCTTTCTATGAAAAAATATCCGAGAACAAGGATATTCAGGCGAAAAAGATATTTGAAATTATTCGATTTGATGATAATCTTCAGAACACTGAAATATTTCAGTCAATATCACCGGAAAATCCGATCTATGAATCGGAAGGGATGAATTATATTAATAGCGGGAAAAAAATCTGGCACCACTGGACCATACGGGCAATTCTTGATGAAAATCAGCATATTACCGAGTATCAACTTGTTGGCCGGGATATTACCGAAACAAAAAATGCAGAAGAGGCATTAAAGGAGGAACAACACAAGTTCGAAACAGTGGGAAAGAATATTCCTGGTGCTATCTACCAAATGGAACTCCATCCGGATGGGAGAATCCTGATGCCTTTTGTCAGTAAGAGCTGGATTGATTTAACCGGAATACCGGATAAAGAAGCAATTGAATCTCCATCTTCAATTTTTTCCGTGGTTCTCCCTGAAGACCGTGAGGAATTATTCAAATCCATAACAGAATCTGCCCGGACTCTTACACCATTGAAACATGAATTCAGGACTTCTTTTCATGATAAGGTAAGGTGGATTTATGGAAGTTCTATCCCGGAAGTTCAAGGACCGGATGGAACCATTATCTGGAATGGCGTACTCATCGATATTACTGAACGAAAAAATGTAGAAGATGAATTGAAAAGATCAGAAAACCTCTACCATGCCATTTTTGATAATACCGGCACAGCCACAATCATAATCGAACAAGATACCACCATTTTGTATGCAAATGCTGGTTTTTCCCGGCTTTCTGGTTTCACGATTGAAGAACTTGAACATAAAAAGAGCTGGACCGAATTTATTGTCAAAGAAGACCTTGAACGAATGAAAAAATATCATGCTGACCGGCGTGATGACCCTTCTGATGCTCCGAGAGTATATGAGTTCAGATTTATCAATAAATTTGGAAACATCAGATTCTGTATGAATAACGTATCGATGATTCCTGGGACTACCTGGAGTATTGCATCAGTCCAGGATATTACCGAACGTGTTACGGCTGAAATGGATTACCGGTCAATTTTTGAGAATATCCAGGACGTGTTTTACAGGACTGATAAAAGCGGTAACATCATCCTGCTCAGTCCTTCTGCATCAAAGGTTCTTGGGTATGATTCAATCTCTGGGATCATTGGACAGAATGTAGCCCAATCATTTTATTCTAATCCGGAAGTAAGAGACCATTTTTTAGAAGAAATTGAAAAAACAGGGTCAGTTAGTAATGTTGAAGTCCTCCTGAAAAAGAAAGATGGAACACCAATTACTGTCATAACCAGCAGTCACCAGTACTATGACTTACAAGGAGAGTTTAAAGGGATAGAAGGGATTTTCAGAGATATTACTGACCGGAAAAACGCAGAAGATGAATATAAAAAATCAGAAAACCTCTACCATGCGATATTTGATAATACCGGTACAGCCACCATCATAATCGAACAAGATACAACCATTTTGTATGCAAATGATGGTTTTTCCCGGCTTTCTGGTTTTTCGATTGAAGAACTGGAACATAAAAAGAGCTGGACCGAATTTATTGTCAAAGAAGACCTTGAGCGTATGAAAAAATATCACGCTGATCGGCGTGATGACCCTTCTGATGCTCCGAGAGTATATGAGTTCAGATTTATCGATAAATTTGGAAACATCAGATTCTGTATGAATAACGTATCGATGATCCCTGGGACTACCTGGAGTATTGCATCAGTCCTGGATATTACCGATCGTGTTATGGCTGAAATGGATTACCGGACAATTTTTGAGAATATCCAGGACGTGTTTTACAGGACTGATAAAAGCGGTAACATCATCCAGCTCAGTCCTTCTGCATCAAAGGTTCTTGGGTATGATTCAATCTCTGGGATCATTGGACAGAATGTCGCCCAATCATTTTATTCTAATCCGGAAGTAAGAGACCAGTTTTTAAAAGAAATTGAAAAAACAGGTTCCGTTAGTAATGTTGAAGTCCTCCTGAAAAAGAAAGATGGAACACCAATTACTGTCATAACCAGCAGTCACAAGTACTATGACTTACAAGGAGAGTTTAAAGGGATAGAAGGAATTTTTAGAGATATTACTGAACGGAAAAAAGCTGAAGATGAACTATTGGCAAGTGAAAGAAAATACCGTTCTATCATAGAGAATATGCAGGATCTCTTGTACCAGGTAGATCTTGACGGGAATCTTACTATGATAAGTCCCATGGGAGCTCTGATTGCAGGGTACTCATCACCTGAAGAGATGATTGGACTGAACATTAGGGATACTTTATTCGCTGATCTGGTTGAGCGAGAGGAGTTAATAAGAATTTTAACTGAAAACGGAACCATTAAGGACTTTCCGCTTACTCTCTCTGACCGCAATGGCAACATACTCTATGTTACTGCCAGTTGTCACTACTTCTACGATAACCAGGGAAATTGTGCTGGCATTGAAGGAATCATGCATGATATCACCAGACTTAAACTTGCAGAGGAATCACTTCGGCAGGCTAACAAAAAACTGAACCTATTGACTGATATTACCAGGCATGATATCAATAATCAACTAATAGGTCTGATGGGTTTTCTTCAGATTCTTGATGAGTCAGTACAGGGATCTTCATTACAGGAAATGACAGGTAAGGCTATAACCATTTCAGACCATATCAATTCAATTATCCAGTTTACCAAACAATATGAAGAGATCGGTATAAATATTCCTACCTGGCAGAATGTCAGGCAGACCGTGGATCAAGCTGCATTACAACTGAATCTCAATTCTGTTACCCTAAAAAATGAACTCCCTGAAAAACTCGAGATTTATGCTGATCCGATGTTTTTTAAGATAGTATATAATTTGATTGAGAATGCCCTTCGATATGGAGAAAAAATCACCACAATCCGGTTCCATGCATTACAGAAGGATGAGGATTTCCTGATTATATGTGAAGATGATGGTACGGGTATTCCTGATGATATGAAAGAAAAGATCTTTGAGAGAGGATTTGGGAAAAATACCGGCCTTGGACTGACTCTTTGCAGAGAGATTTTTTCAATCACTGGTATCACTATCCAGGAGACCGGACAGACAGAAATTGGAGCAATGTTTGAAATCAATGTTCCAAAGCGGAAATGGCGATATGCTGATTAGCAGGAGTTACCTAAAGAAGTTTCAGAGTAAAATTATTGGAGGTAACACCATCAAGAACATCAATGGTGTACATATATCGTTGAAAGATTGTTGTATTTCATTTGAATTTTAAGGAGTAACCTGATTGGAAGGAAAATAATAATTAAAATAAGTTTATACCACATTCACCAGATCTTTTTTCAGGCGTAGAATTTTTCTTAAATCCGGCCCGAGCATTCGCAATATCTTCAAGTTCTCAGGACTCAATCCTTGAACTGATGAGCATAATCTATCATTGAATACAAAAATGCAGGATATTATTACCCTGAACTTTAAGAAAATCCATATTAAGGTTGACTTTTGAGTTGGTTTTTGCTTTTGATTCAAAACAGACGCCTTTTCGTCTTGGTGATTTTAGCACAATAGTTCACGCTCATTCACATGAACATGAGAGTATGATTCATGATCATCCCCACACCTGTTCTTCATCATATTCATGACCATAATAAGCAGGGATCATAAAATATCAGGTTTTTTTTGATTTTCAGTTTTTTTATCTGAAAAAAATTATCTCACCTGATTTTAATAATTTTTAGCAATCATGTAAAAATTCTTTAGAAATCGCGATTATTCAGGTATTAATAATATATTCTATTGCAAAGCAATTCTGCAGGGCATATTTTTTTCTTTTCCCATGTCTATTGAGAAACCATGGGGAAAAAAGGTTATGGGATATTCATGGACGAACAAAAAGTACCAGATTATTCCAAGAAATTGATTCATCCCATATACCTGACTGTATCGTATATCTAAACCTTCACTGTCGTTTCATATGAGATAATCCAAAACCTCTCCGCTGGATAATAACAAGAGAGTGTTGTTACCCGGAGGTACCCCCTGGCGTACTGTGTGGGTATGATTTTCAAATAACCGTATAAAAAAACGGATATTGAAGATATTCAAATAAATGGCGTAGATGTGTGTTATAAGGGAGGATTATTATGAGGTATGAAAAGGTTCTGACTCTTGTTTTTTTTGGATTTCTCACCTGTGTCTTAATTGCAGGTGGAGCTATCACTCGTGAAGAAAATACGAATCGACCTGGTTTTGATTATTCAACAATTCCACTTGATATTGCAGATCCGGCGTTATGTGAGCAGAAATGTCTTGTTGATAGCGGATGCATGGCATATACCTATGTAAAACCTGGTGTCCAGGGAGAAAAAGCAAATTGCTGGCTTAAGTCTTCTGTTCCGGTTGCTGAATCTGATCCGAATTGTGTTAGCGGAGTTAAAAGTCCTGGTTCTATGAATATCACTGTCTGTTTTGAGCCTGACATGGAGATTGGTACCAATAGACCAGGTTCTGATTACAAAGATTTTGATCTGACAAATCGTGATGCATGTGAATGCAGGGATGCATGTAACAAAGATGCCACATGTAAGGCATATACCTATGTAAAATCTGGTGCCCAGGGAGAAAAACCCAGGTGCTGGCTGAAAAACAGTGTTCCCGAAGCAAAGTCTGATGTTGATTGCATATCAGGCATTAAAAAATCTGGTTCAGGCACAACCACTGGTTGTAATGATCCTGATATGGAGATAGATACTGACAGACCTGGTTCTAATTATAAAAATTTTGATTTATCAAGTCCTAACCCCTGTGAATGCAGGGATGGATGTAACAAAGATACTGCATGTAAGGCATATACCTATGTGAAACCCGGTATACAAGGGCAGAATGCTCGTTGCTGGTTAAAAAACAGTGTTCCTGGAAAAGTCCAAAACACAGACTGCATCAGCGGAACAAAGGGTGGAAATCAGCAAAAGGATTGTGAAACAAAGATAGAGAAAAAAACACCTGAAAAGTTTACATTTGTTCCAATGAACTTGGAATGGGGTGATAAAGACTTTGATGGATCGGCATATATTGACCTTGATGTAAGTTTTAAAAATCTTGGAGATGAAGTAATCGGAGAAATCAAATTTAGCGCTGATGAGAATAAGGGTGGAAAAATTGAACAAGATCGTACATTTATTACAGGAGAAACTACGGTAAGTTTGTATACGCCCCCTATTGGGTGGAAAGTGATTGATTTCTCTCCGAAAAAGGCAAAAAAACATTCGTATATAGATATGGATCATGAAAATGATTATTTCCCCCTTGGTTCAGGAGCAATAAATGAATTAGAGTATGTTGGTGACACCGATGATGATGATTTAGGGAGAACCGGGGTTACTATCACTTGGAACGAGTTTCAGTTTAAAATCCAGAATACTGAAAATTGTTAATCCAAAATTTTTTTAGATAACGTGTTCAAAAAGAGTAAATCGATAATATACGTATAATTATTAAAAAAAACCCGTGAAATTTTTTCTTGCCTGGTGGTTGCACCATTCATTCAGAACAGATCCTGTACCTGTCATTGAGAAATGTCAATTCAAATCTCGCTCCTTTTCGATATTCTCCGGTTTCAGATATTGATGAACCTGTTATGGCAAGAATTTCTTGTGCCAAAAAGAGACCCAGACCGGTATTTTTTCCAAACCCACGTTCAAAGATACGTGTTTTGTTTTCCGGTTCTATCCCGGTTCCGTTATCTTCATACCAGATGGTAAGAATATTGGATGTTTTTTTAAAGCTAAAATGTATGTGTGAAACATGGTTTCCATGCCTGATAGAATTATCAATTAATGTGTAGAATACCTTTTCTAAAAGAGGATCGGCGTATACTTCAACATTTTGAAGTGACATGGTGATGGTTACCGAATCTGCATGAATACTCCTGATGACCCGGGCGATGACCTGGCGAACCGGTTGCCACAACGGTACATTAACCCCGATATCCTGGTATAATTTTGTAAACGCAATCTGTTCATGAATTATTCTGGCAGATTCTACGGCTTTTTCCAGATATTCAAGTGTAGATGAATCAGTCACCTGTTCTCTGGCAAACTCCAGGTAGGCGTACAAGGCAGTTATCTGGTTCAGGATATCATGCCTTGTTATGGAATTTAAGAGGTTTAATTTCCGGTTAGCCTGGTGAAATGATTCCTGTGCCCGAAGTAGTTCTTCAGTCCTTGCTTCTACTCTCACTTCGAGTTCATTATACAGGCACTGGAGTTCTTCTTCAGCAAGTTTTCTCCGGGTTATGTCATGCATAATCCCAAGTATTCCGGAGACGTTTCCATCGTTATCAATGAGGGGAGTCCGGATTGATTCAATCCACCTGGTCTTGTCATCCTGGATATATTCAAATACCGATTCCAGGGTGTCTCTCGAGATAAGAACTCTATTGTCGAGGTCTGAAGATATTTTCGCCAGGGATGCGGGGAATATATCCGAATCCTTTTTACCAAATAATGAACTCCATTCAGCTTCTGCATCGATTGCAAACCTTTTGTTGAACGAAATGTACCGAAGTTCATTATCTTTTAAAAAAAACACCCTGGGGGAGATTATCTACCAGTATCTGGTATTTTTCCATGGTCCGGACATGGGCCTGCATGGCTAAATCCGAAATTATCACCTGTGATGTGATATGTGCCAGGTTTCTTAAGAGTTGCTGCTCTTCTGAAAGGAATTCATTCTCTCTGAATGAACAGGTATATCCGATTGTTTTTCCACTCGCATCAATGAGAGGAAAGATTTCTGAATAGTGAAGATTGTATGTCCTTGCCTGTTCTTTGATGTGTAACCGTAATGAGTGAAAAAAATCTTCCGGGTTTTCTATCTCAACCGGTTCCAGGATATCGGGAATGCCTGATTTATATCCTGAAAAAGTGGATAATGAGGAGACAAGCGATGAGATCTCGTTTTTTTTGGATGAACTGATGATAAGTTTAAGTTTTTGTTTTTTTGGATTTTGACATGCTGTCCATGATTCATCATGAAGGAGAGAAATTCTGGATATGTCAATGATATTTTTAAATAGCCATATACCGGAGACTGAGAGACCAAATAGTGGAACTGCAGTGTCTGTAATGTCCTGGAGTTTGGTAAGAAGTGGTTTTGGAGTGAAAAGACGTTCTCTCAGGTTGCATAACTGCAGAATTTGTGATTTTATCTGTTTACGGGCAGTAATATTCATAGCTATTTCAAGCCTGATAAGTTTGCCATTATACCATCTGATTACAGAATCCCAGCACTGAAACCATAATCCGGTATCACTATCATGGTATTCCCTGACTGAAGTCTTTCCCTGAATTTCTTCTCCATTGTTTAGGATATCTGTTTCTTTCTACTCAATTTTCCACATTTATTCAGGTAGAGGAGTTCATTGGTTGATTCATCACATTCAATGATGATCCGGTCAAGTGGGTCTTGTCCAGCATTGCCAGGTTCTTTTGTTTGCGTTCTGTATGGGGGTTCAGAGCTATGTATCATATCTATCAGTTTTTGGTAAATTTTATGGGTAATCTGATATCCGGGTTTTTTAAAAAAATTCAGGAACATGGTAAAACCGACACTCGGCACCAAATTTTTCATATGTAATATTTTTCAACATTTGGGCCCAGCCATCGGACAATATCCCTTAACTCATCTGTGAAATTTAGAATTCGAACAAAA
>Ga0123334_1001145_pt1 | contig 34350 bp, 40 predicted proteins | sample BiotimSIPDNA_FD_89706 | JGI IMG/M metagenome (GOLD analysis project Ga0123334, IMG submission 89706) | Anaerobic biogas reactor microbial communites from Washington, USA - Biogas_R1 time_0 SIP DNA | ecosystem: Engineered > Bioreactor > Anaerobic > Unclassified | place: Washington, USA...
AATTTAGACGACTTTCTTATAATGCAATTTGTGCTGTTGTGGCCTAGCTGGTTAGGGCGCCAGACTCATAAGTTTATGACTGAGATATCTGGAGGTCGCGGGTTCGGATCCCGTCAACAGCATTGGACATTTTGTCCGGATCCCTACGCTATTTTATTTATAAAGGGGATGAGGTTTAGTGCATGCCCTTGATTCCAGTGAACGGTGAAAACGACCGTTTCCATTCGAGAAAGTCTGATACACCCGAGAAATCATTTGAGCTCGCTTTAAAAGCCGGGGAAATAAATCAGCGAGATAAGGAACTCATTCTTGAGTACGTCTATGAGCGGACCATCACGAATGGGATAAAAGCCAAGCGTGTTCACAAAATTGTTTCATCTCTCATTTCCTGCCGACGATTTCTCGGCCCATATGCAGAAAATACCTACCTGGACATCTATCAGGGGATCAGCCGGATACAAAGCGGCGGCCCACGGACCGGAGGAGAATACGCCCAAAATACCAGGGGCGACTTAATTCTCATCCTGAAGGCGTTCACCTTGTGGATGATAGAAAACGGGTATCTTCAGAACGTTCCGGAAAAAAAGATTCAGGCGATTAAGGTTCCCAAAAAGGTAGCCACCAAGGACGCCGCCGACATCTTATCGGTCCAGGAGGTTGAAGCCATGCTCGCCGCTTGCACCTATACCCGAAACCGGGCCATTCTGATGATGCTGTATGAAGGCGGATTCAGAGCCGGGGAAATCGGTCAGATGAAATGGCGGGATATCCAGGTTGACAACGCCGGTTTAATCGTTCATGTCATTTTTAAAACCGATAAGCACCGGTATGTCCGGCTTGTTCTTGCTCGTGAGCATGTGATTACCTGGCGCAGCGAATACCCTCTCGAATATTCTGATGAAAATTACGTATTCGTGACAGAAAAGGGGACCCCATTATCATACGCGACTATCGCGAAATTAGTAAATCGGACCGCGAAACTTGCCAAGATAACCAAACACATTACTCCACACATTTTCAGGCATTCCCGGATTACTCACCTCCTTCAACAGGGCGTAAATGAATCGGTTGTGAAAATGATGATGTGGGGGACTATCGAATCTCGTATGTTTATTAACTACGCCCATCTAACCGGGTCGGACGTTGATCGGGAGATGTTCAAACTGTATGGTATGGAAACCTCGCCGCAGGCATCTATTGAAAAACTTGAACCAAAAATCTGTGCCTATTGTAAGGAAATAAACAGCCCTGTCTCACATCACTGCCATATTTGCGGCCATGCACTCAGTGAGAATGCAATACACTCTAGCGAAGCATTCCACCAATTCATATTAAATAATTCCGATTTGTTAGTGGAGTATTTACAGGAACGGAAAGCAAATGGCGGCGATCAGCCAATAGTAGAACCACTTTAAAAAGATAACCATCCCCTCCCCGCTCTTTTTATTTAAACTTTATTACAATTTTAAGAATAACCTTTATAGTCTTAACCAGTTAGACTTACAGGATGCCTAGAAAACTGTCTAGGCGGGCGATTTCATGACCCCAATACACTTTCGGCGAGAAGACATTCTCGCATATGAACACCGAACCGGATTTTTTGGGTTTGGAGAATTTCTGGAACGAAAAGGAGCAATTGTCATGATTGAAAAGGTGATACAATGTCCAAACGTCGCAACAGAATAGAGCCCCAGCACATCTCAACGTTTGGAAGGCGAGGGATGGCGGCAGGGGCTAGTCCTAGATTTCTTTTTACAGGCAATAATGATAGCGTAACCTGGTGGTGGTCAGTTTGATCAACCCCGGCAAAGTCGAACGATCTGCTGTCTATGAGGCAATGGATATTTTGCAAAACGCTGGGTATCATGCTGAGCGAGTGTCTACCTATCCGAAGATATTCGATATCATCGCATGGCGAACTGGCCGCACTCTCTGTATCTGTGTTCGCTCATCCAGACAGGCAAAGCTTTCCGCTTTTAGGGATTACATCCAGGCCATATCAAAAATGATCACCACGTTACCGGCCCCCGGCGATGTACAGCTCTGGGTGTATCGTCGTCCTGGTTGGTCACGGTGGAGGGTAACAACCGGTGGAGCTTCGCCCATAGAGCAATGGGACATATCTCCGGCTCATGGAGGGGTACCCGCATGACCCGGAAACCAAACGCTCTGGAGACTGCGGAAGTCCTCACCTTTATTGAGTCATCCGGTCAGAGTCTGATTTCGCGAAATTGTATTGTTGACACCATAGGGGAAAATCCACTCTCATTTCCAGCGATGATCCGGCATGGTGAACGGACCCGGGGCGACGTCGTCTCTCAAATCATGAACCAGCGGTTCCCCCTGTTAAACCAGACCGGAAAGAAACCTGCCGCACGGGTATGGATCATTCAAAAGCAGACGGGGGTGCATTGTGCCACATGCTGATGCACAATTGCGCCGCCGTATCTGCCCGTTCATCTCATCCGGTCAGTTCATTGTCTATTGTCGGGGATCTGGGTGTAATGGAGCCAGGCCCGTTCTCATTGAAGAAGATACATTCTGGGTTTGTGTCCTGATTGAAGGAATGCGGCAGATATTCCCGGAGGTGCAGGATGAGTGAAGAATTTCCACGATACGGACCGCTCAGACTACCAGAATACTTCTTCCTGAAAACTCCGGAGAAATGTCACCGGCTTCGGGTGCCCTGGCTGTATGTCAAGGCCTTCACTGAGGTAATTGATTCACCTCAGGGGTGTCGGTCGGTTCCGATTAGTTGGAATCATATGCCTGGTCCGAAGATTACCCGGAAGATATCCACCGGTACTGCTCTCCACATCCTCGGGTGGGCGAAGGAAGAGGGGTGGATCGAATGAGAATCACCCCAGATATCGAAAGTGAGATCCTCCATGCGGTCCGGACCGTATACAAAAAGTCAGGGGAATATGAGATTGTCATTGCCCGGACGGTTATCAGTCTTGAGATAATGGAGAACCCTCGGGATTATCCAGCGTTAAAACGGTATAACCTCTCTGAACGCCGTAAGTGGATAACGATGGTTTGTGACCGGCACTTTGAACCGTTCTCTACAAACTGGCGAAACGGTGCCTGGTTGATAACCCCGGAGGTGCTTGCATGAATGATGTGAATTCGTGCCCACGGTGTGCAGGCCGGGCGGTGTTTAAGCTCGAAAAATGTGGGGGCTCTCATAAGGTCGGGTATTATCAGTGTGAAAAATGCGCTCTGAAATTGTCTGAAGTTATGGCCACAAACACCGTTGCAAACGAGAAGTTACAGGAATTTGCAGCGGTCGGATGGAAGAGGCGCGCTGAGGATTGGGAGTCATCTCATGAGTAAGGAACAGATCCGGGGGTCATGTGAATTCCTGTTTGCTCCAGGTCAGGTCGTAGAGGTCCGGGCACTCTCGGACACGGGGACATTCTCCGGGTACTACAATGACATTGACAGGCTCGCCGCTGATGCAGAAGCCCTGGACTCAACCCCCCAGTTCAAGGGGATATACTTCACACTGAACCCGGTGAACCCTGCACTCCTCGCCCGGAAGGTGAACCGGATATCAAAACAGGGGAAGACCGACGCCTCGACTTCTGACCAGGACATCACCCGGCGGAGGTGGTTGCCGGTTGATATCGATCCGACACGGCCATCAGGGATCTCCTCCTCGAACGAGGAACATGAGGAAGCTCTGACCAAGGCGAAGAAGATCAGGGGATTTCTTTCTGAGATGGGATGGCCGGTTCCCATTCTCGCCGACTCTGGAAACGGAGCGCACCTCCTTTACCGGATTGATCTACCGAATGATGCCGAGGCTACCCAACTGGTGAAGGATTGTCTGACAACCCTCTCGCAGTTTTTCACCGATGCGCGATCATCAGTGGATATTGCGAACCATAACGCCTCACGTATCTGGAAACTTTACGGGACGGTATCCAGAAAGGGAGACAATACCGAGGACCGCCCGCACCGGCGATCTGAAATTCTCGAACATCCGGAAGACCTCATTCCGGTTAAAGTGTCAGACCTGATGCTCCTTGCATCCCTGATGACGGGTGATGAGAGTAAGAAAAGTGGGAGTAATGCTACTGGTGGGAATAGTGGCACCAGTAATATCGACCTGGGCGACTGGCTCAGTTCACACGGAATCGGATACGAAGAGAAACCGTACTCTGGTGGTCGGCTCTTTGTCTTAGATGAGTGTCCCTTCTCCGGCGCTCATAAAGACGGAGCGTATGCGATCCAATTCGTGAGTGGGGCAATATTCGCTGGCTGTCATCATAATTCCTGTGGAGGAGGAGAGCAGCGATGGAAAGAACTCCGGGAGATGTTCGAGGGGTGCCGCGAGGGAGGAGCGAAGCGACGACCGAGCCAGATGACCGCCGAGGAGTTTGACCAGAAGAGGAAACAGGATGCACGGAGTAAGGCGGAAGCGAAGGCCGAGTATTATGGGAACGTTTCGGAAATTCCGAAGAGTTCAGATCAATCTATTGACATCATACCGATAGACCATACCGCTGAGGCAGCGCGGATCCTTCGTGAAGGAAACCCGGCTGAATACATCCTGAACTCGTTCAAGATGGATCATGAGGGGGATGACATTGTGGCCCGGTGTCTCATCATGTCATTCGCATCCCGATCTGTGATCAACTCAAACGGGCTGCATGTTCTGGTGACCGGTGACTCAGGCAAGGGGAAGAGTCACACCTTTGACACGATGCTCACGCACATTCCCCAGGAGTTCCGGCTTGGTGGGCGACTGTCAGACAAGGCCCTCTTTTATGCAGAGGATATCAGAGCAGGATCCGCAATATGCCTGGACGATGTGGGACTTTCAGATCAGATGCAGGAGACGCTGAAGGGAGTCACGACCTCTTTTAAGAAACCGTTCATCTACCGGACGGTCAACAAGGACCGGAAAGGTCAGACATGCATTATTCCTGAACGGTGTGTCTGGTGGGTTGCGAAGGTGGAAGGGTCCGGAGACGATCAGGTGTGGAACAGGATGCTCACCTGTTGGATCGATGACAGCCAGGAACAGGATGATAAGGTTCTTGAAAGGGAATTGGAAGCGGCGGCATTACTTCCAGCCGATGAGGATGACCTGAGGTTTGAGACGGTTGTGTGTCATCACATCTGGAATCAGCTGACACCGGTTCATGTGGTTATTCCATACGCGAAGCGGATCCGGTTCTCATCATCAGCCAACCGGAGAAATCCGGGGATGCTCCTTGACCTCATCAAGTCGGTTGCCGCTCTCTACCAGTATCAGCGAGAGAGGAACCGTGTTCGGGGAAGAGATGTTATCTATGCGACGACCGATGACTTCCGTAAGGCTTGTGAGATATACCTGGCATTGAACGGGGAGTGTGGAAGTCAGGCGTCTAAGCTGACCAGGGGCGAAGCAGCTCTCGCAGTTCAGATGCACGCATCCGGTAGAACAGAGTTCACGATGGAGGAACTTATCGATCTCACACACCCGCGAAAAAAATCCTACAATGCTATCAAAAAGATCCTTCACGGTGGGAGCAGTCATCAGATTCACTATGATGGACTTCTCGAAAAGTGCCCGGCTATCTCGTACCTGGACCGGACTGACTCAACTTCAGATGGAGTGTCCAAGAGGCAGAAGGTGTACACCTGGAACCGCCATCAATACGAATCATGGATCTCTGGCGGAGGGTGCTGGTTGGATGAGGGATCTGATGGGTCTGATGATGATCCTGATGATGACAATGTTAGCGGAATTAGCGGAAGTTCGCGGAACGTTAGCGGAAGTATTCCGCTAACAAATGGAAGTCAGAATGAGAGTGAAATTCAAAATAACTCTCTTACTAACTTAGAGACTGAGTATACGCGGAAAGAGGAGAATGTACAGAGCACACACGAACCCACTGTCGCCTATACCTCTGCACCTGAAACCTTCCGCTTATCCGCGAACAGATCTGATCAGAATTCATCTACGAACATATCGAAGAGCAATAACGAAACAGAGGCTTCCCCCATTAGCGGAGATGATCCGCTCACTTCCGCGAAACAGGGGGATCTTCCGCTAACAGATCTTGACCCGGATGACTTCCACCCTATCAATGGAGTGTGGTCCGGTCCCTGTGCTGTGTGTGGTGGGAAGTGGATCCAATATACTGAGAAGTTCTCGCAAAAACAGAAGGAAGAAGGACGGTTCACTCATAAAATCTGCCAGAAATGTTACAGTAAGGCGGTTGCCAGAAAGTGCTGGTCCTTTACCGCCCTTCCAGGTCTATTGAATACCGGGACTATGATCCTGGCAAACAAAGATCTGGGCCGGTGTGATGTCTGTAATACCGGGGCTGCTACCTGGGTGGATCCGGAGACAAAACAGAAGATCTGTAAAGTCTGTTATTCCCGGGAACAGAAACAGACAGAGGCGACCGTATGAACTCGCTATCTTGCCCCTTTTTATGGTGATTGTCATGCTCGTCGAAGATTTTTGTTTACAACGAACTCCCGGTTGTGCCGGAGTGGTCCGGTCTTTTGAAGGCCGGATGGTTGAACAGGTAAGCTCAGGCTGGTTTGATGGGGCTATCCTTCTCGAATTCTTCTCTGAGATAATTGAGCGACATGGAGAACAATTCCCGGAGAAGGACCGGGGAGATATCCGGCTCTCGTTCTGGCGGATGACGGAGAATAACCCGAACCGGTCTGATGAGATCGGGGATGTGTTTTGTGTCCAGGTCGGGGAAACAACATACGGAGTCTGTCCGGTGAGGAGGAAAACAGCATGATACCAATTGTTTACACATTAGACGTCTGCCCGAACTGCGAAAGACTGAAAACCGCACTTACCGAGGCGGGGATCGAGTTTGAGGAACGGGATATGCAGACGAGAGATAGTTTGGTTGATCTCCGGTGCCGGGCATGTTTCGCCCAGGAAGCTCCGGTATTGATGACGGAGAAGAACGTCTATGAGTCAAGGGAGATCTTCACCCCGGATGGGTGTGTTTACCCTGGGATACTGGCGGCTCTCCGCCCGTAGATCCTTTCTTCCCCCTCCGGGGAGGTATCCGGACAATGTCATTCCTGAATTATCGTGCCCCCGATGTAATCTCGGGGGGATTTTCTGGTGGGGTAAGCCGGTTTGGACGCTTAACGCTCCGGCTCCTCATTATTGCTGCTATAATTGCCGGTTAGTGTTTCATATTCCGTTTCCACGGATGGAAAATGTGGGAAAATTGTGGAGGAATGGATGAGTCAGTACCTAAAGGTTGGCCGGTTACTTACTTGGGAGAAGTTTGGGATTCGCATTAAAATAAAGGGGTAGGGGAATCAATTATTTTCAAATTGTTCTTACAAAATAGATTAATCTTGGGTAAGCAGTAAAGATTACTGTTGTGGAGAACCATTCTGGACATATGGATTGTTAGTGTAAAGGAGTTGCCATAGAAGAATGCAAAATTGCGAAGAAATATTAAAAAATTTATGTCAAATTTTAATGATCAATGAGAAAAATCATCCTACCATTCCGGTAGAACTTGACATTTAAAGTCCCTCTCTTAAAAAAATTTATTCCAAAACGAGTTTTTTTTCTTTAAGGTTATCTCTCGTTTATCTTTTGCCTTTGTAAATCCGGGATCAATTTTCAGAGCTTGTTCATACGCTTCAATCGCCTCATCATAGCGGCCAAGTTCATGTAAAGCGATCCCCTTGCTATACCATGCCTCAGCCTTTCCTGGATCAATCTTCAGGGCCTGCTCATACGCTTCAATCGCCTCCTTATACCTACCAAGGTTTTGTAAGGCAAGACCCTTTCCTAACCATGCCCAGTAATAATCCCGTTCAATCTTCAGGCCCTGTTCGTATGATGCAACCGCTTCGTTATATCGACCGAGACGAAGTAAAGCAGCCCCTTTGCCCTGCCATGCCAAAGCATCTGCCGGATTAATCTTTACGCTCTGTTCGTATACTTCAATCGCTTCGTTAAATCGACCAAGACGTAATAAGGCATCCCCCTTGCTATGCCATGCTGCTTCCATACCCGGATCAATCTTCAGGGCCTGTTCATCTGCTTCAATCGCCTCCTTATACCTACCAAGGTTTTGTAAGGCAAGACCCTTACTATGCCATGCCACTGTATTTTCCGGATTAATCTTCAGGGCCTGCTCATACGCTTCAATCGCCTCCTTATACCTACCAAGGTTTTGTAAGGCAAGACCCTTTCCTAACCATGCCCAAGTAGATCTTGGATCAATCTTCAGGGCCTGTTCATACGCTTCAACCGCCTCGTTATATCTGCCAAGACGAAATAAGGCAATCCCCTTGTTATTACTAGCTCTGGAAAAATTTGGATCAATTTGAATAGCACGATCAAATGCTTGCATTGCCTCATCTTCTTTGCCTATTTTTAACAAGGCTTGCGCTTTATTTTCCCAAGGGTTTGCATAATTAGAATCAATTTGGATCGCTTTTTCAGCAGAATTTAATGCATCATGGGGTTTATTGAGACATAGAAGTGCATAACTTCTCCAATCCCATGCAATTGAATAATTTGGATCCACCTTAATTGCGGTATCATAAGCTTTTATTGCCTCTTTATTTCTATCAAGATCATTGAGAGCACTCCCTTTGTTAGCCCATGCTTCCTTAAAATTAGGATTAATTCTTAAGCAGTTGTCTAATGCAATTATTGCATCTTCAGGTTTACCAATTTCTCTTAAAGAATAACCCTTCCCATACCATGCCCAATCAGATTCCGGATCTATCTTCAAGGCTTGTTCATACGCTTCTATCGCCTCGTCATATCTGTCAAGGTTTTGTAAGTTAAGACCCTTATCATTCCAGAAGCCAGCATCCTCCGTATCATTCTTAAGGCGACCTTCCTCAATACTATGTAATACACTTTTTATAGTCGTCCCTGCTATTTGATCGGTCAGGTTAATGGCGTTTTCTGTTTTTTGAACATCAATAACATCACAGCCCATTGCACAAGCCCAGGTTTTAACAATCCACATTGCAGCTTGTTGATCAATCCCCCTGACTGTCTGTAACCGTTTAATTATGTGACCGTAACCAAATTGATACAGCTCCGTTCCTCTTTTTGCATGAAGTTGTCCTGGAATATCTTCCTCTAACCCAGTAATCAGGAGGTTCATCTCGCGGGGATATTTACCAAAGAAATCTCGTAAGAGGTTTTTATTTCGGGTGGGTTCTTCAGAAGAGGGGAAACCGTACTGCTCTATAAGCTCACGCAGGATTAACACACATTGATCTTCAGTCATTTTTACGTCCAACAAACCTTCTTGTAATCAGTGAAATAATATGTCCGATGAATTGTTGTAACTGCAATTAAATTTTTACCCACCATAATATCAAGAAAATATCTTCCTTATAATTTTGCAATATTTTTCTCTTTAAACTCATTATAGACATTATAAGAAATAATCCAGCATTTTACGATCCATTCAGCAAATTCATTAGAGATTCCAGTAATCGTTAATTGATTTGAGAATTTTGATATAATCAGTTCTTCAGAAAGGTGAGGTGATTCTGATAAAATTCTCTCTGGAATCCCCTCATTTATTGATAATATTATTTTTTTCCTTTCTGGTTCAAAAGAATTTTTACAATAATCATCCAATAATCCAATAAATAGTTTTGAGCGATTGAGGATCTTCAAATCGTTCTTTATGAGGATTTCAACAATATACTGAACAATTTGTTTAGTGCTTTTTTCATCAACTTTTGTGACGTTGGAATCCTGTTTAGTAGTGTCGGAAAATGAGATTTTGCCCGTTTCGATCTCATTATTTAATAATTGGAAAGATTTCTGAATGATCCCTTTATAATGCAATTCTAAATCGTTCCATTGACTACATGATAGATCAATTGGAACAGCAGAATTAAAAATGGAATTGAGAACATTGGCTCGTTGTGTTGCTGATCCTGTTCCCGATTTTTGGTAAGCATTTTCCCATAAATGAATGTTTTTACGAATTAAAGAATCAAATACGAACAAATCAGAGTTTCTTGTCGTATCAAATCTCATTCGGTCTAGGACTTTTATACTATCTGCAGGCAAAGGGACATAATTATTCCAAAGAATGTTATCAGAAAAAAAGCAAGACAATTCAGTAGCAATATAACTACTCAATTCTGAAACAGGTTTTAAATGTCGATATTCATATTCATTATATGATACGATTCGACGAGTAAGTGCTTTAACAACAGACCAGTTTTCTTTACCAATTTGACCAAATTGAGATGTGAATGGAGATTTGATTGTAGTTCTCCCAAATAAACGCATATCCCACAAAATTCTAAACTGTATATTTGCTCGAAGGATATATTCTGTAATTTTTTCAATTTTAAAATTTAATTGAAGTTTGTTCTTTGAACCTTCTTTATGATTACTTCCAAAATCTTGAAAATAATTTGTATATTGTAAATCAATGAAGGATCTTAGTATTTGATAATCGATTTTCAAAATTTGTTTAGGATTTTTAATTAAGATTTCTTTTTCTTTAATAGGATTTAGTGGCGGGATTATTTCTTCTAACTCTTTCTCATTTTTTATAAAAAAAAAAGAGCAAAATTTCTGTAACTCAGTTTTATAGAATCCTGTGATCTTATCTGATGGCTTATGAAGTTCTCCTAAAAAAAATACCTGCTCATCAATTTTTTTTGCAAATTCAAACGTGGTTTTTGGTTTATTTTTCTTGAATATTTGGTTTAACGAGTCAAGAATTGGATTTTTGAGACGGTTTTGTCTATCTTTTAAAGAAGGAAGATCATCAGCAACAATTAAATCAAATCTGGTGAATGCAATTGCTAATTTTGATGATAATCCTCTAGAAAAGATTTGTTCTAAAGCAATAAGAGTCAGGCCAATCATGGGCTGCTCCCCATTATCAACTAAAATAATCTTATCTACCCTTTTAAGCAAATCAAGAGTTTTTATGGATAATGCAAGATCTAAATCACCTTCATGACCCAACCCTTGTCCGTCTCTTAATATGACAACTTTTGTATTTACAGGGAAGAAATCAGAATAAAATGGACCTTCAATACGAATTCCACTGACTAGAGGGGTCAACAATTTTCCAAAATTTTTATAGTAATTGGATGTAAATCTTTTACTATTTTTTATTAAAATTTCTTTATTTTGTTTATCTTCCTCATACTCCCAATACAATGGCCATCCATTTTCATCGTATTGAAAAAACCCGATTTTTACATTATTAAATATATTTTGGATGTAGGTGAGAATAGATTTAGTGAGGATCTCAAAGTTTTGATGATTTTTGATAAGATCCAAAAAAGATTCAGGATATTCATTAACAAATTGTGCATCAGTGTTATCCAAAATTTGAGAAAATTTACTATCTGTTTTTAGTTCTTTTGAGAAGTGTAAAATATTAATTAATAATCGATTAACAAATGCTTCTTTCTGATCTTCAGAATAATTACCGATAATATGATGTAGTTTAAATGTTTGGGGTTTATTCTCTTTTAATTTCTCGAAAATATAGGACAAATCTTCATTATAAAATGATGCTATTATTGCATCCATTACTCTTTCTTTAATTAAAAGATTAATTTTAGGATAAGGAAAAAAAGTTATAACCATCCTAAAGGAATTATCACGTATGATAATTTCCATATCTGAAGTTGTTGCTCTACTTTTACTTTTTAAGGGGAAATTTAAACTATCTGTTCCAATTACATGTCTAATTAACGAAGTCTTCCCCGATCCCGTTGCGCCAAGAAAAATTACATCCGCATCTGCTGATGGCAGAGGTAATAATAAATCTCGATATTTGTCTGGATCATTAATATTATTTTTATATTCATCAATTAGACGATAATAACAATAGTAGAGTTGTGGGTCTTCTATACCAATATTTGATTGCAAATCTTGAAGTGATGGTGTATTTAAAATGTGAAAAATTTTATTTTTAATACTTTGAGCTTCACTTTCAATTTGGGTGTGAATGTTTATTTCTACATTACGTCCTAAATCTCCTTTATGATTCGGGATTTTAGGATGTATATATTGAACATACCAGGAATTTAATTTATAAAATATTTTTACCTGATTATTAGGGTTCATCAACTCATCAGTTATTCTTTTCATACAAAAGATTTCAATGTTATTAAAAGTGTTTGAAATGATTATTTGAAATCACTGGGTTTTAATAGACTAATAAAGACATTAATCGTATGATCGAAAATAATGATAAACCTCAAAAAAAGATAAAAGTTGGAATTATAATTGCCAAATGCTCAAAATTTAAAGAATTATTTGGAATTAGAACTGAAAATATTAATAATGATAATTGGGTTAGTAATTGGGCTTTTAAAATCAAAGAAGATGTGGTAAAAAGAGAAGGTTATGATAAAACAAAAATTGCGGGGAGTTTTTTAATCAGTCCAGAATATCCGGGCTGCCCATATTGTGGCAATAACAATTATGTTTATTGTTGTTGTGGAAAAGTAAGTTGTCATAATTCTAATGAAGAAATATTCACCTGTCCGTGGTGTGGGAATTCAGGACCGCTTTCAGGACCTGTTACAGAAATGGATATTGGATCAGATAGGTAATAGAGACTTAATTCAAATTTACCATAAGCCCAACTGTGATATCATCTCCGCTTCCTAATTTACTAGTCTCCTGTAACCATGATTCTAAATTATCTTTAATATTTTTTATTCCGCTTTGTAATCCTTCAGGATTTTCAAAAATTATTTTTGATAGATCAATAAGAACTTTTTCAAAATTTTCATCAGAAGTATAGGAATTCGAATACCCATCCGTTGATAACATTATTAACGATGGATCACTTGAATTATCTATTTCATTTTTATTGCCAAATAAAATACAGTTCACTTTAAAGTAATGCTCAGCTCCAGGGAGACACAAAGAATACGTTTCGTTGGCAATTAAATTCTCATCTTTAGGAATTGGGCGTTCTACTTGGTTTTTCCCAGATAAAAATAGAATATCTCCATCACCCAATTGAATAAAAATTCCGCAATTTGTACAGATGACTGCAATGAGTAAAGTTGAGCCATATGGTTCCAACTGTTTATCAACTATAGATGGTCGATTTTTCTCTCTTTGAATACTATTAAAATCCCCTTTGATATCTTCGGGATTTTCTTGAGAAGCTACTTTTTTTCTCCAATTTTTAACAATATCTAGACAGACCGTATTCTTTATTTTTTTGTTCATCTCCTCAATATTTTCAGTATTAATTTCCTCAATGAGAGGTGATTTAGTAAATTCCGTTAATATTTCTATTGCGCTCTCAACCGCCAATTTAGACCCAATATCACTACGATAGTATTTCTCACCACCATGGCCATCAGAAAGAGCAAAAATAATTGGGGGAGGGGTAATTGGCTCATTAGGAAAAATATTGAATGAATCTTGATTTTTTTTATTAGACCTTAAGTGAGAGTAGCCTTGAATACTTGCTCCAATAAGACCCCATGTCATATTATTCAATATCGAAAATCACCATACATCATGAATATCTGCATCATTCATTGGCTCTAATGGCGGCGGTAAAGGTACATTTGAAGACAATTTTTGATCAGGTGTTTGACTTGGCGGTTGCGATGCTGCCTTAAGAACTGCAGTCGAAACCCATCGAATTTGTCGGACAAGTTCAGGTGCATTGTTTGTCTCAATCGGTTTCAATTCTACGTTTCCAATAAATTTTGCTAGTACTTCCTTATCTGCATCTTTTCCAACTGCAATCGAGATTCTTACTGCTCTTTTACCCCATGGTTGGCCCATTAGTTTACTCAGTCCTGAATCAAAATCATCCGTTGGTTGTCCGTCTGAAATTAGTACCAGAACCGGGGGGAGTGCTCTATCACTCATAGGGGGGATTTTTAATTGGTCTGCAACTAAAGAAAGAGCTTTACCCATATCCGTTACTCCATCTGCATCTAAATCAATCCATTTAAAGTCCTCAACAGGTGTTGGTGCTTCAACAACCCATTCTGCACTATTTGAGAATTTTAAGGCTCTAACTAAAACTTGTGCATTTGGATTTTGTTCGGCAGCGTCTTTCATAGCTGGGTAAGCTTCTTTAATTGCAGTATTAAGTGCTGATATTTTATCTCCAGCCATTGATCCAGAGCAGTCACATATCCAGATGAAATGAAGAGGTCTTGTTGCTAATTCTCCACCAGGTCTATTTGCCATAGTTATTCCTATTTCCCTTTTTTATTTAAATAACCCTTTCGATTATTCCTTTGGCATTACCAAAATCTATTTTTAATCCATCACTAATTTTTATATTTTTACCTGGTTCTACCTCAATTAGTGAATTGTCTGGTTTAGTTGCAAGCCATTTTTTTGCAGTAACGTTTTTAATTCCCAGTATGCGGGGATCAGATGGATGGACACTAATTTCACCAATTATTTCATCAATATTTGAGGATGACGGATCTATGTGTGCCCGAACCAATTTCGAACCCCTATTCAATAAAATTACATTATTTTCAATAGAAATTTTGTAATCACAAGATAGTGAAGTATTACAATTCCAACATTTCATCAATGTTGAATTAGTGCCTGAAGATTGCAGATTAAAGAAATTTTCGCTCTTACAATTTGGACATAAGGTAATACTATTCCGTAATTTTAGTAGAGCAGTTTTCCACTCACTCTCACGAACTCTTCCATGTTGTGGATCACTTAGTCCTGTAGTAAAAGACTTAATAAAATATTCTTTGAAGAAATTGGGGTAAATTTTCCAATAAATTTCAGCATTTTTATGTACTGCCGGATCTGGACGATTTGAGATATTATTTGGGTCAAAAATAAAAATCGGATTATCTCCATATATTTTTTTCATTGCAGGTGCATCAAAACTATGAATTGCGGTTTCTTTTTTGCCCTCTAATGGATGAGATATATGAAAAAGATAAAAGAGTAGAATTGCCAATGAAAACAAATCAGTATTGGTACTTGGCATTAATTCTCCTCTTACAATCTCAGGAGCCATAAACCTGGGAGTGCCAAGAACGGATGATTTTATGTTAACATTATTAGTCGAAACATTATCATTATCACAGATTAAGACTTCTCCTGTATTTGGATCAAAAAAAACATTTCCAAATGATATATCTCGATAACACAACCCTCTCATATGGAGCTGATAATAACTATCAACTAAATGATATGCTGCAGTGGTAAGAGTATAAAAAGAGGGATCTATCCGGTTTTTCATGAGATCAACGATATTTTTAAATCGTTTTTCTCGTAATGGCATAATGTAGCCATATCCTTTAATAGAATGTACTGATAAGAGTTCTAACGGCCATAAGAAATTTTTATTGGGAGCACCATCAGCAACTAATTTTTCTAATATTTTTTTCTGCTCATCTGTTGCTTGATGAGAAAAATACCATTTTACTGCCCAATCCCTTCCTTTTCCTGTTGCTTGGTAGACTTCTCCTTGTCCTCCAGATCCAATAAAATTTTTAATAATATATTCGTGTCCCAAAGAAGAATTGATTGTCTGCCCAGGTTTCAGAATTGATTGCATACCATGAGTAGGAGAATAAAGGCTAAAGAATTTTGTGATTATGTTTTGATAATGAATTTTTTGAGATAAGATTTATTTATTAAAACAGTCAACTATTTTTTGCTACGAGTCCCCCTTTTAAATTTCATTCATAAAATAATGAAATCTCAATTAGAGAATCTTCACTCCAGCAATACAATTTATTGCCAACAATCCTCGGGTTTCCTTCTAATTTGAAGTCAATTTTTATTTTATATAATTCATATCCAGTATTTAGGTCGATTATATCTATATAGTATTCCCAGTAAATCGAAGGATCCATAATTTCAACCTCTCCATCACCTCTACCAATGATTATCTTTTCATTATAGATAAGTGGATTTGATGTAAATTCTGAAAGATCATCCTTATATTCTGCCTTATAATTCCAGATTAAATTCCCTGATTTCCTATCTATTGCCCAAATTTCTTCTGATCCTGCGATTATTATATTATTATCGTGAGTTAATATTCGCTGTTCACAGCCGAAATAGTATTCATCCGGCATTTCTGGAAGAATGTGTTCCCATTTAATATTTCCAGTAATACAATCTAGAACAATAATTTTTTTTCCGAGACAATAGTATAGAAATTCTCTATCGGTAATAATCGAACTTGAGTAAACAAAAAACGGTTTATCATTTATCTTACCCTGAGGTATATATTCACTTTCCCAGAGTATTTTTCCGGTTTTTATGTTAATCGCAATAATGTTTCGAACAAGATATGGGTTATATTTCCAATGATCTAAATAAAAAACATCCCCTATACACAAATTAGAATATGTTGTAGTATTTTCATAAGGAATTGAATATCGGTTTATTATTTTTCCATCATTTTTAGTGAGATTAACCAGTTCATATGTAGGTATACTAGGGTTAGGTTCTGTATAATCCCAATTAAAAAGTTCCCATTCAGTGCTATATAATACTGTAACTAGTGATGAATCGCCTACTGCGGGAGTAATGGCACCATAATCATCAACCAAATTAAAAGACCAATCTATAACTGGCTGGTCATTTGTCATAATTAGCTTACGGAGTGTTTTTCCCCCTGAAATAATGAAATCCTTGGTAATGGAAATATTTTTAGTTGAATTTAAATTAATTGCCTTTTTTAAAACCTTTTTATTTATATCAAAATTAAGTATATAATGAATAAAATCTGATTTTTGAATACCATCTAACATTCCTATTTCTATAGACCTACGAAATTCAAATTTCTCTTGATCATTAAAGCGATTTATTTCGTGAAAATTAAACTGATGATTACCAAATAGTGAAAGAATTACATTTATGTTATTATTGCTAACCCAAATATAATTGGTTAAAAAACTTCCATATTGGGACAACTCTCTAAATTCATGAATATTGACCTTAATTTTTTTTTCAATTGTTAATTTATTTTGAGGTTCGATTGATGAATCATCACCTAAAGCATACCGCCATGCACGAATGACCCAATTCGATAATTGAGGATCAAGGCAATATTCGTTTGTTAATAAATGAAATAGTTGCGAGTACGAGCAATCAATTGATTGTTTTACAAAATAATCCTCAATTAGTCCCGCTTTCACAGTTATAATAAGGGCATTCCGTTCTCGAACAAATCCTTGAGGAAATAGATCTCTAATAAGTGCTTCTAACTTCTTTTTCTCTTGATAAATGGTGGGTCCATAATTATTGATGATATTTTTTAGGATAATCTGTCCTGATTGATCCATACTAAAGATATCACATAAAGAATTTAACTGTCTATGTATTCCCCTCTCACATAATTTAAAGAACCCAATTTACCCTTTTAGAAGGATTATCAATCTACATCGTAAATTCCAATAAATCTTATTTTCTGGCTGTTTTATCAGATGTCATATCATCCCTCCCCCTGTAACACCCTCACTTTACTCAGGTGCCTTGAAGCTGTCTGCCGTGTTATACCAAAGCTGCGGGCTATGTCAGCAGCCGTTACCTCCGGGTGCAGCTCTATGTAACTCCTGATACGTTCACCCCGGTCCCCGTTGTCACTCAGCTGCGGTGAAGCTGTCATAGGAGCTGTCACCTCAGCTGTCAAGTCTGACCGGATGATGTTCATCAATACTTCCACACTAATACACAGCGAAATGGGCGGGATTGCATGGGAAGCCTGATACAAAAACCCACCCGGAGAGTGGGCGATGTTAAACCCGGTGCTGATCCCTGTGAAGGTAATGAGGACCCCCCACCCGAATGCCGAGGATGACCCCTGCACATTGGACCGGAGGACCATAAGCGATCCGGAGATGAGGAGAGCATCGATACAGATCGGCCAACACCAGGCGAGGATAGGATCAAATCCGGCTTCGATTGCTGATGAGCGGAGGTTGGAAAAGGAGAGGACAAAGGAACAGAGGGCGACGACAAGGGTGAGTATTCCGGTTGCAGCCGGGACAAGTGATTCGATTTTTTTGATGGATGGGGTTGTGGGGATGGGATCACCTTTGGGGAGTTTGGATAGTAGGAGTGGGAGCTCGGGGTAAAAATACCTACCGACCTACCTACCGACCTACCTACCGAATTCATAATCTCCGGGGTGTAAGGTGTATATATGGAGTCAGATTCCTGTCCCAAGTGTGGCGGGAAGTTAATAAAGAGTGGATTTGCTATCCGATCCGGGGGGAAAAGGCAGAAGTATCAGTGTAAAGAGTGTGGGTACGTGTTTGTGGAGGAGAAGGGGGAGGGGAGAGGTGATTTATAACAGAGTCTGAAATTTCATGAGTTGTGAACAGTGTATTTAGATAAATCGATATTCACTCTCAATTATACAAACCCTCAAGCCTGATGGACGTTTTCAATTTAGGTTTCATTCAGGATTTCATATAGATTTTCAGACAAAATGAATTCAATAATTACCTAGATGAGAGAATATAAATAGAGCCATAAATGAGTATTGTTTTCTATTAAAAAGATATATATTGATAATATCTTTCAAATTCAATATCTGAAATAGTATTCTCACTTTGCATATTTAGAGGAAAAACACAAAGGTATGCTGATTTAATGATTGATTCTGAAAATTTTACAATAGAATATCAGGATCAATTAAAACAAGTTACTTGGTATGGAACTAGTTTTTTTGATGGAGATCCTTTTAATTCTTTTTTAAAAGAAGATGTTTCTTCGCGCTTATTTGATAAAGAAGGAAAAGAGGACTTTGAATCATTTTTACATGGTTTAGCTTCAACTGGGTTTGCTGAAGATAATCTCAATGAAATTTTAAATGCAGAAATCAATGAGGAACGCGAATGGGCGATTGGAGAATCAATTGCTGAAGCTTATTTAAAAGAAAAACATGGGATTTTTTGGCCTTGGAATATGGAGAGGGACAAGAGAAACCCTAAGGCCAGTTTACCTGGAGCAGATTTAGTTGGTTTTGAAATTAATTCTACTGAAATACGTCTTGTCCTTGGTGAAGTAAAAACATCTAGCGAGGATAACGCTCCTCCTGGTGCAATGAAAGGTCGAGGTGGGATGATCCACCAAATAGATGAACTTGCTAATAATTTAGGTAAAATTCACAAATTATTAGAATGGCTCTACCATCGCTGTAAGGGGACAAATTACGAAAATTATTATAAAATTGCAGTTACGAAGTTTTTAGATTCAGGAAATAAGGCCATATCTTTGTTCGGAATTCTGATTAGAGATACAAAACCAAATCACAAGGATCTTAAAAACCGAGGAAAAGATCTATCTGTAAAACTTAATGATCCCACTTCATGCCTCTTAATAGCAATATATCTTCCATGCAGCATTTCTGATCTTTATAATAGGATATCAGGAGGTCAATAATGGGACATTGGTTGCTTGAGGTATTAGGAGAGAATAGAACTCAAGCGATTAAACTCGCAAATCAAATACAGATATTTAAAGAATTTGAAGACTCTCCTGTTATCAAAGATATATCTCTAATTCGCAGTACTGCTGAAACATTAGAAATGGTCGTCCTCGACCTTGTAACTGAAGAAAACACATTTTCTGATGTTGTGAAGTTAAATGAGATGCGTTCCTGTGCATCTGATGCATTTAGGCTATTTCGGAGTTTGCCTCAATTTGATGATCCATTAGAAAATGCAATTAATATACTCCGTGCTAGTTCTTTGGCAGTATTGGGAGATATGGGAGCAGATGCTGCTCGACTTCTTCGAGAAGAGGGATGGCCTGAATTACCTATCAATTCTGAGGATTGGGGAAAGAGGACTTGGTCTACAATAATTGATATTTGGTTGAGGTTGATAAGAAAAGAAGGCTGGCAGGATAGAGATTTAGTTCTTGAGCGAGTTGCTTCGTTACGCAATTCGCAAGAAATATTAGAGTCACAATTTTTAAAAGGACAAGATCCGATATTAGCTAAGGGAATAGCTTTTGAATTAATTGGTCTTTACCATTTAGCAAAAGCTGCAGAAGTTCTCGCTCTTTATATAACGGATGGTGTTGTTGATGGAAAATATCAAATTCATCAGTTATTAGAAATACATTTTGACCGGATTTCAGCAATATGCGAGCACTCTCAATTGCTTGATTTAGAACCTTTAGCACGTCTTCTTACGGCTTGTTCACGTCAGATGGCAGATAATTCCATCTGGACCGTTACGCGATCGGTAAATTCTCAAGTAAGGAAATTTGTTGAAGAATTAGTAAATCGAGGTAGAGGTAACCGTGCAATATTTGATGTATTCCCACCTCAACGTCAGACATTATATGAAAAGGGCTTATTAGGATCAAGCCGAAGAGCAATCGTTCTCAGTTTGCCTACTTCAAGTGGGAAAACCCTTATTGCACAATTTAGGATTTTACAAGCATTAAATCAATTTGATTATGATGAAGGATGGGTTGCTTATATCGCTCCCACTAGGACTTTAGTAAATCAAATTACTAGACGACTTCGAAGGGATTTCGAACCTCTTAATATTGTAGTTGAACAAGTAAGTCCCGCCCTTGACATAGATAATATTGAAGCGGAATTACTACAAGAGAAGGAACAAAAGTTTCGTGTTTTAGTTACTACACCTGAAAAACTTGACCTCATGCTACGTCAGGGTTGGGAAGAGAAAATTGGTCGTCCATTAACACTAGTAATTGTTGATGAAGCTCATAATATCCAAAGTGTTAATCGGGGATTAAAACTTGAGCTATTACTAGCTACAATAAATAACGAATGTGAAAAAGCCCAATTTTTATTATTAACTCCATTCATTCAAAATAGTAAAGAAATATCCAAATGGTTGGGTGGAATTAATTCAGATGACATTAGTCTTTCTTTTGATTGGCAACCCAATGATCGAATTATTGGAATTGTTCAAGCAAAGAAAGGCGATGCAATTAATAAGAGAAGTTTTGATTATAGACTAGAGATGGAATTAGTTCAAACAACAAAAAATACACTATTTATTGAAAATAATCTCCCATTGGACAGTAATAAAAAAATCGCTCCAACATATAGTAAGGTACTTAATCAAACCTCGCTTGCGGCTGTAACTGCACAACAGCTAAGTAAAAGGGGTCCATTAATTATTATGCATATGAATCCCCAATTCGTCTGGGGATTAGCAGAAAAGTTAAAAATTGAAGAAAATTTGTCCCCATTTGTATCAGAAAAAATTAAACTGGTGCAGGATTTTCTTACTTTTGAATTCGGGTCTGAATTTTCATTAATTAATTTATTATCCTATGGTATTGGTGTGCATCACTCAGGATTGTCAGATGATGTAAGAGCTTTAATGGAATGGTTGTTTGAATGCAATGAACTAAAATTTCTTGTTGCTACAACAACTATTGCACAGGGAGTAAACTTTCCAATAACTGGCGTTGTGATGGCATCACATCAATATCCATATGGAATTGATATGCCCCCTGAAGATTTTTGGAACATTGTGGGAAGAGCAGGAAGGATTGATCAGAATAATCTTGGAATTGTGGCTATGGTTGCACAAGATCAAGAAAGGGTAAATTCGCTCCATGAATTTATAAATAAACAAACAGGGGAACTTAATTCAGCATTATTAACATTAGTTCGCGAAACAAGAGGCGATATTTCAAATTTAGGACAGATAGTCTATAAAGATCCACAATGGTCATCATTTGTTCAGTACATTGTTCATTCTTATCGTCAAATGGGACGCCCTGAACATTATACAAATGAAATCGAACAAATTTTAAGAGGTACATTGGGCTTTGAGAAATTGCGTAAAGAAGATTCTCGTTTAGCCAATCAATTGTTGGATGGGGTCAATAATTATACACGCGAACTTCAGAATCCAAATCTTCCACTTAAATTAGTTGACACTACTGGATTTTCTCTAGAAACCGTTAAATCGGTGTTACAAAATATCCATAATCAAGGAATTAATCCTTCGTTAGTATTACAAAATTCATTATTCAACCAAGATAATCGAATTTTACAAAATTTGATGGGTGTTCTAATAAAAGTTCCTGAATTACGCAAAAATTTCCAGGAAATTACATTAAATCGTCCAAATAATGAAGAGAATCTTGCGGTAATACTAAAAGAATGGGTCAATGGCTCATCGATTCCAGAAATCGCATCCAGATATTTCATGGAAGAAGGAAACGACTCAACTACTGCAATAACGAAATGTGGAACGGTATTGTATGGAAAACTAACACAAACAGCGGCTTGGGGACTTGGGGCGATATTTGCAATGTTGGGGGGAAATTTGGATGATGAGCAAAAAAGAGATCTCAATAATTTCCCTTCACAGGTCTATTATGGAGTAAATGAGACACCAGCATTAACTCTTCGTTTACTTGGAATTCCAAGGGCTGCTGCAATCCCATTATCCCACACGATAGAAGACTCGTTAGATCAACCTATTCATTCTGTAAGGAATTTTATTAGAAACATGGATGAAGAGATATGGTCTACATCCCTTGGAAAAGAAAGGGGAGGTATTTATAAAAAGGTATGGGAAATTTTAGAGGGAATTTAATAAATAAGATTTCATAATAATTACTTGCTTTCATTTGTCTCTGATACAAAGACTCTATTGGCTGATTTGCGACCTGATAAAGGTACCGGTTTACAAGTGACGATGATTGTCGAAGTTTATTGAATAGGGATTGAAAAAAAATGAGAAACATTTATTGAGAGAGTTCCTTCACAGGACAGCCTCTAATGATCAATATTCAAAATGGCAAATGTAATTCCGAATATCCAATCCCATAAAAATTCGGGAATTTTTTTTCTCTTATAGTAACAATATATATAGCAAATCAAGGTTCACTAATAATGAGAATTATTTAAAAAAAACAACAGATGGAAATTTGAGCAACTTTCAAAAATAATATGACTCAATCAAAATTAAAAATTGAAGCCAGTGATCCAAAATTTCCAGGGAATTTCGATCTCTCTTTTTCTGAAGTTTCTTTTACGGCCAATAGAGATGTACCAATCCATCGATGGGTACCTTGGATAGCTGGTTACTCTTGCAGTTTTGTTAAAACAATATTAGATAATTATTCGGATAAAGAAGCAAATGTAATTGATCCCTTTTGTGGTGTTGGTACTACTCTAGTTGAGTCATTTACTAATAATCGTAACTCCGTTGGATTTGAGATTAATCCATATGCTGCTTTTGTCTCAAAAACAAAATTAAATTCTTTTAACATTGATCCATATGATTTGGAAATCTGCATTGATGAGTATCAAAAGTACTATTTAAAATCATTATTATCAAAAGAGAAACCAACTACTCAACCCCCAAAAGGTTTTAGATCAAAAGTTCCATTTTACAGCCCTAAGGTATTATTGAAGGTTCTAATCTCTTTGGATTATATAAATTCAATCGAAAATTTGGATATAAAAAATCTATTTATGATGGCTTTTGCCTCAACAATGGTAAGATATTCAAATTATTCATATGAACCAAGTTTAGGAACTCGGAAAGGTTCTGGCAAAGATGATATCATTGATTACTCTGTAAATGAAGAAATAACAGCTAAATTATTTTCAATTCTTGAAGATATTAAAAATATTAAAAGAAAAAGATCTATTGAAGAGACTACCACTTCAATGGTAATTCAAGATTCCTTTGTTAATTTTAAAAAATACCTTAATTCAAATTCTTTTGATCTTCTTATAACTTCTCCTCCTTACTTGAATAATTATCATTATAATCGAAATACAAGACCTCAACTTTTTTGGCTTGATTTAGTACAGAGTTCTAAAGATCTTAAACAATATGAACTGTCAAATTTTGGACAGTTTTGGCAAACTGTTCGAGATAAAGAAGAAATTGAATTAAATTTCTCTCTTCCCGGATCAGATTTGCCTGAAACTATCAACAAAATAAAGGCAGCTAATCCAAATTGTAAAAACTATGGAGGATTTGGATGGGCAAATTATGCCTCTCAATATTTCAACGATTGTATGGTTTTTTGCCGTATAATTGATGAATTACTAGACATTTCAGGCAAAGCATTCATTGTCATTGGAAATAGTATAATTCAAGGTATTCCTGTTAATACTGACCAATATTTAGGAGAAATTGCAGAAGAAGTGGGATTAAAGGTAAACCAAATAGCGATTCCACGTGAAAAGAGAAATGGTAATAGTATAATTAATTCCAGTGTGCGAATTGGTAATACACCAAAAAGATCAAGATTGTATGAGTCAATAATCGAATTAGAAAAAATTTAAAGATTTATTCTCTTTATTTTATCAATAATTCGTTCATATGAGGGAGGAACACCTGTTAATCTTTCTGCCCAACCTCTTCCTGGATGAAGAACATCCCATTCTGATTTTGATTGATTATATCGACCAGAACCTGGATCATGGTTTCCGAATCCATCAATAACTGAATTCCATAGTGGCATATAAAAACGGATCAATGTTGCTTCTATTGGGACAATCAAATCGCCTTCCAATCCATCCAGTATAATAAATTTACATGAGAAATCATCCACATTTAAATTGGTGGTTGACTCTATACTTCGAGCATGCTCTCTCAATCTACGAGATAAAGATGATTGAGTAGAACTTGAATTCCTAGCTGTTCTCCAACCTGAAGGTACAGCCTTTCCAACATAAATCGGAATCAATTCTTCTGAATCCTTCTTAATATTATCCTGATATAATTGAAAATTGCCAAAGTAATATAATGCGTACACTCCAGACCCTTCAAACTGAGTATCTGGTGGAAGTTCTAATGATGGAGTTTTTTCTAAAAATGATATTGCATCCTCCACAATCCCTTTAAAAGTAGGTGATTTATACTGATGTTTTTCAAGAATAATTTCGGACATTGAGTTATTCAATAAAAGTTTTAGGTGGGGTAGTATAACCACTTTTATTTTTGACTTTCAAGAATGATTGAAACTTTTTAATAATGGATTGAAAATTCTTGCCAATAATCAACCTACCTAGATTTATGTGAACAAAAATTATGCCCTTTTATCTATGAAAATGGCAATAACGAATTTCATCCCTTTTCTAAAAAATATGATTCATAAAAAGATAATAAATATATTTTAATTTACCCTTAAAATTGAAATGTCAAATTTAAAAAAGATGAAAATTTTCAACATACGGTTTTTCAATTTATAAAAAAATGATTCTCCTTCTTCTATTTCAATAGAATTATATGGTGGGAAATTAGGATATTGATTATTTGTTACTATTCAGCCATACTAAAAATAAAATAAATTACATTTGATTCTCAACAACTAATTCGTCCTTAATTGGCCGAGAATTCTTAGTACTATGAGCTCAAATCTATTATTCAGATTTCAATATGGAACTTAGTGATGAGGAACAGGACCATATCCGAAAATATCATCCAATCATTATCGAACTCATCGCCCGTTTAATATCAATAATTCAATTATTACGAGAACGTAACCATGAACTAGAAAACCGGAATCGAGAATTAGAAAATCGTTTCAACCTCAATAGTTCGAATAGTAGCATTCCCCCATCAAAGAATCCATTAAATCACAAGAAAATGCCGAATAGTCGTGTTCGGAGTGGGAAAAACCCTGGAGGGCAGATTGGGCATATCGGAACCACATTATCGCCAGCTGAAAAGCCCGACATAATAATAGAACATGCTCCAAAAGTTTGTTCAAGATGCGGTGCCACAGTTCAAACTAAGCTTTTACAATTCCTTGATGAAAGACAGGAAGCTGAACTCCGTCCAAAAATTCTCTCGGAAGTTCAGTATGTCTGAAAAACGAGACCTTCGTATTTTTATCAGATATCCTCACTGCTGCGGATAAAATAATTCGCTATAATCAGGAAAAGAACAATTCTGAGAATGCTGATACTGAAAAGGATCTTGAGGCCATCATTTACAACCTCTTAGTACTGGGGGAAGCTGCACGATCCATACCCGAAGACTTTCGAAAAGAACACCCGGAAGTACCATGGAAGCGGATGGTTGGAATGCGGGACAAACTCATTCACCAATACTGGGGAATGCAACAGATCACAATATGGCAGACAATAACCCAGGACATCCCGGACCTGCGGAATAAAATCAGAGAAATACTGGATAATTATTCCAATAAACAATAATCGAAACAGAACAACTCAATTTTATCTTTTCTCGTGACCTGGCACCCAATGACTCAAAAAACATCGTGTAAGGAGGGACCAGCACATATACAGGGCATCAGTTGACCTGTCAGACCGCGACCTGTTCGCGGGATGAGAGAGTCAACTTATGCCCGTAACACCCCACCCACCGGAGCGAAGAGAGTCTGTGCCGGAGGAGGACCGGAGGAGCAAAGCGACGCAGGCCGCACGGAGACACAATCTCTCGAAGCGGAGCCACCGAACATCGGCCCATTGCGCGAGTGGGGGAGTGAGGGGAAGGTGTGAGGTCAGTCCGGCACGGTCTGGCCGAACCCTGACCGAACGTTCACAACCGAAAGTGGTGGCCAGTGAACGAGTGGAGGGAGTGAACGAACGAACGGACGTAAGGAAGTGAGTGAGAGAAGGACCGGAGCGAGAGAGCGAGTCACGACTTTCGGATCTCATCCCAGGTTGAGATTAGAGAGCAACCACCCGCAGGAAAACGCTTGCATGGAGCGGAGGAGCAAAGCGACGACCTCCAAGGTGCGAGCGACGACGACCAACGGGAGGAGGGTTTTCCGAGGTATCCCCCAAGCGGGTTTGGCGCTGGGGGATGGGGCGGAGCGAAGCGACCCCCAAGGGGGTTGGGTGGTCGCAGGGGCGAAAAATGCTGATCTCTTTCATAAAGTGAGACATATACTCCCACCATTTCCGGACTTTATACGAGGACACCTTTCTTTTTAAAAATCAAGGATATTACACACCCCAATTTAAAATCTTTTTAACCATTTATATACCGCCAACAAATCCCTATTGTCACACCAGTGACAGGGGAACATCGAGCATGGCAGATTTTGTCGCAAAGTCCAGCGTCAAGAGTGCAGTACGGAACCTTACTACACCTCTTGCATCAAAGGCAGTCCTGAGTACCATCATCGGGAACATTCTCGCCGATAACCCATGGAGTTGTACTCCTTACGTATCCGGTGGAGAAACCCTTCCGGCAGTCCAGAAGAGTTCAGAGTCGTACAACGGGAAGGTCATCTATGAGAACAACGATGGAAAGACCGTTGGAACCATTACTGTAAAGGCACCGTCTTCCGGAGCATTTGACACTGATATTTCAACCATTCTGGCAGACAACACTCTCGCAACCGCAATGGGTGGAACCGCTTCCCATGACAGTTCCGAAGATAGCTTCACCGTCACCATCAAGGGGCATATGGCGAATGGTGAACTCTTCAACGTCCGGTTCACCCGTGACACGGTCACCGTCTCAAGCTACGAATCTGATTCGATTCTCACGACCGTTGAGACCTGGGCGGACACCGTTTCAGAACTCGCATAATACAATTCTCTCATTTTTCCGAGGTGATGGGATGAATTGGGATTATGTTATTGTAGGATGTGCCTGTATTCTCATCGCCGGTTTTGTCGGTGCTGATTCAGTATCATCCACCATCGTCTGTGACGGAGCAACCTGGGTATCCTCTTCCGTGATCGGACAGGGGCAGACATACGCGGCCAGTCTCTTCACCACTGATATGGGAATTCTCATGAGAAATCTCAATGTCGGAAGCGATGGAAAGGTAAAGACATCGACCAATGCCAGGTCTACCGGTCCGATAGGAGTTGATGAATATACAGCTCAGGGAACGAACCAGACCGAATCATCAGGTACATGTATCTTCACTCTCCCGGAGAATGGGACGCCAAGCCGGGACGAGATCAATTACATAGGACTGATGCAGACCGGGCAGTATGTATCAACCAGGACTCTTGACCCATCACAGACCGGGGCGGTCACCATGATCAATGGGTCTGGTATGATACTCGTACGAGCGAAGTCTTCCGATGGGACGAATGAAACCACTCATACCAGCGATGTAGCGGGTACCATGAATATGACTGAACAGATCGTATTCGGAGGGGATGAATGACTCTTGACTTCATTTTCGTTTTGATTTCAATCGGGATGGCGATCGTCAACTCAATTGCTGTCACCGGAGTATACCTGAAATACATCAGGGATGCTCGGAATGTCATATGTACAATTCGGGCAAACGAGAAGGGCGAAATTTCGATCCTTGACCCTCTTTCCCTGATAAAGTAAAGCCCCCATTATTACGGATGGGACAAGATAGTATGTGCCGTTTTTCGGGACGGCAGGGGCGAGATGGAAGGGGTCAACTCCCTCCCTCTCATTGTAACCGGGTGATTATCACCTCGGACATCCGGTTATGATAGGAAGTAAACCATCAATCAATGTACACGTCTCCATATAATTCGTAAGACTTCACCCGTCTAGTAAATTATAAGGGTTTTCAACTTTCCCTTTTTAAAAAGTGAGGCAATTTTATAACCTGTTCGGGGTATAGGGGTTTTGATCATTTTACCCTACACCTTCTTAAAAAAGAATCATGCCTGTATCCATGCGATAGCATCAGCGCGTTGAATTCTACATTCTTTTCCTGGCAGACCGTTTGATGGTAACTTCCCGGAGGAGATCGCACGGCTGACTCGTGAAGAACGAGTTCCCCGGGGAAGGTCTTCCGGGAGCATGGCCACTACTTCAGCACTCGTTAACCATTCATGACGTTCAGTATTTGAAATAACAACGGGTTCTGTAACAATGGTTGGTTCAACGATAACAGGAACCGGCTGGATTTTACTCATTTCTTCCCGAACAATCGACCGGATCATGTCAGCAATTTCACTGAGTCCTGGCATGACAGGTTGTAGAATAGGATTAGTAGGATTGATAGGATTGGTAGGATTTGTAATACTAGTAGCATCAGGTAAATGAGTAGCATTAGTAAGATGAGTAGTATTAGTAGTATTTGTAGCATCAGCAATATCAGCACTATCAATATCCAAACCTTTTCGAACAAGTTTTGCGATAGCCGTAGAAAATGGACTGTCAGGATATCGGTCAGAAATTTCTCTCGCGAGTTCTTCAGTCATTGAGATAGAATATTTCGGCATAGATACCACCCATACTACCTTTACTACTAATACTACTTATACTACCAATGCTACCAGTAGTAATTATACCACCCAGATGATTATTTTAAACAGATGAACAAATGTAATTTTTGAGAAGAAAAGATGAATGAGAAAGCGGCCCTGCCTGGGAGCCCAGGCTAGGCGCGAACGTGAAGCCGCCGGGAAATGGAGAGGGAGATTCAGCCCCAACATCTAAAATGGAAGGCACGGGGCACGACAGAATATGGCCGTTGAGTTATGGCAGTTGATCCAGATTTTTTTATTTTTCACTAATCAGACCGTCCTCCATCCGGACCATCGTACATCAGGAAGTGCCGGACGATGTAAAACTCATGCTCATACGATTCCCCCCAAACCCCCCAGGGGGAATTACTGCTCCTAATAACGCACTCCGGCCAAAAGGCCTTCGTTAGCGGTCGCAGAGGTCTGGATCGGGCAGACCCGACCAGCCCCACCGGATACGTGCCGGTAAAGACAACAACAACATATGACACCGGGGGGAGGAGCGGACCCGCAGGGGCCGCGACGACCGCGAAGCCCCGTTTTCATATGTTTTTGGGCGGGTGGGCGGGTGTCTTTAAATGCGAAAAGACGCCAATTTAGCCTTATTTTACACCGGACCTTCCCAGGTTTATATAGAAGGGTTACAGCCGGGGGAAGAGGTAGGCGATATATTCACAGCCTCCCCCAGAGATCCACTATTTAAACCACCTTCACAGCGAGGGTTTAGATCCCCCCCTCCGAAAAAAAGATAGCCCTGGGCCTCGGATACACCTCGGCCCAATCCGTTTACTTGTTTAGACCAGCCGAACCGGAAACGGCTCGTAATTAGCCGGGCAGCCGTTCATGTTTCGCAATTGTGGCAGATCCAGCCAGTAATTTTCAAAACCCAGTTAAATAGGGGAGCAACCACTCAGGTATCCGGCCCGTTAGGCCTCACGGAGTGAGGCCGGCTAATTTTTTCCACTAGAAGCAGAGGTATTTCCTTTGGAGCGTTTTAGAGTTTTTCAGCATACTTTAGAGTACTTTGATGTACTTTAGATAACTTTATAATCCTTTAAAGCCAATAATATATAGGTGACAAGTATGACACCACAAACCACGCCAAAAAAAGTTGAGCCTAAGCTGTCCGGCTACGCATGGACAACCGAAAAACTCGCGGTACATATCACCGCAATGGTCGCGGGAGAAGAGAGACATTATATCTTACCCTCCCGGCAGTTTGATCAATTCGTTGCCGGTCAGAATGTTACCGGAGTAAACCGGGATGAACTATCACTGAAACATGAGGAAGAGTGTTTTACTGTCCGGTGTTTGTGGGAATGTGGGATCCCATACCTACATGATACCCTAAACGACCCATTAGGAGAATACCGGATCCAGTTCCCGATTGACGAACTCGCCGACCTGTTCACAATGAACAGAACGATCACATTTCTGAAAGGCCGGGAAGGTCTGAAGTCATCCAAGCGGGTTGAAGAAGAGATCACCCGCCAGGTATGGATCGAGACTTATATGGGATATACCCCTGTTTCCCGAATAATGGCGGAGGCTTAAACAATGTTAACCATATCCGCCGAATCTTCATTTAATGTCTGTGATGAAAAGAAATTCGCAAAATTAATGTCTCGTTTGGTCCCGGAGTGGGACCGATATTTAGCGAATGATTCACCGATTTCGTATTCACCAGAAGAACGGGAAGAAGTCGCTATTAGACAAGCAACCGCCCAGGTAGCACGGGAACACCCAGAGGTTTTAGAGTTCCGTGTTATGTGCTCCCGGACAATTCACAGAAGCGGACGGCCATATTATACTGACAGTTCACGCGGGAACGAGAATTTCCGGGCAATGTTTGCGGAGGTCTGAATATGTTAAGTGCTATCAGTTCAGCCTCTTACAAATCCTCTTTAGAACCGGAGGGAATCCCACGGGATGAGGAGGAGATCCGGGAAGAGATACGCAAAACAGAGCAAAAAATCGAAGATTTACTCGAAAAATTTGGAGATTATACGAACGAAGAAGCAGGCCGGTTAAACCTTGAAATATTCTTCGAGGAGATGGACCGACTGAAGTTGATTCTGCCCCCGCTTTTTGATGATCTTGAAAATCTCGAAGAGGAATTAAAATGGGCGACTTATGAACCGGATTTCGATCTCATGGCAAAGGAGGAGGATCTATAATGTCCTCCCTTTCCGCTCAGGTTGCCCGTGCTCACGCCCGCTGGTTAGAACCGGGAGACCTCTTATATTACTCCAGTGAGGAAATAGAGGAGAAATGTAAGTCGATAACCCGTGTACTCGAAAACTTCGCTGAGGAATATTGTGGGGAGATCGAAGAATCATACCAGGTTAAAGAGACCATCAAGGCAACGGAAGACCTGATCAAGACTCTTCGTTCTGAACTTTCTGAACTTACCGAGATGGAAAACAACCGGGAATATGAGGGGGATTATCTATGATCCTTCTCCGGTTAACGACCAGTATAAATGAAATCTCGGTTGAGGTTGAGGGAGAAGCGAACACACTTGACGAAATCCGGGAAGCATGGGAATCATTTATCCTCAGTACATATCAGGTCGAGAATGGAACAAAACCAAATAGCTTTCGCGAACTGGAAATCCACCGGCAAAACCTAACCCGGCCCCCGGTCAGTGAAATTATGGAGGTGCTGTAATGGTCACCCCCACCATTCCCCCAGCTGATTACATCTGCCGGTGTGGGTCGGTCTGCACGGTTGAACGCTCCCATTCCTGGATCTTTGTTACCTGTAATAATCCAAAGTGCCCGGAATATGGGGTTCGCCAGTTAGCCACCAGGGGCATACATACAGTCAGACAGAAGGAGGCGAGCCAATGAGCACGAGCGCGTCACCCTTCGGGGAGTTGATCTATAGTTACACCCGGGAGCAGGCTATCAGTGATGGGGTATTAGTCCCTGTCCCGGAGGACCTCGTTAAGGAAGCAGGGATTAAGCTCCCGGTTGCGGTATCGGATCATCTTTACAGCATTGTTGACCCGGTAAACCTGGACGAGATGAACGCCGGGCAAACCGCAACCGGCAGACTCTGGGATCTTCTCTGGATGTTTCGGACCACGATATCGGACCCGAAAAATCAACACACTGACCGGGTGATGTTTAAAGTCCTCTTCCTCATGAAGCGCCCCGGTTGCCCGGCCCGGCTTGAACAATTCGAAGTCCTCGGAGTGTGTGGACCGGGTGATATGGGCGAACCGGTTCTTACGCTGATGTTTCCGGAGGATGATTAATGTCTGAACACTACCGGAGTGAACCAGGGTATTGTATGAAGCGTGATACCCCATACTGCCGGGATTGTGTATACTCAGACGGCCCCCGTGATTGTGCCGGGATCCTATACCGGCCGGGACACTGGCAACCTGGAGATAGGAAGGAAATATGATCCCTCCCTTCTTTCGATGCCCCCATACCGGCGCACGATGTAGCCCAAAATATCCGGACAGTTGCCGGGATTGCGCACTCTACAAGATAGCCCAGAGGATAAAATATGGGACTTCTCACAACTGACGCGGCCGGGCAATATTTGGCAGTATCAAAAGTCACGATAAGGCGGATGATAGCCAGAGGAGATCTACCGGCAATAAAGATCGGCACAGAGTACCGGATTGATGAGGCTGATATTCAGGCTCTGATTAATCGGTTGAAGATCGAGGAGGTGTAATGTGGATATCTCCCATTTATCAGACGAGCCAGAGGGATTGACCATATTAGAAATGTATTATGAAGAGATGTACCGGGCATGGTTAAGCGTGCCTCCGGAACACGAATCTCCATAAACTCTACACGTCCCATTTTTGCTACAAATACTGCCAGTAGTACAAGTAGCATTAGTAATACCAATATTTCCACTGGAAAAATTTTTGCGGCCTCGCTCCGCGAGGCTTACAGGCTGATATACAGGTTCTCGCTGTCCCCCCACTCAACCAGGAACAGAGTATCCCGGCTGTCTATCCTCTCCGACCTCCGAACCATTCCCGGCTCCCCCAGACTGGCCGACCAATGAGGGTTCCCGGTGTGATCTTCCTGGGTGGAAAAGTTCGGGCATAAGTTGACTCTCCCGGTCGGCTCCTCCCGTTGGTCGTCGTCCAGCCCGGTAGGTCAACCGATGCCCTCGCCCCACTTGGAAGCCGGGCAGGGACTCACATTACAAGTACCAAACCTCATCTTTTTGCGCTTCATGTTTGAAGTACCGGTACAACAAACCGACGTGCCGCGAGATGGATTCGAGCGGCCGATGACATCTTTCTTTTTCGTAGAGTGCCAGAAGAGATTGAGTTGCGAAATTTTCGATGGATATAGGAAACGTTCCTGGCTGTTATTGCATAGCACGAAATTAAAAATGGGGGGGCTGGAATTGAGTTGCGCCTTCAAATAAACTGGCTGGTGGTATTATCTTCCAGAGAGTTTAGAGTATTGAGGGCAGGGATCAACTATCTTGGGTATTGGCGTGCCCTGTGGTGTCTGATCCCTGCCTCTGTTTTTCAAGAAAAGTCTTAATGTCCTCTTCTGTGAACCGAAAAATCCTATTTAGACGTATACAGGGAAGTAAACCCTTGTCAACATACCCACGAACAGTCTTTGGAGTGACCTTCAACATCTCGGCGACCTCTTCCGTTGAGTACACTATCATATACTATAGTTAACTTGAGCATTCTTAATGGGAATCATGCGCCCATATGTTCACAGCGTGAATAATGAGACGTTTGACTGCGGCACCAGGTCGAGGAAGATCAACCGACCGCAGCCGGTCACACGCCGGACTGAACGAAGTGAGGGAGGAGTGTGCCCCCAGAGGGCTCACCGGCGAGGTATCCCCCAAGCGGGTTTGGCGCTGGGGGATGGTGCCCGGCTCCGGGCACCAAGGGGGTTGGGTGGTCGCAGGGGCGAACAAAATTCCCGCGTTCTATCAGCTAACGATGACCCACCGGCACCCTTTTTATAAATTTCATCAAAATTATAGGATACACGGCTGGAAAAATACGCCCAATATACATCAATAGTAAAAAAATACAGCAGGGATCCACACCGATTGATTTTAGAGGCAGAGATCCGGACAAAACCGCCGGATCCCGTCAACAGCATCAGGACAACGTGTCCGGATCTTTTACACCCCTTTTTTTAAAGAGCCAGTTTATACATTCAGCTATGCCCCTGACTCCTTTCGCAAGCGACAATGATCGCTTTCA
>Ga0123334_1001148_pt1 | contig 34328 bp, 24 predicted proteins | sample BiotimSIPDNA_FD_89706 | JGI IMG/M metagenome (GOLD analysis project Ga0123334, IMG submission 89706) | Anaerobic biogas reactor microbial communites from Washington, USA - Biogas_R1 time_0 SIP DNA | ecosystem: Engineered > Bioreactor > Anaerobic > Unclassified | place: Washington, USA...
CCGCCGATTTTTATACAAACAGTACGCATCGTATCCCTCTCTTAACAGTCACAATGGAACTGGAAAACCAGGTTTTGTACTATGACTTATACAGTAATTTCATATTAAAAGTAATCAGTTAAAATAATAAACGCGCGTTCAGAAATTTATCAAATAATTACTGGAGCATTGCATTAATGTTCCATTGTTTTTTAGTTGTTTATTTTCCGACACTTAGAATATTGATACCATAAAAAAATACCTTCGCACCACCGGTGATGTTTACGTTGCAATGATTTATTTCAATGGTATAATCTTCAAATATATAAACCGGGTGTACGTTTGGTTTTTTTGTTTTTCCGGTACAAACGGTATATACCAGAATAATAATTGATGTTTATATCCTTTTAAGATTATGAAATTAAACAAAATGTGAGGAATAATTGTGGAAGTGTTTGTTGCCCGTCAACCTATTTTCAATATTAAAAAAGATGTCGTTGCGTACGAGCTTCTTTATCGTAACAGCAGAGTAAACTCTTTTAGCGGCATTGATGGTGATACGGCGACATCAGCGCTTATAACAAATTCGCTGCTTGTGCTGGGACTTGATTCATTGACTCAAAACAAAAAAGCGTTTATTAACTTTACCTTGACACACCTCAGGGAAGAAACCCCGATGCTCTTTTCAAAAGAATCGCTGGTGGTTGAGATTCTTGAGGATGTAACCGTAGATAACCAGCTCGTTGAGATTTGTGTTGAACTGAAAAAAAACGGATTTGTTATTGCAATTGATGATTTCACCGCAGATGATATCAACAGGTATATTCCATTGTATCCGTATATTGACATTATCAAAGTTGATTTTATGAAATGTAGTCCTGAGCAGCAGGTTGAAATTGTCAGGGAGCTCAAATTATTCAAACTTCTCTTTCTTGCGGAAAAAGTTGAGATGGAGGATGAGTTTGAATGGGCAGCAAGATGTGGATATTCACTATTTCAGGGGTATTTTTTCAGTAAACCGGTTATTGTTGACGGTAAAGCCATTACACCATCAAAGATGGCACAGTTTCAACTCCTTAACGAATTGTCAAAAACAGAACCGGATGTAGATGTTTTATCTGCAATAACACTGCGGGATCTGTCGCTGTCATACAAGATATTGCGTCTTGTCAATTCGGCTGCATTTCGCAGAACATCAGAAATACGATCAATCAAACAGGCACTGGTCTATCTGGGACTTCGTGAATTGCAGAAATGGTTATCATTTGTCATAGTACAGGATATGGGGGCGGATCAACCTGATGAACTCGTGTGGCTGGTTCTTGTCAGGGCAAAATTCGGCGAGATGATGACCAGGGTTATCGGATGCGCAGAACGGGAATCGGAAGTGTTCCTTATGGGATTATTTTCCTGTATTGATGTCTTTTTTAACCGTCCGATTGATGAAGTGATTGCAAAACTCCCGCTTGCATCTGATGTAAAAGATGCCCTGCTTGGAAAAGAGAATTTTCTATACTGGATTCTGCGAACAATACTTGCCTACGAAAAAGGGGAATGGGACCTTTTTTATGAAATTTCGGGAAAATTGAAACTTGACAAAGAGAAGGCAACAGATATGTACATTGAAGCGGTGGGGTGGGCCAATCAAATTAAGCAGGATACTGCAAAGAATTAAGAATCGTTATACGGCACAGCAACATCATGACAGCTAATCATCAATAAATACGTTATATATTTTCCAGACATCGGATTGTTACGAAGAATACTACCCGTCAGCCCGAAATCAGGGCTTCTTTTTCTTCGCGGGATAACTGCTTGATAGCATACTCCCGTTTCAATGCAATACTTTTTGTAGCGCACTTCTCTGAAAAAACAAGAATGAACGGTGAGCGGCCACGAGTGTATCGGGCCCCCTTTCCCGTGTTATGAAGTTCAATGCGTTTTTGTAAATTGTTGGTAATGCCGGTATAAAAGGTGTTGTCGTTGCACTGAAGAATGTAGACTATCCATTCAGTTGATTTATGTTCGTTGTGTGTTGGCATAGTGATCAGTGTTACTGTTAATCCTGCGTTGTCAAATCATTAATATACACATTTTAAATGCGCTATCCAATTGAATTGAAATCAGGATACAGAACAACAGAAAAGAAATTGTTCATACAGTATGGATGATATATTTTAATAAGGACAAATCCCGACACAATTTTTTTAAAAAAACTTTGGAGGTAAAAAATTATGATCAAAATGCTTGCTGCCATAGCGTTGTTTTGTTCACTTGCACTTGCTTCAAATCCGGAAGTGAAGTTGCAAACGACTATGGGTGATATTATTATTCGCCTCGATAGTACCACTGCACCTAAAACGGTAGAAAACTTTTTAGGGTATGTCAATAGCGGGTTCTATAATGGAACTATTTTTCATAGAGTTATTGATGGTTTTATGATTCAGGGTGGTGGCTTCACCGCTGATATGAAAGAAAAAGAAACCAAAGCACCAGTTCAGAATGAAGCACATAATAAAGTCAAAAATGTGCGCCGCACTATTGCAATGGCACGAAAAAGTAATCCGAATTCCGCAACTGCTCAATTTTTTATCAACGTAGTGGATAATCCGGCTCTTGACCATAAGAATACATCAACCTCCGGATATGGATATTGTGTATTTGGTAAAGTTATTCAGGGAATGGATATTGTTGATGCAATCGCGAAAGTTCAGAAAACCGCAAAGGGAATGATGACAGATATACCGGTAACTCCGGTTGTTATCAAATCTGCAGTTCTCCTGCCACCACCGACCGACATTAAATAGTTCCTGAAAACAATATAAACGTTGTATAGTAAGAATCGCCTGTTATACCAGAACCGTCAGGTTCAGGTATAACAGGCAATTCTCAAGGTTATATGTTTATGCATGCGCAGAAATGATCGTTGTCATTGTCAAGTTCCTTTAGCTCCGGTATCGTGTCAAGGCAGGCTGAGCAGCGCCTGCTGCACCGGGGATAAAAACTGCATCCGGTTGTATTAGAAATCAATTCAATTTCATTCGGGTTGTTTTTATGGAGACGACCTTTTCCGGGAATTGGAATACTGTCAAGCAACAGCATTGTATAGGGATGTTTTGGATTTGTAAATATCTGTTCGTCAGTGCCGGATTCGACAATTTTGCCAAGGTACATAACTGCGACTTTGTTTGCAAGATGACGAACCACAGCGAGATCGTGTGAAATAAACAGCTGTGTCAGATTATGTGTTGTTCGCAGATCCTGCATAAGGTTAATAATCTGAGCCTGTATTGAAACGTCAAGAGCACTCACCGGTTCATCGGCAACAACGCATTGAGGATTTGTTGCCAAAGCCCTTGCAATACCGACCCGCTGGCGCTGGCCGCCGCTGAATTCATGAGGGTATCGTGTCAGGTACTCTGTTGAAAGTCCAACCTGTTGCATCAGATTTACAACGATATTTTTTCGATCCTGTTTACTATAAAGATTGTGTATCTGAAGTGGCTCTTCAAGTATGGAACCGATAGTAAGGCGGGGGTTGAGTGAACTGTAGGGATCCTGAAAAACGATCTGAATGTGTTTACGGATTGTTCTTCGGGCTTTCTGATCAAGTGATACCCATTCAACCGGTTTATGACTGAAATCACTTAAGTAAAGCTGAACACGTCCATCCGTAATATGATTCAAACCAAGGACTGCTTGTGCCGCAGTCGTCTTTCCGCAGCCGGATTCACCAACCAGTGCAAATACTTCACCAGCATTAATTGTAAACGATATCGAATCAACCGCTTTTACATATCCAGTTGTCTTTCCGAAAACACCTTTACGAACAGGATAGTGTACTTTGAGGTTATCAACAGTTACTACCGGATACTTTTTATCGGGTTCATTATTTGTCATAGAGAAAACATCTCACGGTATGTGTGGTATCCAGGTTGTACAGTGGTGGATGCTCTTTCCGGCATCGATCCATAACCATGGAACATCTGGGATTAAACGGGCAACCCGCCGGAATATTCCTCAACGTAGGGACATCACCGGGGATCACCTGAAGTCTGCCCTTTTTATTATCGGTATGTGGAATGGTTTCAAGCAGGTTTTTGGTATATGGATGAGCCGGAGCATTAAAAAGGCTCGTAACAGGTGCGAATTCCATGATTTCACCACCATACATAACAATTACCTGATTTGCAATATCGGCAACAATTCCAAGATTATGCGTAATGAGCATCATTGACATGTTTTTTGCATGCTGCAGATTATAAAGAAGATCAAGAATTTTAGCCTGAACCGTTACGTCAAGAGCCGTCGTGGGTTCATCAGCAATAAGCAGCCGTGGTGAACAGGACAATGCCATGGCAATCATCACCCTCTGACGCATTCCGCCACTCAATTGATGCGGGTAGCTTGAAAATGTGCGTGATGGATCCGCAATACCAACCTCACCAAGCAGTTGCAGGGTTCTGTCTACAGTCTCTTTAGGGTTTAAGGTGGTATGGCATTCAATCATTTCAGTAATCTGCTTACCACAGGTTATGAGTGGATTCAGTGATGTCATCGGATCCTGGAAAATCATTGAAATTTTCCCTCCCCGTAAACGTCTGAGCTCATCTTTCTTTAGTTTCAGAATATCACGATTTTCAAAAAATATTGAACCTCGGTGAATAACACCGTAAGGTTCGGGAACAAGGCGCAGTAAGGACAACGCTGTCATTGTTTTCCCACATCCCGATTCACCGACAATACTGATCGTCTGTTTTTCCGGAATTTCGAATGTAACACCTCTGACTGCATGTGCAGTATAATCGGGCATTTTAAAGGAAACATGCAGATCGTTACATGAAAGGCAAGTTGACAAGCGCTCTCCAGGCTCAGATTTAATCACTTAAACAGATAATAGGAATATAAATAAATTTTTGTTATGTATACCATATTATTGATGTTTTCTGATTTGCGGTGCACATTCGGCACAGGTGCAACGTTTAATGCATGGGTAAACGATATTTTATATACGCTGCTAGGGACAAGGCATGTTTTGTCCCTACCACAAATGTGGTATCAATGAATATACAAAATATTTATGTTTATTAAATATCGTTAAATATCAATGACATATATCTAATTATCATTAAAAGTCTGTATACACAAGAATACAGATAATTGATTGAAGTGTAGACAGTACAGGTTCCGTTAGGTATCTTTATACCAGATGCATCTGTCTGTTTTTTATTACACCTCTGGTAAGGTAACAGTATCAATGAAGAACAATATAATTAATCTGAGTGTACCGTCAGTGAAAGCAGGAATTCTTACAGCACGGCTGTTTGATCTGAGTGGGAAACTTGTTTATAGTGAGGATATATCATTGTCTGGTGGTGTCAATTCGATATCAATAAATGTACATGATAATTGCAGAATTATTCGCAGCGGCAATTATCTTATGACATTATCATCACCGGAAGTTGGAAACAGTTCATTCAGAGTGACCTTGACTGGAAGGTAGTAAGTATGCTGAGGATGTTCTGAAAAAGAACGTGTAGTTGAGACCGGAATCAGCAGCAGAGGCACAATGTCTGCTGCCGATTCTTTCTTTATAAAAGAGAAAGTAGTTCAAACAGGTTGAAATGAATAAAAAAATTGTAATATATGATTACATTGATTACCGGGAATTCCTGAGGGATATATTCGCTCAGAAAAAAAGTGAATGCGCATTTTATTCCTATCGGTTGTTTTCACAAAAAGCCGGATTTAAATCTCCTAATTTTCTCAAACTTGTTATTGATGGTGAACGGAATTTGACGAAAGAGAGTATTTTTAAAACCTGCAAGGCATTCAGTCTGAACAAAAAAGAATCGGATTACTTTGAAAACCTTGTTTTCCTTAATCAAAGTAAAACACTTGAAGAGAAAAACAGTTATCTTGCAAAAATCGTAAAATACAGAAGCCGTTCGAATGCAAAGCTCATGGAAGCACCGGAGCTGGAGTATTACTCAACATGGTACAATCCGGTTATCCGTGAGCTTGTTACGGCAGTTAATTTTCATGGTGATTACAAAAAACTTGCATCGTGTGTTATTCCGCCAATCAGTGCTCAGGATGCAGAACGGTCGGTGGAGTTATTGGTACGATTAAACTTTATTGAATTAAAAAGTGATGGCACTTATAAACAGAATGCATTATCTTTAACTACTGGTCCACAAGTGAGGTCTGTAGCGGTTGCTAATTATCATAAGGAAATGATGCGGCTTGCTGCAGAGTCGATAGATAGAATTCCCCGCGAGATGAGGGATATTTCGAGTGTGACAATCAACTTATCTGATGAAAATTACAAAGTAGCAATAGAGAAGATTCAGGCAATGCGTAAGGAAATACTTGAATTGGCTGAAAGTGAAAATGATAATGGAACGATTGCTCAATTTAATCTTCAGATCTTTCCTGTTTCTGTAAAGTTAACAAAACGGGTTTGCGAAAAATGAAGATTAAAAAGTGCAGTGGAGCTTATCTATTTCTTGCGCTGTTATTACTGCTTGATTGCAGTGTCAATTATACAGGAGGAACCGAGACCGGTAATCCCGTTGTTTTAGGTAATTGTCTTGAAAAAGCATGGGATATTTTTGATACGACTGATAAATGGCTGCCATCGCATTACCTGGTAAATGGTGAGTCTCAACTGAGTGCCGACTTCTCATCAGCGTATGTATCAAAAAAATCATTAGCGAAATATCGTGCTGCATTTGAAGAAGACACTATCTATTCTTACGATACAATTTACACAATTGATACACTGTATGACACGGTTATCAGGCCTAAACTATTGCTGATTAACGATTCTGTAATTAACAAAGTGGTGAAATCAGATACTGTGGTCATGCCATCTGATGGTGCTGTAATAATTAAAAAATATATCTGCTACCAAAAGTTTTATTTCATTGATACATTAAACGTTGAAGATACCACATATGTAAAGCGTCTTGATACTATCGGTGTCAGTGACATTGTACCGCAGGTCGTTATCAGGTTGAACACAGACACGATAAGGTCTTCAACAATAATGGTAAGTCAGGATACTTTCAAAGCTCAAAATGACAGTTGGTTTATACCAGAGGCTACCAAAAATAATGATTTTATCATTATCACTCCGAAAAAAATTGATACATCAAAAATCATTTTTTCACTGAGCAGGGAGCTTTCTTCAGGAGATACAATCAGTAGTAAAGAGCTTTATACAGGGCTTGATAGTGACAGCGGATTGTATACTGCTTCAAACGGAATGCCTATTGTAAATTTCCAGGGCGATTACCGGGATGTTACTACCGGTAAATCATTAGCTATGAATATTGATTTTGATCCGGGAGCTGATAACTCGTTTCAAAATGTAAAGGATAACAGAATTCGAGAATTTTCGAAATCAACGACGTACAATGGTGTTCGTATTGAGGATATCAGTTATGTAGCTGCATCAGAGACAAGTGATTCCGTAGTACTTATTTCGGATAGAAAAAGTGATCATGAATCTGATAATTGCATCTTTTATTCAGTATGTGGTGCTGATCGTTATGATCACAATCAGAATAAATTAGTACGGGTAACGCGGGTACTTCAGAATGTTTCTGATACGGTAAAGGGTATGAATATTTCAATACTACCCGACAACCTGCTACAAAAAGGCGAGATTCCATCAGGTGTTTCTATTGTTGTACTTCTTGATTTTGGACAAAATGACATTGGTATACTTACCGGAAGAATCGATTATGTTGAAAAAAAGTTTACAGGAATGTATGAGTCAGCATCGGGTAAGTCAGATGTCGATTATGATTTTATATCGAAAAAAGTAACGGTGAATGAATTTCAAGAATAAAATAACGCTTGTGACAGCAATAATCGTTATGATGACAACTGTTCTGTCTTCGGCTCAATCAGGTCCGGCTACAGGTGATCGTGCAGAGGTACGGGTCTGGTACAATAAGGATAACGGTTCACAAAACGGTATCAGCAGTCCTGTTGAGTTAATCACTATTGAAAAGGTGGGTGGTGAACAGATTTTTAATTTCAAGCTTACCGGTCCTGACGGGATTAAAGTACCGTTTCCTATGCCGTCAAATGGTTTTATTGTCGGGTTACGGCTTTCAAATCACCGGCCGGCAGCGATTAAAGCCGGATCATCACGACTGCTCAATGGTCCCTGGATCACCGGAATTGTCTCGAATTTCGGCTTTTCCGGAACACGCGAGCTGTTCTTTCCGGTGCTTCCGCCATCAGTAAACTATGATCAGACCGACTGGTACCAGATACAGCTTAATGATTCAATTCAGATCTATTGTCAATATACAACCGAGAAGAGAATGTTTTACGGAACGGTAAAAAAGGTAACTGCTGCAACTGGTGTACATGGTGAGAAAGTTGAAGGCAGCGATCTGTACTGTTTACATACAAGAGACAATCCATTCCGGCTCAGCATGGTTGTAATTCATAGCACTATTACCAAATTTGTCAATCCAGACTTTAAAGGGCGTGGTGATGGCTATTACGGAATAACAATAGGAAATTATTCATCAGCGATAAAACGTCAAATGCGTCAGCAACAAAGGCCGGGAGCAAATAATAATCGACCACGGTCGTTTGATGGGCAGGGGAGAGCGCGGTAGATCGAAACGCAAAACAGGAAAAATCAGCAGGTTTTTTTACCCCTGCTAATTTATTATGTAAAAGTCTGAATTGCTATTGTATCGACAGATAGTGTTTAACCATCGTGATGCCTGATTAACAGAACGATCTGTATTCAATTGATTGTTTCACTACTCCATACAGGTCAATTAATAAATCGTTGTACTCGCAGAAGCAGTTGTGTTACAAGGACCTTCTGCACGTACAGAATAACTGCGTCCTCCTGGTATGGTATTTGATCCGCTAATAGGTACCGCAATATACGAACCAGTACCAACTGGTCCTTTACCCAAATCAGGGCAGTACCATACCCATTGGGCATTGGTTCCAAGTTTTCCACCAACAACTTTAAGATGGTGAATTGTCATCACAGGAATCGCCTTCGAATCTAAGTGGCGCTCAATAGAGTCATTAATTGAGGTTGGTGCAACACTCTCAGAGTATGACGTAAGAGTGACACTGTTTGAGGTTGTTCTGCCACAGCTGTTGGTGACAACGCATGAAAATGATGCCCCGATAGTGGTGGATGTTACTGTCAGCGTACATGATGGATGTACCATCCCAGATAGATCTGTAGTTCCTTTGCGCCACTGGTAGGTAGCAGATTCTGCCCCTGTCTCGGTTTTTACTGAAAAAATCACCTTACCATTCAGACATCCACCGGCAGAGGTTGGCTGTGTTTCTATCACCGGTTTGGTTTTAACGGCAATAGTAATGGAATCCCAGGCAGATACTCCGCAAGGGCCTTCGCCGCGGGCATAATAAGTTGTTGTCGCTGTTGGTGAAACAGTTAATGTGTTTGTATTGGTGGGTATAAGCCCTGACTCGGTTTTGTTCGCGTACCATTTCCAGGTTCCCGATCCCGCAGTACCTGTTGCTGTAAGTGTGGTTGCAGATCCGGAACAAACTATTGTATCTGTCGCTATGATAATTGGCTTCGATGATAGAGTGTTTACCGTAACAAGAACGGAGTCCCATGCTGTATAACCACAAGCTCCTTCCCCACGAACATAATACCACGAGCTCACTGCCGGGTGTACTTTTGTTATTGTAAGAGGTGTACCGCTTTTACTCGAATACCACTTCCATGCAGCACCTGTGCCAAGTGTTCCCGATGTAACGCTGAGCACTGATGAATCATTGCAAATGCTTGATGGAGTCGCTTCTGAACGGAGTATTTTTGATGGCGTATTAACAGTCAATGTGCACAGTACGCTTGCAACTGCACCAGCACTGTTGGAAACAACACATGACAGCACTGTTCCGCCATCAGTTGGTGTCAGCGCCTTCAGTGTACATACTGGATTTATAGCTCCGGTGATCGGAATAAAGGCTGCTGTTCCTTTACGCCATTGATACACAAGCGGGCCGGTACCTGTTACCGTTAACGAAAACACTGCCTGTGTAGTACATACTACCTGCGATTTCGGTTGCACTGTAATTTGGGGTGGAACTACATAGTTAAGTGTTATAGTCTGTGTACTTAATGTCTTTTTCGTTGAATTGTCAACAGCTGTAACGATAATTGTGTTTGCATGTTCTTTTGTCAAAGTATCGGTGAAACTGTAGTGACCGGACATTCCGGCAACTGCGGACATTATTTTTGGTACACCACCATTAACCGTGTAGATGACACTGCTGATGCCACTTGGATCAGCAATGGAATCAACGATGGTTACAACCGGTGATGTAACAGTCGAGTCGCTTGCAGGCCCACCAATCTGTATAATTGTCGGACCGGTAATGTCCTCAATGGTGGGATCGTAGGTGATCATGAACGTCAGTGTGTCTGTATTCGAAGTCAGTGATGCATCGGTTGCTATAATGGTAACTTTGTTGAGCTGGTTGACAACAAGACCACTGATCACTGCGGTCCAGGTTGAATCTGCCGGCGTCAGGGTACCCTTTACAAGTGACGCTGGTGTGTCATTGAGTATAAAAACTACCGATGCAACCCCGGATTCATCAAATGCCTTTGCAGTGATCGTTAATGATGATGCATTGATGGTACTGCTATCGGATACAGGAAGGATTCGCTGTAGTGATGGTTTCTTTGTATCTGTGTCATACTTGATATTTACAGAAATAGAATCTTTGTTGGCGTTGATAGAATTGTCAATTGCAATGACCTTGATAGTATTTATTACGCCGGCAGTCAACCCGTATATTTTCGTCCGGTATATGGAATCGTTCGTTGCTGATTTTGTAAATATATACGGCGTCGCACCAAGATATCCGGTAACAGACTTGACTCCTGATGGATCAATACAGAAAACTTCCAGAAGGGTACTGTCTGTTGCACTACTTCCGGAACCACCCTGAGGCAACCTGCATTCCAGTGATGGTGGTGTTTTATCATCAATTGACAGATCGTAAATGAGAGAAAAAAACAGTGATGCTGTATTACCACTTGAATCTGTGGCCGAAACCCTGATGGTGTTTACACCGGCAGTAAGCCCGCTGATCGTTGCAGAGTATACAGTGTCAGCAATCTTTGCTGCCGGAATGATACTGACACCAAGTGTACAGACAACCGCTTTAATTCCATTGTTGTCTTTACATTTGAACTGAGCTGTATAGCTGTTCTGCCCAATTTTTAAACTGTCAACCTCCGGCAGTATGCGTTCAATGGTCGGTTTAATGGTATCTACGGTAGTAAATTCTGTTTTTATGCAGAGTGTTGTATCACGGCAGAGTGATTTAAAGGATTTATCACAAGCAGTAAACTGTATTGCGTAGGTTTTTCCGGACACAAGATTGCTTACACTGCATAAAAATACCGTATCTGACAAACGGGTAACCGGTACCGGTTGTGAATCGATGCTACACCTGACCGATTTGATTCCGCTGGAATCTTTACAGGTAAATGTTGTCGCAAAAAATGATGTGGTAATAGTCATAGTGTCGGATATTTGCGGCGGAAATGAAATAGCAGGTGGTGTTGTATCAGAGGCGATTGTTGTTGATGTCATAAGGGTATCAGATACCCAGATAATCTGCTGTCCGTTGATTGCCTTGACAATATAGCCTTGTGTTTCCTTGAGAATGGTATCACGATAGGATGTTGTTGTTACAGAATCTGTAAGGACATAGGTTCCGGTGATGTTATCGGTTTTGTAAATATAGTATTGAATCGCCTTGTCAACTGTTTTCCAGGTAAAGGAAACTGTATCTGCCGAGTTCGTAGAAACCGCAAGTCTGTCTTCAGTGGCGATTGACTGACGAACCGAGATCAGGATTGTTGCAGTATCTGATAGCGGTGGAGTGCCATTGTCGGTAACTACAAATTGCACAGTGTCAATTCCGGAATACGTTGCGGCTGTTTTCCAGGTAAAAGCTGTACCGTGTAATTGCGAAGCGGATGGGTTTTTGATCATCGTCACTACACCCGTGAGATTATTGTCAACATCTGCAGCGGTCACAGTCAGATTACAGGTCTCACCGGATTGAATCGCGGTAAGTCCGGCAACGGTAATAACAGGTTTGTGATTTACATTCGTTGATCCATAGACCTGAATCGTTCCTTCAGAGAGGCGGGTGTATCCCTTTTCAATGTATCCAAGACATGCAACCGAATATTTTGATGGTGTTGTGAAAAAATGTTGGAACCATATAGTATCGCCGCGGGTTCCGGTGTTTGCCAGTAATACTTTCTCTATAACGGGTACATTTAGCTCATTCTTAATGGTAATCCTGATTGAATCAACAAATTCAGGTAAATTGACTACAGCACCTATATTTACAATAGTATTGATAGAATCCTCAATGTAGGTATCATTTACCTTATTCATAGATGACTTTAACACAAGGTTGACCTGCGTGTTTTCGGCGGTATACGGTGATGGCGGTGGAGAACATTGCAGAATGAGAAAAAACGACAATGTGGCAGCAAGGAACAAAATTTCAATTCGATGCATTTTTCTAACAAGAGAACTCAATGGTGCTGTCAAGTGCATAAAAATACCTGTAGTTGATGATGGTGAGACTAAAAAATGTTGACTGACTGATTGATGATTGTTTACTGATAAGTACAAAACGCATCTATAATTTAGTATTTAGTTTGATGAAAAAGTAGAAAAATATCATCAGACTATTCAATCCCGGCCTGCTTTACTCATGAAGCACAAAGAATGATGAATTGGTATTTTGTTACCCTGATTGTTGCGGGGTTATTCATTGTTGCTTAATAATGCTTGTTACCTCGATCTCGACAGTACCTTTGATCATTGACCAGACCGGACAATAGGTATCTTCAGAAAGTTTTAGCACTTTCGCAACATCATCATCGGTAACAGTAGTTGAAGTTATTACTATCCCGACAAAAATAGTTTTAAATCCGGTCGGATGTTCTTTTCTGCGGATACCCTTCAGATTCATTGAGAAGCCATTGATATCCTTTTTCATTCTTCTGAGCAGTAACAGTACTGATGATCCCATGCATGAACCAAGGCTCAGGAGCAGCAGTTCAAGTGATGTATATCCAAGATTGTCACCAAACGGAGGTACATAATCGATAGAAACTGGATCGTTATTCTCAACTGATCCGTTGAAATGCAGACGATCATTCAGTAATGTAAGTGATGCCTGTAACTCTTCTGTTTTATTGATACTGGTTGACATGTGAACTCCAGTTATGATGGAAATGAAGTTTTAGAATGGTTTGAACATTGTATTGGGAAAATATATTCTGCCAGCAATGGAATCACGCTGACTGGTAGGGACAAGGCATGCCTTGTCCCTACTACCAGCCAGCGTGTTTTCTGTGGAAATAGAATTGAGATTATTACATACCCACCCTTTTCTAAAGTATTAAAGGGTGGTATAATCATATTATATCATTTCACAACAACAGGTTCTGCTACAGCTGTTACAGGTATTGTTGTAGTACTTCTTTTTTTCGGTGGTTGAGCAGTTCGCTGAAAAAACTTCACCACCCGGCTTCCTCTCCATGAATGCAGAGGGGGAGCATGAAAACGAACAAAAGGAGAAAACCATGAAACACAACACGCACATCTATCTCGCTGTCAAGAGTATCGAAATGATGCTCGAAGGGGTTCGTAAGCTTAAGAGTCCGACAATTACTGCTGATGCAAAGGTGTTGCAGCGGATGCTTTATACCTATCGCGATTCGATCCGGGAGGCATCATGGGCGCCGGATGATATTCTTAATGACAAGGTACAGTATCATACCTTTAAACTGTTTACCGACAGAGAATTCCCTGACAGTAAACAATATGCAAAAGAGATTTACGCGCAGAACTATTACAGAACTACCGGTGGCGGAGGGGTTGCGTTCAAGGTTGATCATCTGGCGCATGTGCTTGCGGATATGAACAAACTGAGAATCTATAACGACCGCTGCTCGATGGAGCAGATCATGTATTACTTTTTTCTTTTAACCCATTATATCGCTGACGCTCATGTCCCGATGCACTGCGACCTGCGTGATGATCCGCCGTCAGAAGGCGACACAACAAAACCCCGAAACGGAATCTTTTTCCCGGAATCACTTCATGGGAAAATCGAATCGCTCTGGGATGATGCTGTTACGCCGCTTGCGCTTGTGCAGCAGATGATCGAGAAATCGACTGCTGACGACACCGGGAAGGAAACAGAACTCACTCGATATGTCAAATTTGATGTCCTCTTAAAAAACGACAGAGAGGAAATAAACCCTGTACGGATAAAGGACAGTCTGATGCAGTTCGTTATTGATATCTGTATACGATCAAAAGAACGATCCCTTGACCTTTTCCCTCTTGACAATCCTCAAAATTACGATCAGGAGAAATTTAAAACCGCAACCCGTAAGATATTCGCGGAATGCATTTCGAATATTATTTCGGTGTGGATGTGGATCTGGGTGAAATGATGGTAGTTGATTGTTGCATTGGATGGGATCGTGATGAAACCAACGCCGGTTGTATTTGGTAGGTAGAGACAAGGCATGCCTTGTCTCTACCAGGATGGGCCACATTGGTTTTATTGTTTAATAATAATCACCACTGCAGATCAATTTTCAACCCAAAAATAGAATAATAGTGCCACACGCTGTTAAAAAGCGTAAAATTCCAGCATTCTTTACAAATTTAACTGCAATCTTACTTGACTGCTGTATAATTGAGATTTAGTTTATAAGAGTCGGTTAACAATAATTGAATGCAAAAATATTTTGTACTGACACCGGAACGATATGTCGGTGCGGTTGAACAGGAAGAGTACAGGGAACTATTTATAGAGGAAATAACCAGCTTGACGGAACTACTAAAAGAACAGTTAGATGAATCGGACCGGCTTGAGAGTGAGATTAAGAAAAATTTAGCGGGGTTGGGGTATGGGTTCTGAAATAGATACCATAAATAAATGCTCGCATCAACTATTTGAGCGTGTCAGTACGATACTTGAGCAAGCTAAAGTAAATGTTGTTTTCGCTGTTAATCAGAATACCGTTTTTGCCAATTGGTTGATTGGACGTGAAATCGTTCTTGAAATACAAAAAGGTGAAAAACGAGCAGAATATGGCCAGAAGATTCTTGAAACCCTTTCAAGTAAGCTTCAAGAACGCTTCGGAAATGGTTTTTCGGTAGCTAACCTCAAAAATTTTAGGCAGTTCTACCTGACTTTTCCTGATAGAATAGACATAAATCGCTACCCGGCGGGTAGCGATTTATTGTATCCATATCAATTTGAGCAAAAACGCTACCCGATGGGTAGCGAATTGATTCAAACTGAAAAACGTCACCCTGTGGGTGACGAATCTTCAGATGTACAACTCTCACCATCAGCGCGAGAAATCAAAGCGGCCTTCTCGCCCCGTCTTTCCTGGTCACACTACCGCGCTCTTATGCGGGTAAAAGATCCAAATGAGCGTGATTTTTACGAAAAGGAGGCCAGTGAATGTGGATGGGACAAACGTGATCTGGAGCGTCAGATTCTGTCGCAGTATTACAAGCGAATCCTTTCCAGCCAGAACCCGCAGGCAATGATCGAGGCGGGGCGTCGAGAACTGACACAGAAGGGATCCCCGATTGACACCTTGAAAAATCCCTATGTTCTTGAATTTTTAAACCTACCTGATCTGCCGGTCCTGCATGAAACGCATCTTGAATCGGCCATTATCACTCAGTTGCAATCGTTTCTGCTCGAACTGGGTAAGGGGTTTGCTTTTGTGGGGCGACAAAAACGTCTTCAGTTTGAAGACAAAGATCTCTTTGTTGATCTGGTATTCTACAACTGTATTCTCAAATGTTACCTGTTGATTGATCTGAAAACCGGTGAACTCACTCATGCTGATGTCGGTCAGATGGATGGCTATGTGCGACTTTTTGATGACCAATATGCCATTGAAGGCGATAACCCGACAATCGGGCTGATTCTCTGTACAGAAAAAAATGAAGCTGTGGCAAAGTATTCGGTACTAAATGACAGAAAACAGATTTTCGCATCAAAGTATATGCTGTATTTGCCAAGTGAGGAAATGTTGGCAAATGAGATTATGCGTGAGAGACGGTTAATTGAAAATGTTAGGGAGGATGGGGATGAATAGTTTTAAGACAGGTTTACAGATAAAAGCTGTTGTGATAGGCTGAAATTTTATAGCGCATGAATTATGAATAGTAATTGGACAACATATATTTTAGTATTATAACATGTTATACAAGGCAGGCATAATTTCATTTTTTCAAAATAAATTTTCAAAACCATGTCTACTACAATCAAACTACCTCAAACACCAACACCTCTTGAGGATATCTACTCCGATAACAGCGGTACCATGAAACAGCTCGGGTGGACACTCGCGCAACTCTCCCTGTATCTTCATTGTATTCCCAACATTCACTCCGAAAACAGCAAATTCGCCCTTTGTGGTGTGCAGGTTCAGGCGGATGCAGATATAGCGGAACAGGTGTGGCAGTTGCTCAGGCAGGCTGGTAAACCAGTACCGTTGGCACAATTACCCCGGAAACTGACTGCTCAGAAAATTATTACCGAACCCGCTTTGCGGGCGATACTTCAGAAGGATGCACGATTTGTTATAAAAGGCCCGCTGGTTACACCGGCTTAAACCATTCACGATACAGGAACTCTATGCTATGGCTGCTGCAGTTACGCTTGATAAGCGCTATTTGGATCTTCGAAATAATTACCATGACTATACAGAACATACGCCACTCTCCACCGATAATGCTTTTCTAAAGGCTGGCCTTATCTGGGGAGAGGACCAGGGAAACCAGACGCCATCGGTGCTGCTGATCGCGTTGGAGCCCGGACACTGGGAGTATTCGCGTGAAGATAAGCTGGATCAACTGGCGTATGAACTGCTTGCAACGGTAAACGGGGACTGGCCGGTTTTTGCGCATCTTCAGGATGATAAAAACAGCCGCTGCTACAGTTTGTTTGGCGTTGATGGCAGTGATGGTACCCATTCCGTTGACGAAGTGCCATCGATCGAGCTGATCCGCAATTTTGAAAAACTGGAAAAAGACCCGACATTCCGCTGGTCGATGCGGATTTATACCCGCCTGATGCACCGGTTTGATGCGTTTCATGAACAGGTGTTTCAGACGGTAAAGGACCGGGTGAACGATAAAAATGACATTATCGAAGAGGTCGCCAAACTGCTGTTTCTGGAGACATTCCGAGTGCACCATGATGAAGGGCTTACCTTTACCGACCATGAAGGAAAAAAGCAACGGTTCAGGGAGATCTTTGATTACCGTTATGTAGCAAAAAAAGGAGCCGTTGCGGTTGAGCAGATTAAAGCGGCTTTCGAAGCATTTAAAGTACATGATGATTATGTTGTGACAAGCGATGATGGTATCCCGAACCCGATTTTTCCAAAGGATGAGCATCTTAAACTTAGTCAGCCTAAAAACTACGAAACACTGCTTGAAGCAATGCAGAATCTCGGGCCGGTTACCGATAATCAGGGCCGGACTATTGCCGGTAAAGAAGAGGGAACACTTGCTGATGTAGCCGGTGATCTTTTGGGGCGTGTGTTTGATGTGTTCCTGCGTGCAAACTTTGAATCTAAAGGTGGCCTCGGCGTCTATCTTACTCCCAACCCGGTAAAACAAGCGATGCTCGAAATCGCAATGCACGATATACAGCAGGATAATGAGACTATGGAACGACTAACCGCAGGGACATTTCGTTTTTGCGATCCGACCTGCGGATCGTTCGGGTTTGGTTCCGTTGCGTTAAGCCATATCGAAAGTGTCGTTGACCATCTTGCCGGTATGAGTGATACCAAAAAACGTTCACTTAAAACGAAACTACGTGAAACTGCCTTTACGGGGGCGGATGCCGCGCCGCGTATGGTGATGCTTGCCCGTGTCAATATGGCACTGCAGGGAGCACCGAAAGCAAAGATATTTTATACCGAAAATTCACTTACAACAAAGGCATTCAAACCTAACAGTTTTGATCTTATCTGTACCAATCCTCCATTTGGGACACCGAAATTTTCGAATGACAAAAAAGGTAAAGATTCAAAAGACCACTATGAAGCGCAGATGGAACAGGTGCTTGGAGGGTTCAGGCCGGCAAAGACGGTAAGCGAATACGTTGCTTATTACGATTATGTAAAAAAGACGTGGGTCGATACCGGAGATCTTTACCTTGACGAAAAAGGTGAACCGAAATGGGCGGGGTACCGGACCGATCTGCGTAATGTCTCAAATAAAAAGCCACAGTACCGGCTCTTTCCCACACCTTCGGGGCTTGCACTGGGAAGTAAACCGGATGGAAAGGGTGACTGGAAACCGGTAGGGGCGACTATCGATCCCGCAGTATTGTTTATCGACCGCTGTTTACAACTGCTGAAACCCGGCGGGCGGTTACTGATTGTGCTTCCCGATGGCGTACTGTGTAACTCCGGCGATCGTTACGTGCGCGAATACATTATGGGAAGAAAGGATGATAAAACCGGGCAGTTTGTGGGAGGTAAAGCGATTGTAAAGGCGGTGCTGTCGCTTCCGGCTGATACGTTTAAGCTTTCCGGTACAGGCGCGAAGACGTCGGTACTGTACCTGCAGAAACGGAATGTTAGTAAAGACGACCCGGAGCAGTTCCTGCCGGAACCACAGGGTGATGTGTTTATGGCGGTTGCGGAAACATTGGGGTATGTGGTAAAAAATAATATCGAAGACTACTCGGCTGGAGTACCTAACGATCTGGATAAGATTGTCGGGGCGTATAGGCGGGGGGAATGATGTCTGTAGATAAACTTCGTGAAAAACACCACATAAATCGAGTTGCACCTAAAGAGATTGGATTGTTGCTTTCAGCCCAATCTTACAGGCCAGAAATAACGCAGGCTATTCAAAAAATTAAAACTTTCAAGTGGGAGTATCTTCAAAATCTTGTAATAAATTTAATTGGCCCTGGAATTCATCCTGAATACGGTGGTCAATATCCGTGTTTAAAAACAAAAAACGTTGATGAACTCATTGCAGATCTTGAACCTGCCGATTATGCTGATATAAGAAAAATCAAAAACGTTGACAAGATACAAGTGAAACATGGTGATTTACTTATAAATTTGACAGGAGCTGGTAGCATAGGACGTGTTTCTGTCTATTATGGAGTTAACCTTCCTATTACCAATCAACATATCGCTCGTATGCAAATTAAAGAGGGTTGTGATGAGGGTTACATTGCTTCATATTTAAGAAGTTGGTGGGGAGAACGAGCTCTTGAGCAAGGTATTGCTGGTAGTACTGGACAAATCAACATGGTTAATGAACATGTGCGTTCTATACCTGTTATTTTGATGAATTCCAGCACACAACAATACATCGGTGACAAAGTACGTCAAGCGGAGCGGTTGCGGTCATGGGCGAAGAAATTACGTGCAAAGGTAGATTCAGAAATAGACAAGTTGGAGCTACCAACGAAGACACAACCTGCAATTGTTAATCGCGTGAATGTCAATCTTTTAGATGAACGTCTTGATCCTCGCCCTTATCGGACACATTATGTAGGTTTAGTAGATGGAATAAAAACAATTAAAAACGACCAGGTCTTTAGCATTACTGAATTAGCTTCTGGGTGCCCGGTATCAAGTGATGATTTTTTACAAAATGGCGAAGTTCCTCTCATTAGAATTCGGAATATTGGTTTTGACCAATTTATAGATATTGATACAGGTGTAACTAAAGAAATTCATGACAACGAAAAGAAATATCAGGCTGTTGAAGGTATGGTCGTTGTTGGAATGGATGGAATCTTTCGTGCACAGTTCTTTTTGCATGATGAACTACCCATGCTTGTTAACCAGCGAGTTGCTATGCTCACTGCAAAAAAGATTCGAGCTGAACTATTAACGCATTGGTTAAATCGCCCGGAGGGGCAAATGCAGTTAAACCAGTGGGCTGTGAAAACAACTGTCGAACATACTTCGTTAAGTGATATTGGGCGTGTTCGTATACCAAGATTGGCAGAAGAAATAGAAAATACTCTTGCTGACATGCTTCTGAATGCCAGAAAATCTTACCGTTATGCTCGTTTCTTAACAACCGCAGCCAAACTCCTCGTCGAAGCCATCATCGAAGGCCGCCTTGACGAAACTACAATTGTCGCTGCACAGGAACAACTGCAATCCGACACTACCACACTTGATCGCGCAATCCTCTCCCGACTCAAAACTGATGGAATCGATGGCAAAGGACAGCCGCTCTTTTCAGACCTTGACGAGTTGTATCGGCTCCTTGCACTGGCGAAGGAGGAGTGACCAGTGGCTACCACAATCGTTACACCCACACTGCTCAATGCTCTTTACACGCTTCTTGATACCGGTTTTATACCCGATCATGATAGTGAACTGGCGCCACTACTTCGCGGTGTTGCGCATCCTGTAAGTGAAGCAGAAACCGGCTGGGTAATAAGCAGCGTTTTGTTAGAGCGTTTAAAGGCAACTGCAAACAAAAACGAAGCTGCTTGCACACTGCTTGCACTCCTTCCGGAGATTCGCAACAGCTGGCTTGCAATCGCTGCTGCACGCTGCAAAGAAGCCGGCAGCATGAACGATTGTACAATACTTACCGGACTTGTCAGCGCTCTTGACGGTGCATCGGTCTGGGTGGAAGCTTTATTATCAAAAGCAGCTCTTAGCGCGACTCCTTATGCCGCAACAGAACGGGAGTGTACCGGTGTCAGTTTCGAACAAACCGCTGCACTGCCAATACTCATGCGGGTACTGTCTGCGGCGTATTCTCTATCACAAGTGCAATCGATACTATTGGCACCACTGACTTCGGTTGACCAAAGTGGAATGGATGCAAATCGCAACTGGGTACCCGGACGAATGCTTGCACTGCCCGGTACCACTTCCGATACAACATTTCTTTTACACGGCAAGTACGAGCCGGCAGAAGAGCAGCCTGCCATAACATGGGTCTGCGCATCTCCATGGGTACTGCTGCTTGCAATGGTGGTATATGTCCAGGACACCTGGAAAGCGGAAGCCCGCGGTGGTCTTATTTTGGAATTGCAATCGGGCCAGAACTGCTATGCACCCGGTGAGGTTGGTATCATTGTGCAGGGGCCTGAAGGTGACGAGGTTCGCTGCGGGACACTTGCACAGCTCCTGCTTAACGTTCTTGCTTATCTTAATGTAAACTGTTTTCCGTATACACCGGAACCATCAGTATTAAATACACTTATTTCACCGATACTATCACTGTTAATAACCCGCCGGGTATGGGATTTTAAGGACAGCGCGGGGATGCAGAGCGGCCACTACCAGATCCATCCGGTATTTGCCGATAGCTGCTATCGTCTCCCGGGCAGTAAAGTATTCAATCGTACCGGTCGGCAGCTGCGGCAGGCGGTGCGGTTATGTGCTGAGAAACTCTACACAGAAAAAAGACCATTACCTAACGTAAACCGGCAGGAAATCAGGGAATCGCAACTATGAACACAAAGAATCAATTGACAAACGAGCAGGTCGGCCAATTCGCGAAACGACACTCGTGGGCTGCAAACCGGTGTGTCCGATTATCCACCGCGTGATCCGCTTGTGGGACAGAGTCGTTTTTTCAAACGCTACCGTACGTTTATTCACACAGTCGATCAGGATGCAGATAATTTTGCCCATGTTTTCGCGGTTGAGGCTGAGTGGGGACGTGGTAAATCCCGCCTGGGACATGAGCTTATTGCGCAAATAAACGATTGTTCCCGTGGCTGGTATGTGCGGGATGAACAGGGGAATCTTACGGATAAGAAACTGTTCAGTACCGCAGAGCAGGACCACTATCTTGCACTTTACATTCGCTACTCACAGGTTGCATCAGATTATCAGAATTCCGATAACTGGTTCGGTTTTGGACTTTACAAAGCACTGCTGCCGCTTGCAACAGGATTGTTTGATGGTTCTATACAGAGTGGTATAGCAAAACAGGCGCTCAACAGACTTCTGCCTACAGGTTTTGAAGCATCCCGCCTGGCTGATGCACTTGAACTATCGCACCATTACAGTGATGAGGCTCTTTATGAAGAGGAGGGGCTTGTTGTCAGGCTGGTACAGGCGGGATATGCATATTTACAGAAGTTCGGTATTAAATATGTGCTGGTAGTGCTTGACGAACTCGAAACGGTTGCAGAAGCTGCTACATTCGGTATCGAGCAGGATGATACAAAACGTCTTGATGGACAGGCAATCCGGCTTATCGGAAAGGCGATAAAAGAGGAAGACCCCCGTCGAAAACTTCCCTGGCTGCGGTATGTCGCGCTCTGCTCCCCGCTGCTGGGTCAGCAACTCAGAGAAATACAGTCTGTTGCACGGCGGTTTGAACTTGTAGAGCTTGAACACAATGCATTTGCCGATGTTTCCGATTATGTCCGGCGACTAAAAGATGAACGTAAACTGGCATTTGAATATCCAGCGGGGCTGGTTGAAGCTGCGTATGCAATGAGCGGAGGCAATTTCGGCTGGTTCAATGTGGTAATGGCCAATGTTGACGCAATCCTTGCGCAATATGAAGCCGCTGGAAAAGCTATACCACTCGTTGGAGAACTCTTTGATGCAGTTGTGGAAAATTCAGGGCGCGTTGCATCACATGTACTGGACAAAAATGCTATTGACAGTATCAGAACGAGTGATCATGAACTCAGAATGGTCGCACGTGCCATTCTCTATGGACAATTGCCACTGCCATTAAGCAGTGCTCCCGCACGAAGTAAAGAACTGTTGACGACATTCAATGAAGATGGCGAACTGGTTGCGGGACTATACCGAAAAGTGCCGTTTGATCCTTTACAGTGCCGTCGTGCACTGGAAGAAGCAAAGTTCAAACGTGAACTTGACGAATGGTTGTACCCGGCAGTCGAGCAGGCACTTAGTTTAACAGTACTATTGCAGAATATGCAGACTTTTGCGATAAATGAATCGGACGCTGATGTACTGTTATTGCCACTTGACAGAGGTGAATTCAAACACCTTATGAGTTTACTGTATGATCACCCCGCGATAGAATATGCAGCCGATGCACTCTGGCAGAAACTTATTGGTGATGAACCGAATCTGCCGGATGAAGAGGCAACGCATATCGGGCCAAGTGTAGCGATGCTTATGCGTCTTGATATTCGTTATCGCAGCAACCAGCACCATACAATGCTGTTTCGTGATGCAGTTGAGAACGATGCGCATGATGCGGCATTTAAACTGTTTCTACAGAAAGATGCACAAAAAAGTACTCTACGTTTGCAGGTTAGGCTTACCGGATTAGTACGACTACTTGACAAGAACTGGCTGTACGAACAGGCGCCACTATCAAACTCAATGCAGTTGACCATTCTCAGTAGTCCACGAAGCAGAGGTGCAGGGCAGAAGGGTGGATTGCTGTTTTTTGATGCACTGAAGCTGCATCCCGATAATCTTGCATGGTTCTGCTGGGTAAATAATCGGGATGAACTTGAGAAGCTGCACCAGGTAGCTTCAATGCGACATGCTGATGATGGGAGATTTCCGACTATTGCCTTTACTGCATCAACCCACCTTATGGAACAGTATAACCGTGGAGATGTAACTGACAAGCTTAAGGACGATTGCCTCTTGTACTATCTAAACCCGGGTGAAATAGATATTATTGAACGGATTGGATTGCTTGCAGGTCATTGCAGGGATTTTGTTCTGGAAGAAAGCCGATTTACCAGCAAATTTAAGAACAAACTATCCGCGTTACGGGATTTCACCATGCAGGCAGTACACAAGTGGCGATCTCGCCTGAACTTGCGCGGTCTTATAGCATGGCCGCTTAAACCAACAGGAAAAATAAGTGCGCAGGACAGGGAGTTGCTTTTTAAAACCTGGAAACTCTTTATCGTTGATGAACCCGGAATTGGTGGGTTGCAGGATCTGGATTGTTCACACGGTGTTGATGCTGAAGCCGCAGCATCCCTGCTGCAGCGGTTGACGTTACCAAACAAATATCTGGGGCTCGGGTATACAAAAAGTGAACAGGCAGGTCTGTTTAAAGATATTGAAAATCCGCAACAGGCCATGGCTGATGTACCAATGTTTCTGGCCCATATTGCCGATCCGTCAAAAACACAGAATTGGACGCTTACAAAAGCAGAAAAAGAGTGGTACTGGGGTTATTTATCGCATGCAAACATATCTGCTAAAAATGTATTTGAAGATTGGATGTGGTGGTGCGGAGAGTTGCATCTGTTACAACTTTGTGAAGAACACGGAACGATATCCCAGTGGCAGACCTACCCGAGATCAAAACTTGATAACGCCATCACTGAAGCTGAAAACTGGTTTTGTGGCGATGCCGAAGATTGTTACAATGCAACCGTTGCGACACTTGAGAAAGTGTTCGGCTATGACCGGATTCCGGGCCTTTTTGCAAGGATTGGGAGATCGCCAGCAGGTACCGAAACGGTTGAAGCACAGGACAAGCTTTGCGCGGCACGTAAAGCATTCGGGCAACTGAAAATTGATGAAGAAGCATTAAGTCCTGTGGTTGCATTACCGGTAATAGCAGAAAAGTTGCCAAAGCTCCTGACATTACGATCAAAGATTTTGCAGTATGTTGACAATGTTAAACCAGCGATTTTGCCAACGATTACAAGTGGAAATATAAATACACTGCGGCTTGATGATAAAAGCCAATCGTTATTTCAGCGGGTAGAACAGGCGCGACTGTTTGCTGTACATATCGATATCAATGCGCAGCGTATTAACAAACAGATAAAATCTATTATCGAAGAAATAAAGATTGATTGTAATGGATTGAAACACTTTCCCCTCAATGTATTCACCTTGTCATTACAGACGGTTAGTAATATTCTTGACGGAGCACTTCAGCAGGATAATAACACTGGTACTGCAGCAACCGAGAGTACGGGAAGCTCTGAAACATTGTTGCACTATTTAAGGTCGTTGCAGCTTGACAAGGCGGATGAACGATTACACCTCCTTGCTGATGAGGCTGGTGTGGTAATTGAATCCGAAGCATGTAAACCACTTGCTGATATCAACGGGCATATTGTCAGTGCATACAGAGCTGCAAAACAGACCTACCAGAAAGTTACTGGTTACCTGCAGGAATTACAGTCCCGTTGCGTGGATGCTGCCAGATGGCTTGAACCACTTCCCGCCGATTATGCAGAACCAGCACATGTTGGATTGATTGCCGATCAGGAGCAGAAACTGGTTTTAATTGCTGATGCATTTGAAGATCTTACCGAACAGGCACAAGCAGAGCGTGAAAAGTTCAGGGAACAGGCAAGAAAAGGACAGTTTGGCGGGATACGGGACATACCCGATCGTTTATTTTTGCCACTGCAGAAGAACCTGAATGTTGTCGGTGGGGAGATTAACAAAATCGAAAATGCAATACGTGAGCATCGTGAAAAACAATTACTGACGATAAATGAACAGTATATACCGATAGTGGCACCGCTTTTTACAGCATGCAAAAAAACTGCACCACAGCGGCTTATAGTACAATCCTTTGCTGCTTGTAGTTTACATGAACTCCAGGTGCAACTTGACACTATGAAAATACAGTGGGAAAAAGAGGCTGGTGCACTGTTAACCGGTACCGGACTTGATTTCGCGGCATGGCAAACAGTGGCAAATGCTATCGCGGAAGGTAAAAACCCTAACCTTGCATCTGCTGTGCAGGACGAACTTGTCAAAAGGGGTATTTTGAAAATCACCTTGAGTTTTGGAGTCGTATGAACCTTCATTTGACACCGGAATTATACAAACACCGAAGGGGCCGGTTTTTGGCAAAGCTGCTTAACGCGGTACCAATTCAACAGGGTGAATATCCGAAAAACGGAATTCTTTGTATGGCTGGTGATCAGTTTCAGCGTGCTGACAAGGAGCAACAGGAATTGTTTCTATGGACGCGTAATCCCGGGTGTGTTTTACTACTGTTGCCGCCGTTTGACGCTGGATCGTTATATTCAACACTTGACTGGGAATGTGGTTTTATTCAGAACATTCCGGTTGCTTTAGATAATGATTCTATCGAAAATCTTGTCAGTAAGGAAGTGCTGCATATACTTTCAGGAGAAGACGGAAGCGATTCGTTGTTACAGTGGGGTGATCATTCCAGCCATACGCGATACTATAAAGCACATTCAAATAGTGGTATGTTTGCTGCAACAGTGCTTCCGATATGGTCAATCACCTTGATGAATCATGCTGGCCTGTTAATGAATTTTATGGATCGGTTATACCGCAATTGCGGGAGAAAAATCTCGAAAGAACAACCAGAGATTGATGTATCAGATCTGCTTCAGCCAGAGGATATAACGGTTCTTGTCTGTTGTTATGGAATCGGTACAGCAACAGAAAATGTGTTGCAAAAACGAATAGGAGAAAGTTGTATCCCTATTATTGACATTACAAAATTTAATTTTACTGATAGTATTCAGCGACTGACAAAGCGGGGGTACCTGAATAGTGAAGGGGTTACTTCGGATGGGCTTACTTACCTTCAGTCAACGCCGTACTGGCTTTTTGCCGAAAATCTAAAAGGAATGTTATAAATGCAGAAAAACGCAAATCTTGCGCAGACACTTGCGATTGACAGCCAGCTAAGAATACCGGGCAGTGCAGGCCGCATTCTGAAACAGATTCGCGATATCGAACAGGTGGCACCACTATTTAGAGACGCCGGACTGATTAAACCTGTCAACAGACCTTCAACAGTAAACCTTGCTGTTTCGGGAATCGCTGGGCATTCCTGTATTAAAAAGGCTCTTGGCGGTTTTATTTATGCATCAGCAGCAGTAAGAACTGATCTTCTCATTCAGGAAAACAAAGTTAGCACAACTGGTTCTGACTCACTATCAGAAATAGATGATATTGATTTTGAAGCACAGCGTAAACGTCTTGATCTGGTTGAAATGCGCAACAGTTATGCACTGGTTGAGCGGATGCTGTTACAAAACAGTGCTGTAGATCTTATTCTGATAGATACACCGCTCTTTATTGGAAGGGACATGATACCACTGAAACGGCACGACCGTCATTGGGCTGAATACCAGAAAACCAGCAGTAGTATTGAACAATTTTGGAAAAAACACCGGGAGATACTTTACCCCTGGAACTCTAATGGACCTATTCTTACAAGTATCCTTGCCGAACGGTTTGGAGCAATCGTAAGTATTGCACGACAGGATTTACGCACCGTAGAAGGGCGCAAACATATACTCTCTTCTGATGGATTTACCGGGACTTCGGTTCCGCAGATAGATGCACTGGAAACAAGTCTTTCGGGAATCGGTGATACCAGGTTTATAAATGGTATCCTTGGGAACTTTACCCGTACTATTGCATTCAGAATGACTGAGAACCGTTCTCGTATGGAACCATCAAGTGAAGTTGAGTACGGGGTCGTTGGTTTTCACTTTCGCAGTGCGCGCACAAGCCAGTTGAAACTGGCCCAGCTGGCGGGAGATGAAGCAGACTGGAACACAGAAACGCTCGATCTGGTGGCATCACGGTTAATGATTCTTGATATGCAGAGTCAAAAAAAATCAATGCCGTTGCCGCAATTGTTGAGTATGCAGCAACTGTCAATTCTTGATAAATTTACCGATTATTATAGGCAGGGTCTCAATGAGGCTCTTCAAAAAAATGATATTGAAAAAACATGGCTTGCAGGGCTTGATGAGGAGTTTACCGCATGAAACATAAAATCTTAGGAAAACTGGTTGGAAATACGGGTGATGCAACAAAGCTCACAATGGTACTTCAGGATTCATTCTCCGCACGGCGCGGTGAATTTGTGCGCATTATGCACCAGGAACGGTCTGATGAAGGGGACGTCCCGGTATTGGGTCGAATTACACAGATCAGCCGCAGCAATATGCTTTTTAACGCTGGTTTCGGGAGTGGTGTCACAGAGCTTGAGTTACTGCCGGGTGCAACTGTTACTGGCGAAAATCTGTTTGCGGCACTGGAACTGGTGGGGTATCGGGATCCGGTTTCACGCCAGATTAAAATACCCCGACGGCCACTTGACCCGGGAGCTTCAGTAGAGACGGTTGATTTCCAGTTCCTGAGTGATTTTTATGAATTCAATGAACATACAAGTTTACACCTTGGCAATCTTGTCGGCTATGAACGAGGGGAAAACTGTGTACCGGTGTTTCTCGATGTTAACAAACTGGTAACAGAACATCTGGCTGTACTTGCGATGACTGGTTCCGGAAAGTCCTATACCGTGGGGCGCATTATCGAGCGGCTTGTTGCTGTTAACAATGGCACAGTTGTCGTGTTTGATCCCCATGGTGAATATGGTAAAGCACTTGCAAAAGGACAGTTGAATTTTTCGGGAAGTATTGATGATGTAGAAGATGTTCGTGATAAAGAAATGTTACCGAAAATTAGCGATACACTACTTCGTTTACAGACGCTTGGTGCAGGAATTTCGGTCTTTACTCCTCAGAATGAATCGTTCAGACATAAATACGCTGGAAAAAATACTCAACTTGCTTTACAGTTTGACCATTTCGAGATGGATGATGTTGCAGAGATACTGCCGGGGTTGACAGAACCGCAACAGCGCGTTCTTGATGTTGCTATCCGTTATTGGAGAACAACCGATACAACTGAACCGCGGGATATTAACCGGCTAAGGCATTTTCTTGCAGATGGCATTGAAGAACTGCGTTCCTGGGATGATCTTTCTGAAGCTGAAGCAAAAGCATTGAGTGGCAGAAGTGCTGCGGTGGCATCGATGAAACTCTCACGAGTGCTGAATGAGGCACAAAGTTTTTACTCTGCTGCTATGTCAACTCCTACTGATATTTACAGCATGATAGGGCGTCCGTCCAACCGGCAGGGACGTTTAGTGGTTGTGGATCTTCAAGGGTTGAGTGATACCGCAAAGCAGGTTATATGCGCACTGCTCTCAAGCGAAATTCTGAAAGCTGCCGCAAGCAAAACAGATCCGATTCGGCCCTGTTTTCTGGTGTATGAAGAGGGACATAATTTTGCACCGGCAAATGGTGATGCTGTTAGTCACCGGATAATAAAAAAGATTGCAGGCGAAGGACGTAAATTTGGCGTTGGTTTCGCAATTGTCAGTCAAAGGCCGTCAAAACTGGATGCAGATGTTACATCACAATGTAATACACTTATTACCATGCGACTGAAAAACCCTGATGATCAGCGGTTTATCGCAAAAGCATCGGATATGGTAAGTAAAGCAGATCTTGACGAACTTCCCAGTCTTTCAACTGGTGAAGCACTGGTATGCGGCAGGTCAATTCCAGCGTCCTTACTTGTAAAGGTAGGCACAAAGGCATTGATCCATGGTGGAGAATCACCCGAAGTATTGCGGGTTTGGGGGACTTTAAGTGAGTGATCCCGTTGTTCAAATTATGGAAACGCTTGCAACAGGTAGTTTTATCGAGAGTACCTATCCAATACTAACATCATGGGGTGTAAATGATGAGGATGTGTTTGTTCACAGTATTGGGTGCAGTGTCTGGAATACACTTGGTCAACATCTTGGATATATGCCGGTAATAGAGTGTCCTGCTCCTTCTGCACATGGAGCCGACATTCGCACTGATTCGACCTGGTTTTCTCTTAAAGAGAAAGTGCCATTTGTGCTCATTGAATTCGAGCGGTTTGATGGAACCGATAGAGGCCAGAAAAAACTGGAGGAAAAATTGTGTAATCTCATTGAAGCCTCAGTTCGATGGGAGCGAAGCCCTTCAGTACTGGTTTTATCCGTCTGGAGTAAAGGGGTTGTTTCTGCTCTAAACAAAGAGCGATTAATCAAAATCTGTCGAAATGGTTTTAAATCTACTGCCGGTGTCGCTATCCAACCATATAAATCGATGTCGGTCATACTAAACCGGTTAATATTTGAAATTGTAAATACTGGACAAATAATACTTAAACAGACACGTTGTGAGAGGTTATTGTGAATATTACGTCAGGCCATTTTCTACCGGGGACAAATAAACAATTAGGTAATAAATATCTTTTGCTTGAGTGTTTTGGTGACGGCAGCCATGGCTGGGTATGGCGTGCTGAACGTTTACAGGATAAAACTATTGTAGCGGTAAAAATTCCAAAAGATCTTACAAAAGATGACAGGGTGCTTGCCGAAGGAAAAGAACTTTTACATATTGAGAACCATCCAAATATTGTTCATATTTACGATATGGGAAGAATTCCGCCGGATAATGAATGGTTTTTTATTGAAATGGAATATTTCCCGAGCAGGAGCCTGGCACAAAAGCTGGAGCAGAGAAGCCAGAATTTTGGTAACACATATGAAAGACTGTTTAATATTTATGAACAAGTGCTCAATGCTGTAGAATTCCTTGCTAGTTTGCAAACACCAATTTCGCATGGTGATATTAAACCACACAATATTCTTGTTGGTAATGGGGATCTGGTAAAGTTGACAGATTTTGGCAGCTCTGCACTGCCTGAAGAAATTTATGTACGGACAAGAGAGAATGGCGGTACAGTCCTTTATGCTGCTCCGGAGTATTCCGAATGCACATCACGTAAAGGTTCTTTCAATGAACTTCTCAGCGGGGATATCTATAGTCTTGGAGTATTGTTGTACCAGTTACTGACAGGGCAGCTCCCCCATGAAACACCCGCACAGGTCCGTCGCCATGCACCCTTCAAAAAACCAAGTGAGATAAATAGCACTATTGTGCCTGCGCTTGATAATCTTGTCCTCCGCTGTTTAGCAAAAATGCCGTCAGACCGTTTTCGGGATATTAAATCATTAAAAACAGCTTTTGAAACCGCACGGAAAGCACAACAAAACAATCCGATGCCTGCCATTTTAGATACAAAAGTACAAACTGATGATGACTGGTCGGTAACTGTAGTAAATGCATTGCAAAAACAGGATTATCTTTCTGCCGCAAAAGTGGCAAAAGCTGAATTCCAACGGTCACATGACAGCGGTGCGCTGCTGCAACACTTGAACGCACTCTTTCGGGCAAATCGATTATTTGAATTCCAGGATGTATTTGAACGGGAATATCCTGTAATAAATGTAGCTGATAGCAGTGCTGGAACAATACGAATTCTGGCTGTAAAAATGTACCTTTCGCTGAGAGAACTGGAACGTGCAAGAGAGCTGCTTGCTGTATGTAGAGATGTTGACGGTGAATCTTTGGAACACGATTTTTTACGAGCGACAATTTATGGTATGGAAGCAAACTTTTTTGCAGCACGTAAAGAGTTGGAAAATATCAACCGGAAAGCACCCGGAAAATCACAGATTTTAATGCGACTTATTCAGGTATGCGAACAGATGCGAGATTATGAAGCTGCTTCATCATATTTACGACATGCGTTACGATTTTTTGGAGATGATGTGGAATTTACTGCTAAAAAAGGGTATTATCAGAATTTAGGACTACTTTAAATACTATTTCCAATACAGTAATAAGGAATGTGAAATGATTTTACTTCCAGAGATAGCAAAAAAAATAAGTGATACTGTTGAAAAATTGCTTAACGAAGAGAAATTAAAACCAGAAACACAGTATAAGGCATATTTTCAGACTTTCAAGGAGAACTTTGGACCTGAAGTATTAATGAAAATTGATGGTGAAGAACTTCTGGAAGCAATGTATGGCAGTAGCAATAAAAGCAGTATGGTTTACTGGTTGGAATTTAAAAACGACGAGGAGTTTCCTGGGATAATTTTCGGTAGTATTGCAGGTGGAAGTGCTCTTAAATTTGGCATTTTCAGAAAAAAGGAAACCGGAGAATGGACCATTGGACATTCAACTGCACAGGAAACTATTAGTGTACCCCAAGCTATAGAGATCGCTCGAAGAAACAGAAATCAATTAATTGAATGCTGTCATATTCTCGATAGTTTCCCTGTTGGTGCAAGCGATTTAGATTATGTTGAATTAAACCAGAGATTAAAAGCAGCAGGGCCAGACATTGTTGAAACTTCATATATCCATAAATATCTGCATCTTCTTTACCCTGAAAAGATTGATGATTTTCATAATGAGAATCTCCAGAAGTATCAATTGATCAAAATGCTACAGATTCCACCTGAAGGTGGTGGCCGGTATAGTGCTGCTGGTTGTTATACAAGAATTTCAAGAGAATTGCATCTTATTGTCAATCATCTGACTACTGCGCTGTACCATCTTAACGGCAGTCCACATTCTTATTGGCGCATAGGGACTACTGATAGCGAAACAAGTTATTGGACTGAAATGCAAATTCAAAAGTATGTTTCCATTGGTTGGCCCGATATAGGTGATCTTTCAGAGTACACTGAATATAATCAGGAAAATAGAGAAACAATTAAATCATTAATTTCTACATCGTATCCAAATACACCACAGTCGGTTGGTTACAATTCAAAACAGATTCTTGATTTCATAGCACATATGGTGGAAGGAGATACCGTTCTTGCTGCCAATGGCAGTACTATTCTTGGCATAGGAAAAGTAACCGGACCATATGTTTATAATCCTAAAAGCAAATTTCCTCATTGCAGACCAGTTGAATGGTTATTTGTTAAACAATGGAAACTTCCGGATCCGGAAGGATTACGTACCACCGTTTACGAAATGAAAAAACTTCCTAACCTTGTTGAAACGGAACGTTATTGTTTATTACCAGGTGAACAGGGAGTAGCTGCTATTGTCAACAAAACGTTTGATACTATGCCTTCGGACATATTGAGAATTGAAGCTATATTGGAGAGAAAGGGACAGGTAATTCTTTTTGGACCACCGGGAACCGGAAAAACTTACAAAGCTAAAATAGCTGCACACTCTCTAATTGCAAAACACAATTATCAGCGCAGCCGACATGAATTAGGAAAAGATTCGTTCGAAAAATACCTTGCGATATGCTGTTTTCATGCATCCTACAGTTATGAAATGTTCATTGAAGGTCACCAGCCATCATTAAATAAAAATGGTGAGATGATTTTTATTCCATATGATGGTATCTTTAAAAAATTATGTGAAAAAGCAAGTAACGATCCTGGGAAAAAGTATTATCTGATAATTGACGAAATAAACAGAGGTGACATATCAAGAATTTTTGGTGAATTATTGTTACTGCTGGAAAAAAATAAACGTGGGGAAACAATCGTTCTACAATCCGGCAAACCTTTTCAAGTTCCACAAAATGTTTACATTATTGGAGCGATGAATACTGCTGACAGATCGATTGCTTTACTTGATACTGCGTTACGAAGACGTTTTGGTTTTATTGAGTTATTACCAGATTATAGTCTTCTTGATATAAGTATTGAGGGAATACATTTAGGTTGCTGGTTACAGGCACTTAACAGCAAAATGTGTCAGATAATTGGGAGTGAGAGTAGAAATTTACAAATAGGTCACGCTTATGTAATGGAAAAAGATAAAGCGATCACAACGTTGAATCAATTTGGAACTATTATGCGTGATGATATTATTCCGCTTATACAAGAATACTGCTATGACGATTATTCAAAACTGGAGAAGATTTTAGGTTCTTCGATAGTTGATTCTAAAACGCTAACGATTAACGACGAAATATTTGAACAGTCAAAAAAGGAACTATTGATACAAGCGCTTCAGGCAATTGATCCACAAATAGCTACTTCATCAAAAATGACAAGTGTTCCAGTCGAAAATACTATTGAATCTGAAATTAATGATGAAGCGAATTCGTGATGGTGCACATTGATATGGAAGAGTGGCAAACACTAAATCCTGCCAATTCTAAATCGTTGGTGGATGTGCATCTTGTATCTGCAGAATCAAAAGCTTTGGCGGAAAAACTGGCAGAGAGTAAACAAGTCATAATTACCGATCTTTATAATGGTTTAAGTATAGAATCGAATTCATTCATTGGACAAATAGCTTTTGATCAATTTACAATACGCATCAGGCCTAAATTATCTGGTCTTCCTCTATTTCAGCTTCTTGCCTTTACATACGGATTTACAACATTTGACAGATATGACAACACATATTGTTCTATCGAAAAAAGTGATTTTATTGAATTTTTAATTCTACAGTATTTTATTGAATGTAGGTATATCTACACAAAAGGTTTACATAAACAATATTGCTTAAAAGAAGAACAACTTGCGCAACCTAAAGGAAGAATTCTATTCCATCGTTTAGCTCAAGAACCAATTATGACACAGTATATTCCATGCAGTTATCACCCGCGAATAGCAGATAATGCTTTGAAC